>ERZ1026957.227-NODE-227-length-31991-cov-9.247839_pt1 | contig 31991 bp, 28 predicted proteins | sample MGYA00519300_ERZ1026957 | MGnify/ENA primary metagenome ERZ1026957 (study PRJEB26926, sample SAMN06164520) | human gut metagenome | biome: ENVO:00009003; feature: ENVO:2100002; material: ENVO:00002003 | host: Homo sapiens | place: USA | collected 2012 ...
CAAGGCTATTCGTCGGCAGCGTCAGATGTGTATAAGAGACAGCTTTACGATATTAACATATTATCGGATATAAATCAAGATTTTCTTTCGCTCTTTATATCATAAAATATGTTTTTGAAAATTCTATATCCCTTACAAGCTGGTTCTTAAGTGCGTCGACCGATTCAAATTTCATTTCAGGCCGCCGGAAATGTATCAGTTCCACTTTAATGCTTCTGCCGTAGAGATCGCCGTCATATCCGATAAGGTTGGTTTCGACATTGACCGCATTGTTATCGGAGATTGTCGGTTTGACACCAATATTACTGATTCCGTAATATTCTTTGCCATCTATTAATGTTTTGGACGCATATACGCCGAACGGCGGAAGAATTTTATCATCACCCGGCAATATATTTGCTGTCGGAAATCCTATTGTGCGTCCTATTCTGTTGCCGTGTACGACAACTCCCGTTATGCTGTACGGGTAATCCAGAAGAATGTTAACCGTTTCCATATGTCCTGCCGCAATTTCTTCGCGGACCCAGCTGCTGCCGATTTTCCGGCCATCATATGTCTCTTTTTTGAGAATTACCGGTTCAAACCCGAGTTTGTCACAGTTTGACCTTAATGTCTGCGCATTTCCTCGTCCGCCCTTGCCAAATGTCCAGTCTTCACCAACTACAATATATGCGGCTTTCATTTTGTTTTTCATGACATCTGTAAGAAAATCAACAGGTTCTGTGTCCGCAACTTCCGTATCAAAAGGGTACTCAACCAGAATATCGACTCCGAGTTCCTCAAGAATAGCTTTTCTTTCACCCGGTGTGGTTATTTTCTCGCTTTCCATATACGGAAATTTATTTTTCTCTGTTACCTTGAAGGTAAAAACTGCGCTTTTCATTCCCGTCTTGTGGGAAATCTCCAGCGCTTTATGAATGAGTTTTCTGTGTCCTTTGTGTATTCCGTCAAATTTGCCCAGCGTCACAACCGTGTGCTCATCAAGTACAAAATCTTTGTTTTCAATGCAAATCATTAATTCACTCTCCGTTCAGAAACATTTTATACGGTCTGTAAATGCCGGTATGTCTGTCATACTCATACAAAGCCGTAAAAAGCGGTTCTCTTTCCTTACGGTCAAAATATATTCTCACCTTATATACATCATCTGTTTCAAGACGGCCGGCACTGCATTCATCCGCTTTGAACATATTGCCGTTTTTAACGTATTTCCAGTATGTTTCAGGAATCACTGCTGCAGGATAATCCATGAAGAAAAAATCAACAGGTTTAATGCACTTTTCCAATGTTCCGGCGTTCTTCCTCTGTTCAACTTCATCCAGCGTGAGCGCATCCTCTGCAAGGCATATTCCCGAACGGGTTCTTACAAGGTCTTTCATGCATGCCCCGCAGCCCAGTTTTGTGCCTATGTCCCTGCAAAGCGATCGGATATAAGTTCCCTTGCTGCATCCGACGGTAAATACACACTCTGCGGTTCCTACGGTGTCTATTTTAATATAATTTATGATAACATTGCGTGGCTTACGCTCTACTTCAACACCTTTTCTCGCAAGTTCATAAAGTTTATGTCCGTTAACTTTAATTGCCGAATACATGGGCGGAATCTGATCATAGCTTCCCACAAAAGACATGATCGCATCTGTTATCGCACCTGCATCCGCCGTGACTTCCTTCTCTGTCAATACCGTACCGGATATATCTTCAGTATCAGTGGTAACTCCCAAGAGCATTGTAACTTTATATTCCTTGGTTCTGTCCGTTAACATATCACATAATCTGGTTCCATTGCCAAGGCACACAGGAAGCACGCCCGTTGCATCCGGGTCAAGTGTTCCTGTGTGTCCGATTTTCTTCTGTTTCAATATTCCTCTTAACTTAGCTACAACATCGTGTGACGTGTACCCTTTCTCTTTGTAAATATTGATTATGCCGTTATACATTATCAAAGTCCCGCTCTTACGAGCTCCTCCAGTTTGGTAATAATCGCATTCTTATCCAGTGTCGTTGTGAATCCGGCAGCTCTTATATGTCCGCCGCCGCCAAATTCTCCCGCAATGCTGTTGACATCAACATCATGCACGGAGCGCAGGCTTGTCTTTATCTTTCCGTCCGGAAGTTCGTACATAAATACAGCAACTTCGACTCCCTCAGTAAATCTGAGTTCATCAATAATTCCTCCCGTATCGCGGCCGATAACATCATATTCTTTCAATGTATCCGCTGATACATAAGAATATATAAGCCTGCCGTCTAAAAGTCTCTCCGAATCAAGCAATGCTTTTCCGAGCAGGAGATTCTGCTTATAGCTTTTTCTGAAAAACGTATCATCAATAATACTTGTGAAATCAATTCCTTTGTCCATAAGCTTGCCTGCAATCTGCATTGTCCTGCTTGTCGTCGACTGGTATTTAAAAACACCTGTATCATGAACCATGCCCGTATACAGGCATTCTGCCGTATTTTTTGAAATATGATTTTCATCGAGCAATTCAAAAAGCACTTCGCTTGCAGAGCTTATCTGCGGACATATATGGTTGACATCAGCAATACCTTTTGTGGACATATGATGATCGATACATATCGTCTTAGAAGCATTGCGTATATAGTCAAGTGTAAATTCCGCAACACGTCCGAGGTCGCCGCAGTCCAGTATGATAAAAACATCGTATTTGATATTTTTATTTGCCGAATGCCTTATATCCGAAGCACCCGACAGGAACTTAAAGTTTTTTTCAATCGGATCAAGATATATATCAACAGTCTTGTCCGGCATATTCTCCCTGATATAATTGTAAAGACCCAGAGTCGAGCCGACACAGTCCCCGTCAGGCCTTATATGCCCTGTAATTCCTATGCTTGCAGCACTTAAAATCTCTTCTTCAACAGATACCATTATTCCTCCCTGCCCTCATCTTTGGCACTTACCTCATCAATAAGTCTGGACATATTAACACCGTATTCTATTGACTGGTCAAGCACAAAAATAATCTGAGGTGTATTTCTGAGATTAACGGTCTTGGCAAGAAGATTCCTTATATATCCTTCCGCACTTCTCAAACCGGTAATTGTATCTTTCTGTGACTGTTCATCTCCGAGAACACTTATATATGCCTTGCATATCTTAAGGTCCGGTGAAACTTCCGTGGCAACCACGGAAGTCATCGGATTAATTCTCGGATCCTTTATTTCGGCGCGGATTATATTGCTTAATTCGCGCATGACTTCATTATTTATTCTGGTAAGTTTGATGCTGTTTTTACGCATGGCTTAACCTCCTAACGCGGTATTTCAACCATAGTATAAGCTTCAAGTATATCGCCTTCCATGATGTCATTGAATTTTTCAAGAACACATCCGCATTCATATCCTTCTTTGACTTCCTTGGCGTCATCCTTGAATCTCTTAAGTGAGGCGAGAGGTCCATCATAAATCATGTCATCGCCTCTCATAAGTCTTACGGAACATCCTCTTGTAAGAACTCCGTCAAGTACATAAGAACCGGCAATTGTTCCTACATCTGATGCTTTGTATGTCTGGCGTACTTCTGCGTGTCCGATTACTTTCTCCTCATACTTAGGATCAAGCATTCCCTTCATGGCAGCTTCGACATCCTCTATAGCCTGATAAATTACTCTGTATAATCTCAGGTCAACATTCTCCGCATCGGCAACTGCTTTAGCCTGATTATCAGGACGGACGTTAAATCCGATTATAATTGCATTCGATGCTGATGCAAGTATAACATCTGATTCATTAATCGCGCCGACACCCGCATGAATAACTTTGACGACAACTTCATCATTGGATAATTTCATAAGGCTCTGCTTTACTGCTTCAACCGAACCCTGTACATCGGCCTTAACAATAATATGAAGTTCCTTAAGATTACCTGCCTGAATCTGCGAGAACAGATCATCAAGCGACATTTTGGACTTCGTCTCTTCGAGAAGTTTCTCTCTTCCTTCCCTGATAAATGTCTCAGCAAAGCTTCTTGCTTCCTTCTCTGTCTCCGGAGATACAAATACATCACCGGCATTAGGCACATCATTAAGACCGAGTATCTCTACCGGAATTGACGGACCCGCCTGCTGTATTCTTTTTCCCTTATCGTCAACCATTGCTCTTATCTTGCCATGGCATGAACCAACCGCAATATGGTCACCGACATGAAGTGTTCCCTTCTGTACAAGCATTGTTGCAACAGGTCCTTTACCTTTATCAAGTCTTCCCTCAAGAACAAGTCCTCTGGCTCTTCTGTTAGGATTAGCTTTAAGTTCAAGGATTTCTGCCGTAAGCAAAAGCATATCAAGGAGATTGTCGATACCTTCTCCAGTATGTGCCGATACCGGACAGAAAATAGTGGAACCGCCCCAGTCTTCGGGTATAAGTTCGTATTCCACAAGTTCCTGCTTTACTCTTTCTATATTGGCACTAGGCTTATCAATTTTGTTGATTGCAACTACTATTTCAATTCCGGCTGCCTTTGCATGGTTAATAGCTTCGACAGTCTGTGGCATTACACCATCATCGGCTGCAACTACAAGAATGGCGATATCTGTTGACTTGGCACCACGCATTCTCATGGCCGTAAATGCCTCGTGTCCCGGTGTATCAAGGAATGTTATCTGCTGTCCGTGTGCCTCTACCGTATAAGCACCGATGTGCTGTGTGATACCTCCGGCCTCTCTTGATGTTACATGTGTCGAACGGATGGCATCAAGAAGTGATGTTTTACCATGGTCAACGTGTCCCATAACGCAGACAACAGGCGGTCTCGGAACAAGAGTTGACGGATCATCTTCCTCTTCTTTAAGAAGTTCCTCGATAACATCGACTTTAACCTCATGTTCACAGATACAGTTGTATTCCAATGCAATTTCTTCAGCTGTATCAAAATCGATTTCCTGATTGATCGTCACAACCGTTCCCTGCAGGAAAAGTTTCTTAACAAGTGCTGCAGGTGCTATCTTCATCATATCAGCAAGTTCTTTAACAGTAAGCGTATCCGGAAGCGTAAGGGTTCTGATTGTCTCCTCTTCCGCTTTTTTCTGCTGCTGTTTAACTTTATTCATATTCTTCTCGAGAGCCTTGGTGTTCTCCATTCTCTCGGTCTTATCGTAGCTGCTGTTATCTCTCTTACGGTTTTCCCTGTCACGGTTTCTCTGCTCTTTAGCTTCTCTTTCCTTGATAGCTTCTCCGCCGTCAAATCCGCTGTTTCTGTCATCCTTGCGGAAATTATTTCTGTCATTGCCACCGGTTCTTCTGTTATCCGGTGCTGCATTTCTGTCCTGGTTTCTTCCATCCTGGCGTCTGTCTGCAAATCTTCCGTCCTGACGTCTGTTATCTCCAGATCTTCCATCCTGGCGTCTGTTATCTCCCGGTCTTCCATCCTGGCGTCTGTTATCTCCAGGTCTTCCATCCTGACGTCTGTTATCTCCAGGTCTTCCGTCCTGACGTCTGTTATCTCCCGGTCTTCCATCCTGGCGTCTGTTATCTCCCGGTCTTCCATCCTGACGTCTGCCATCTCCAGGTCTTCCATCCTGGCGTCTGTTATCTCCCGGTCTTCCGTCCTGACGTCTGTTGTCATCAGGTCTTCCATCCTGACGTCTGTTGTCATCAGGTCTTCCATCCTGACGTCTCTCCGCCGGTCTGGCATCCGGTCTCGGCTTTCTGTCTACCATTGTTCCATCCGGGCGCACTCTGTCGCTTGGACGTTCTCCCGGCTTAGCGTTGTCTCTTGGGCGGATTCTCTCTACCGGTCTTCCGTCCGGGCGCACTTTGTTGTCCCTTCTGTCGCCAGGTCTTCCATCCCTTCTGTCGCCTGTTCTTCTCTGGTCTCTTACTTCCTTGCGTCCGCTGTTCTGCGGATTATATGAAGCAAAAATCTTTTTCTTCGGTGCTGCATCTTTAGATGCGTCCGCTCCGGCTGCCGTTTCTGTCTTAGGTGGCTCTGTCTTAGGTGTCTCTGTTTTAGGTGTCTCTGTTTTAGGTGTCTCTGTTTTAGGCGCCTGTTCTTTGGTCTCTGATGTATTACGGCCTTTTGCAAAATACTTTCTTGCACTTTCAGCTTCCGCATCAGACACAGAACTTGAATGTGTTTTAATATCGCTGTTGCTCTTTGAAAGGTACTCTACAAGTTCTTTGTTGGGCACATTTATTTCTTTTGATAATTCGTAAACTCTCATTTAGTTAAAACTAACCTCCTTGATATTTAAGGATTCACATTCCGATTAACCGGAATTTATAAATCTAATTTGCCGATAAGCGACTTCGCCAGTCCCTCGTCCGTAACCGCTGCCGATGTACGGATTTCACATCCGATACTCTTTCCGAGTGTCTCCTTGTCAGCATAGAATGCTATCGGGACATTATAGAAACTGCACTTATCACTGAATTTCTTTTTGGTCTTGTCAGAGGCATCTTTCGCTATCACAACAAGGTACGCACTTCCGTCCCTTATCGCATTCTCTACCGAGAATTCGCCGCTGACAATATTTCCGCCACGTTTGGCAAGTCCGAGCATGGAAAGAACGTTATCATTTTTCATAATCAGCCATCTCCTTCTTAAGCTCATCATATACTTCCTGCGGGATACGGACTTTTAACGAACGCTCAAGGCCTTTATTCTTAACTGCTTTTTCAAGACATTGCATTGTCTTACAGATATATGCGCCTCTGCCGTTTTTCTTGCCTGTATCATCAAGAAGTATTTCACCTTCACTTGTCTTTATAACACGCAGCATTGCTTTTTTTTCTTTATCTTCACCGCATCCCACACACTGTCTGAGCGGTATTTTTCTTTCTGCTGCCATAATATTACCTTTTACTGCTCATCCGGATATTCATCTGAATATTCCTCATCATATTCAGCTTCCGGATAATACATATCAAGTAATCCAAGCTCTTTGGCCTGTGTTTCACTCTTGATATCGATTTTAAATCCTGTAAGTTTGGCTGCAAGTCTTGCGTTCTGTCCTTCACGTCCGATTGCAAGTGAAAGCTGGTAATCCGGTACTATAACCTGCGCTGTTTTCTCTTCATCATCAGCAACTACCGATACAACCTTCGCCGGGCTGAGGGCATTTTCAATAAGATTGGCCGGATTCTCGCTCCAGTTGATAATATCTATTTTCTCTCCGCCGAGTTCATCTACTACTGCATTAACTCTGGCTCCGTTAACTCCGACACATGCACCTACCGCATCAACGTTAGGATCCTTGGACCAGACTGACATCTTGGTTCTTGAGCCGGCTTCTCTTGCAACATTCTTAATCTCAACTGTGCCATCACGCACTTCTGTAACTTCTTCTTCAAAAAGTCTCTTAACCAGTTCCGGATGTGTTCTTGAAACAAGGATACGCGGTCCTTTCTTATCATCCTTAACTTCTACAACGTATACCTTAATTCTGTCATTAGGTTTGTAATGCTCGCCCTTGACCATTTCACTCTCATTAAGAACGGCATCCGCTCTTCCGAGATTAATTATAAGATTACGTCCGGCATATCTTTGTACCACACCGGTCATAACATCTTTTTCTTTGCTGTAATAATCATCATAAAGAACCCTGCGCTCTTCCTCACGGATTTTCTGAAGAATTACATTCTTGGCAATCTGGATTGCGATTCTTCCGAGTTCTGCCGACTTGACATCAATGTTTACGGTATCTCCGATGTCGTATTTGGAATTAATCTCTTTTGCTTTTGCGAGACTTATCTGCGTAACGTCATCCTCTACATTCTCAACAACTTCTTTAGCCGCAACCACTGAGAAATCTCCTGTATCCGGATCAACTTTGGCAATAAAATTGTCCGCTTTACCGTAATGGTTCTTGCAGGCCGTAAGAAGTGAATTTTCTATTGCCTCGATTAAGGTGTCTTTGCTGATTTTCTTTTCTTTTTCCAGAGCACTGAGTGCTTCCATTAAATCACTGTTCATTTTTTCATTTATCCTCCTAATTATCTAAAAATATACAGTCTGTCTTATAACGGCGATATCACGCCTCTCAAAAACCTTCTCACTGCCATCTTCCAGTCCGATAGTGACCGTGTCCTTATCATATGCGTTCAGAAGTCCGACATAATCTTTCTTATGCTCAACCGGCTTATATAATTTAAGTTCAACTTCTTCACCGATATTGCGTTCGAAATCCTTGTCTTTCCTGAACGGTCTGCCAAGTCCCGGGGAGCTTACCTCCAATATATAGGACTCTGCAATAAAATCCTTCTCATCCAGCTTGTCGCTGAATGCTCTGCTTACCACTTCACAATCATCCACGGTAATTCCGCCAGGCTTGTCAATATATGCCCTGAGGTAATTATTCTGACCTTCTTTGACATATTCAATATCCACAAGCTCGTATCCGTTGGATTCGATTATCGGCATAATAAGCTTCTCTGCCATGGCTTCGTAATCGTCACGCTTTGCCACACTGTCACATCCTTTCTATGGCATTTGTCTTCCATACAAAAGAGTGAGCTCCGAAAAGCTCACTCCTAGTAAAATCATCATTGACTGTAAAATAATATCATACTCTCAAATAAAATGCAAGTACTTTTTATTCTGCTGTCGTATCCGCATCTGTTTCTGTCTCATCGGATTTAAAATCATACGAAAAACAGTTCTTGATCGCGTCTGCCTTACTGCTTGTAATATAGTATATTGCATCTGATTTGTCTGACTTGACGCTGTATGTTTTATTATCCGAATCAAGTGTTCCTATTGTTAATGTAATGACGGAATCTTTATCATTCTCATCTGTGTACCCTATCTTAATAGTGCACGTCGGGTCATCCAGACCATATGCGGCAAGCGTTTTATCATCAGATTTATATTCAAGACATCCGTCATATGTTATGTCAAGTGCATTACGCACAGATGATAAATCTGTCGTATCCGTGACTTCATATGCTTCGCCTCCGTTTACGGATGCATTCCACACAACATTTGGAACTTTATCACCATTCTCATCTGTCTCATCTTCCGAATATACATCCACGCTTCTGTCCTTATTAAGTACAAGGCTGCTGCCGTCCTTACTTGCAAGGCTGAAACTGTAATATTTGCTGTCCCAGACTGTATTGACACTGTCTATCCTGGCAAAATGCACTATCTCATCCGCCTTGATATCATCCATACAGGAAATGCTGCATGTATATACCGTATCATTTTCTGCATCCTTTACATAGTATTCGCTGTCATAGCTTTTACCTATATAAATAGTCTGTCTGCCACCGTCCGGGGATGTGATTTTCACGGTATATGCCGGATTCTTAAGCCCGTAGCTTTCTATCGAATCCGCATTACTGATTTCCCGGCTTGCCAAAAGTCCTGCAAATTCATCGGCTATTTTCTTAATAATTGATGAGTCCAGCGGAAATTCACTGTCTCCGTCATAATTCCACGTACCGTCCTTACATGTAAAAGTAAAATTTCCGAAGCTTATTGCTGAAAGTTCATCGTAATCATTAACCTTAATTGCAGCAGCCAACGATTCCGCTTCACTTTCTTTCTGGCTTTTTTCAGAGTTGAACTTCGTTACTTTCTTAATAATGATATTTCCGGCAACGAGCACTACAAGGATTGATGCTAGAATTATTATTATTTTAATCTGTTTATTCATTCTGCACCACCTCTAAAGCTTTCTTCTGCCAAACCATCTTAAGAATCCGAGGATAAGAAGCGCTACCGGAATTATACCGATAAATATGGCACCGATTCCGCTTCCGTTGGCTATCGTGTTATATGTTGTCTGAAGGCTTATGCTGTCTATCGATATGTTGCTGACATCATCAAAATTAGCTGTTATCGAATTCATGAACACCTGCAGGTCCATAAGATTCGTATAATATGACGTAAATTTATCATCAATGATCGAAGCCGAGCCAAAAACAGTAAATCTTGATTCGTCTTTTGTTGCGGCTGCGGCAAGTGTATATTTGCCTTCGGTATAATCATTCTCACCGACAACGGCTGCGCCTTTATTGGATGTTGTAAGAAATTCATCAACCGTAACTCCGTCTGTTTTCTCAACTTTCAATCCAAGCGAACCAAATAAAAGTGTATATTCTTCCGGACCGAATTTGCCGGTTATGTCGCCCGAGCTGTAATTAGGGAAAATCTGATATACATTCTGTCCGTAATATCTCTCGGTATCGGCGATATATCCGTTTACCTTTGAAATTCCGTAATCTGCCATAAGCGCGTCAAAATTCGGTGTTTCGGTCGTAGTATCAGCTAATACAACTGTCATTTTACCGCCGTTTTCCATATACTCTCTGAGAAGCTTAAGCTCATCATCGGCAAGATCCTTCGTCGGCTGGTTGCATATAAGCATATCACAATCATCCGGAATTCCGTTATCTACGAGAAGGTTGACAGATTTCACATTGAAATTCGATTTGGATATAAGTTTCGATATATTTTTCCCGAGATCGCTCTCACCGTGTCCGCTTATTGTATATATAAGCTTGTTGTTTTCATTGGATACATAATCGATTGCTTTGGTAAGCTGGCCCTCTCCATCAAAAGACGTCTCATACGTACTTCCGTAGTAAGAGGTTGATGTAACGATTATGTCACTGAATGCAACTTTTGTGGTCTTATCTGTGGCATCGCATTTGATAACGATATTGTTTTCCTCTGTATCATATGTGGTAAGAACCGAAGGATAAAGGACCGGATCCTTATATGTAACCTTGATATGGTCCGAATAATCGGCATATTTAGCAAGTAATGTTGAAATTCTCTTATCCGTACTTTCTTTATCTTTAATTACAACTATCTCAACATCATTCTTCAATCCGTCAAGAACCGAATGTGTGGTATCACCTATTGAATACAGATTGTTACTGCTGACATCAATATTTCTGGCAGCCGTCGGAAGCTTTGAAAACATCACGTTGGCCGCTATTACAATAGCAATTATTACTACCATAATCACCGTGGAATAAGAACCTTTTCTAAAAGCCTTTGTTCCGATTAAATTATGTTTTTCTCTCTTCATGGCTGACCTCCTAGCTCCATCTTCTCTTATTAAGACTTGAAACAGTCAGCATAAGGAAGACAAAAATAATGGAAATATACATTACTATTCCGCTTATATCAAACAGATTGTAATACGCAATGTTCGATATAGGTTTGGATAAATCCATTTTATCGGTAACTGCATTGAGCCATGTACTGAGTAAGGATGACTTTGCAAGGCGAACAGCCAGTAATGCTATAAATCCTGCGCCGCCGATTGCTCCGGCAATTATCCAGTTCTTTGTCAAAGCATATATTATAAGGAACACAAGTACAAGCAGAACCATAAGACCGATGTGTGCTGCCATTACCGTGTTCGGTATGTATCCGGTAAGTCCGCTCCAGAACACCAGCAGGAATACAGCCGCAAACGAACCGACTGCCGCTATGATCTGGCTCTCCGTAAGTGATGATATGAACACACCAATGCTGATGTACACAAGTCCAAAGAAGAACGCCGTAAATATTGTGAGATAGTCAACCTTAAGATATGATGTGCTTCCCTTAAGATTAATGATAAGCGGGCACAGACATGACACAAGCAACGGTATTGCATATATAACCGCATATGCCAGGAATTTGCCAAGCACAATCTGCCATATCCTGACCGGTGTCGTAAGAAGCATCTGGTCGGTGCGGCTCTTTCTTTCCTCGGCAAAAGAACGCATTGTCAAAAGCGGCGTTGCAAACATCATTATCGAAAGCGCACTCATAAGTGAATATGAGAACCTCGGATATCCATATGAAAGATTATATATGTAAAAATATATTCCTATCAGGATAATCATTACCGCGCAGAAAACATATCCCAACATAGAATTAAAGAAGGATTTAATTTCTTTTGAAAATATTGCACCCATTATTCGGCCTCCTTTGTGTCGGCTGTAAGCTCAATGAAGAGTTCCTCAAGCGACTTGGTTATTTTATGCATTTCATAAACCGGTATGCGGCTCTGTGCCAGTGCATAGAAAACAGCTTCAAGTGTATCATCCTTGCCGTCATAATCAATCGTTGCCTTGACAAAATCATCTTCTGTCTTACATTCCGTTTCATTTATTCCCGGCACCTCTGCAATGGCATTTCTGAAGCTTCCTTCGTCAGCTTTGGCCAGAATCTCAAGTTCACATGTCTCACCCATATATTTATACAGATTATCTATCGTATCGCTGGCAACCAGACGTCCATGGGATATTATCAATACATAATCACATACTTCACTGACTTCCGAAAGAATATGCGAACTTAAAATGACCGTATGATTCTTCGCAAGTTCTTTAATAAGGTCCCTTATCTCGATAATCTGCTTCGGGTCAAGACCTACTGTCGGCTCATCAAGTATTATTATATCCGGAAAACCAAGGACCGCATATGCAAGTCCGACTCTCTGTCTGTAACCTTTGGACAGATTCTTTATAAGCCTGCCCTCCACATCCTTGACATGAGCCATCTCCTTCGCCTGTTCGATGAAATCCTCTGATTTATCTTTCGGAAGTTTCTTAAGCTTCGCGGCAAAATGCAGATATTCGTTAACAGTCATATCCGTATAAAGCGGCGGTATCTCCGGCAGGTATCCTATGCATTTCTTGGCTTCCTCCGGTTCGTCAAGCACATTATGTCCGTCTATTATGACATCACCGCTTGTCGCACCAAGATATCCCGTTATTATATTCATTGTAGTGGATTTACCGGCACCGTTCGGTCCCAGAAAACCGTAAATTCTTCCCGGTTCAAGTGTAAACGACAGATTGTCAACGGCTGTATGACTGCCATATTTCTTGACCAGATTTTTAACTTCAATCACAACTGATTCCTCCTTACATTCAGCCAATTTACAAAATATTATATGAAAAATTTATGGTTAAAATTAGTCCAAAAAATGTTTTATTTGTGTATTTAATGTGACAATTGCGTGAAAAAAATCCCGCCACACCGTGTCAGCCGGCATAGCGGGTATAAATATTCCTATTCTGCTTAGTTAGTCTTGTGAATGTGCGTGTACAGATGGTCCTGGCAATATTCATAATTGCCTGCACACTTGGAGCAGAACCTGAATACAAGGTCATCTCCGTCCTTCTCCGTTCTTCCGCAGACCGCACAACGGTGCTTGGTGATTCCTGCATTCCGTGCCGCCTTATCAGTTCTCTGCTTTCTGGCAAAATCGCGGTGCATCTTCCGCTGTGAGCGGTTCATCCGGATATAATTGCGCGTTGTGAAGAAAAATACAATAAAATTGAGCATCGAAGAACCTATCACAAAAGGATATACAAATCCAACGTTCCCATTCATTAACATGCCGGAAATCATCTCATACACAAGGAAGGCACCATATACAACACCCAGCCATTTAACCTTGATCGGTATAATAAACATCAACAGCACCTGATTATCTGGGAATGTCGCAGCATATGCCAGAAATATCGACATATTGACATAATATGTGCTGAACACATATGAAAGTGACTCAAAAACAGTGTATTCACTGTATATTCCGTTCAAAAGTTCCGGTCTGAACAAATAGCAGAATCCCATCATAAGAAAGCTTCCGATTAATGTAAAAAACATACCGGCAAACAGATAAAGATTATACTGGAATGTTCCCCATGTCCTCTCAAGCGACGTTCCTATTGAATAATAGAACACCAGCATGATTATCGCAAAGAATATATTATTCTCTCCCGGCGGAATAAGGATCCAGCTTACAATTCTCCACACCTGTCCGTGTACGATTGCGTATGGATTAAGTGTGAGATACCCCATAAATGCCGGTGCCGCAAATTCGATAATATATCCCGCCACATAACACAGAATCAGTATAAGTGAAAGATTACGTATGGCAAACCTGCCGAATTTATGTTCCAGTTTATATATAAAATTCATATTATGTCATCTCCTGCTTTCTAAAACAAGTCTTTTTTACGGAAGATAAATGCTATTATCAACGATATAATAAGTGATATTCCTATTACAATCGGGAATCCCCATTCGCTGTCAGCAAACGGCATTGAAAACGACTTGACATTCATTCCGTAAAAGCTGGCAATCATGGTAGGGATTGAAAGCACAATTGTTATCGTGGTAAGAAACTTCATAACACTGTTCTGGTTATTGGATATAACCGATGCGAAAGTATCCATCGTTCCGTTAAGAATTCCACTGTATATATTGGCCATCTCAATAGCCTGCTTATTCTCTACAATTACATCTTCTATAAGGTCCTCGTCCTCCGGGTATTTCTTGATGGCACTGAACTTAAGCAGTTTCTCAAGAACTATCTCATTCGCCTTAAGCGATGTTGTGAAGAACACAAGGGATTTCTCCAATTCGAGAAGTTCGATAAGTTCCTTATTACGCGTAGCTTCATGAAGCTTCTGTTCTATGCTGTCGCTTCGTCTGTCAATAATTCTGAGGTAATTCAGATACAGCGTCGCATTCCGGTAAAGTATCTGAAAAATAAATCTCGTCTTCATATGTGTATAGAAATTCCTGACTCTTCCGTCCATAAAGGCCGTGAGAACCGGAGTATCTTCAAGACAGACAGTAATTATTGTGTCATTGCATAACACAATCGATAATGGTATTGTACCATACCAGTCCTTCTCATTTCTCTCCTCAATAGTAGGTATATCAACAAGGATAAGTGTATAATTATCCTCGACATCAATTCTTGAACGTTCTTCTTCATCAAGAGGTGCCCTCATATCAGTAGCATCGATATCATATCTGGTCGCAACCTCATGCAGTTCCTCGGCTGTCGGGTTCGTCATAGCCACCCAGCATCCGGGTTCAAAATTCTCAATCTGAAGGACTCCGCTTTCGGCAGTCTTAAAAATCTTAACCATAGTTCCTCCTTATGGCTACGGTTGGATTTCTGAAAGCCCGTCTAACGCATACAGTCCGCAGCCATATGAAAATAGTATTTTCCCAAGGTACAACTGTGATAATTATCAGGTCCGCTTTCCATATGTCCACTTCCTTCCGTTTCAAATTTTTCATTCAACTAATTATATTTTACCCATAATGCTTTGTCAAGAATTCCGTTTACTTTAGTTTTTTTTAATATTTTTTTTACATCATCACAGTTGAAAAAAGAAGTTCTTTCATATATAATAAAGATTTGTTAAGAAATTGTTAAATTTAATTGATTTTTATAAGGAGGTACGGCACTTTACGCCGCACAATATGAGTAATTTATACAAACTTGGAATCGATATCGGTTCCACAACCGTAAAGGTTGCATTGATGAATGATAATGATGACATAATTTTTTCCGATTATGAGAGACATTATGCCAATATTCAGGATACTTTAGCAAATCTCTTAAGAAAGGCCCGCGAAATAACGGGTCCTATTTCGGTACATCCCGTGATTACCGGTTCCGGCGGACTTACACTCGCCAACCATCTTGAAATTCCATTTAACCAGGAGGTTGTTTCCGTATCAACTGCGCTGCGCCACTATGCACCGCAGACCGATGTCGCAATCGAGCTCGGTGGTGAGGATGCCAAAATCATATATTTTACAGGCGGTATCGATCAGAGAATGAACGGAATCTGTGCCGGCGGTACAGGCTCATTCATTGACCAGATGGCGTCACTGCTTCAGACTGATGCTGCCGGTCTTAATGAGTATGCCAAGAATTATAAAGCAATATACCCTATCGCAGCCAGATGCGGTGTGTTCGCCAAGACCGATATCCAGCCGCTCATTAATGAAGGTGCCACGAAAGAGGATTTATCCGCCTCTATTTTTCAGGCTGTTGTCAACCAGACAATAAGCGGTCTCGCATGCGGTAAGCCGATACGCGGACATGTCGCATTCTTAGGCGGCCCACTGCACTTTCTTTCCGAACTCAAAGAAGCATTTATCAGGACACTTCATCTTACCGATGAGTACATAATTGCTCCGGATAACTCGCACCTCTTTGCTGCAATCGGTTCAGCACTGGCTTACAAAGAAGATGCCGAAGCAGACATTGATGCACTTATTGAAAGACTCTCGTCCAACATTAAGATGGATTTTGAAGTTGAACGTATGGAACCGCTTTTTGCTGATAAGAAAGCATATGACGACTTCATTGCACGTCATGACAAAGCAACCGTTAAAAAAGGTGATCTTGCCACATACAAGGGCAACTGCTATATGGGTATCGATGCCGGTTCAACAACAACCAAGGTCGCCCTCGTTGCTGAGGACGGAACCCTTCTTTACTCGTTCTACGATAACAATAACGGAAGCCCTCTTGCCACATCCATCAGGGCAATTACCGACATATATAATAAGCTTCCCGAGGATGTACATATCGTCCGCTCCTGCTCTACCGGATATGGTGAAGCGCTTATCAAATCCGCACTCATGCTTGATGAAGGCGAGGTTGAGACGGTTTCGCATTATTACGCCGCTGCCTTCTTCGACCCGGAAGTAGACTGCATACTTGATATCGGCGGTCAGGACATGAAATGCATTAAGATTAAGGATCACACGGTTGACGGCGTACAGCTTAATGAAGCATGTTCTTCAGGCTGTGGTTCGTTCATCGAGACATTTGCCAAATCCCTCAACTATTCTGTTCAGGATTTTGCCAAAGCCGCTCTTTTTGCGGAGCATCCTATAGACCTCGGAACCAGATGCACCGTATTTATGAACTCCAAGGTTAAGCAGGCACAGAAGGAAGGCGCAACCGTCGCCGACATCTCTGCCGGACTTGCATATTCCGTAATCAAGAACGCCCTTTACAAGGTTATCAAGCTTTCAGATGCAAGAGAGCTTGGCAAAAATATCGTAGTCCAGGGCGGTACTTTCTATAACAACGCCGTACTCAGAAGCTTTGAGAAAATAGCCGGAGTCGAAGCCATTAGACCTGATATCGCAGGAATTATGGGTGCTTTCGGTGCCGCACTCATCGCGCGCGAGCGTTATGAAGGCCAGGAAAGCTCCATGCTTGGTCTTGAACAGATAATGGCACTTAAATATGAAACAAGCATGACAAGATGTCAGGGATGTAATAACCACTGTCTTCTCACGATTAATAAATTCAACGGCGGCCGCCAGTTTATCTCCGGAAACCGTTGTGAACGCGGTCTCGGAAAGGAACGTAACAAGGACCACCTTCCTAATATGTATGAATTTAAGAATAAACTTCTTTTCTCATACAAATCGCTTGACCCTGATAAGGCTCCGCGCGGAACCGTAGGTCTTGCAAGAGCCCTTAATATGTATGAGAACTACCCATTCTGGCATACATTTTTCACAAAGCTTGGTTTCAGGGTTGTGCTTTCACCTAAATCGAGCAGACAGATATATGAACTCGGCATAGAATCCATTCCAAGTGAATCGGAATGTTATCCGGCCAAGCTTGTCCACGGACATGTATCTTGGCTGATACATCAGGGCATCAAGTTCATATTTATGCCATGTATCCCATATGAGAGATGTGAAGATGAGACCACCAATAATCATTTCAACTGTCCTATTGTCACCTCATATGGTGAAAACATCAAAAACAATATGGAAGAACTCAAGGATAATGATGTCAGATTCATGAATCCGTTCATCTCATTTGCCAATGAAGAGGTTGCAAGCAAAGAGCTTTGCAAGGTATTTGAGAAGGAATTCGGCATTCCGGCATCCGAAACCGCAGCCGCATGTAAAGCAGGCTGGGACGAAATGATTTCCTGCCGTATGCAGATCCGCGCAGAGGGTGAAAGAATCCTTAAATATCTTGAAGAAACAGGACGCCGTGGCATTGTCCTTGCAGGCCGTCCTTACCACATTGACCCGGAGATCAACCACGGAATACCGGAACTTATCAACTCCTACGGCATTGCCGTACTTTCAGAGGATTCCATCTGTCATCTCGGCAAGGTTGAACGTCCTATAATTGTAATGGATCAGTGGACTTACCACTCCCGTCTCTACGCAGCCGCAAGTTACGTAAAGACACGGGATGACATCGATATGATCCAGCTTAACTCCTTCGGATGCGGACTTGATGCCGTGACAACGGACTGTGTTAATGACATTCTCTCATCCGGAAGCAAAATATATACAGTCCTTAAGATTGATGAGGTCAATAACCTCGGTGCGGCAAGAATCCGAATCCGTTCGCTTATCGCTGCCCTTAAGGTACGCGAACATAACAAATATGTACGCAAAATCCAACCGGCCGCATATCAGCGTGTTGAATACACCAAGGAAATGCAGGATGATAAATATACAATACTTTGTCCTCAGCTCTCACCAATGCATTTTAATATTTTACAACCAGCACTCAATTCATGCGGGTACCGTTTTGTAATGCTGCAGAACATGGACAAATCGGCTGTTGACACCGGACTCAGATTCGTTAATAACGATGCATGCTATCCTTCAATCATAATTACCGGTCAGATTATGGAAGCTCTCCTTTCCGGCAAATATGATCTGAACCGTACTGCGGTCGTAATCACACAGACCGGAGGCGGATGCCGTGCAAGCAACTACATCGGTTTTATCAGAAGAGCTCTTATAAAAGCCGGTCTTGAACACATCCCTATAATTTCACTCAGTGCTCAGGGTATTGAACATAATTCGGGACTGAAATATAATTATACTCTTCTCAAGAAAGCCATGATGGCTTTACAATATGGTGATGTAATCATGAACGTCCTCTACAGGACAAGGCCTTACGAAAAGGTTCCGGGTTCAGCCAACGCACTGGCAGATAAAATGCGCGACTTATGTGCGAAGAGTTTTGATGACCCGCATTTGTCGGTCCGCAAATTCAATAAAGTTGTTAAACAGATAATAGATGAATTTGATAATCTCCCACTTCTTGACATAACCAAACCGCGTGTCGGCGTTGTCGGTGAGATACTTGTCAAATTCCATCCTACCGCTAATAACAATATTGTCGAACTTCTGGAAAAGGAAGGCTGCGAAGCCGTTGTACCTGATTTTATGGGATTTTTCCTGTACTGTGCGCAGAATGCTTACTTTAAGACAGAGCATCTTGGAGCAAGCCGTAAGTCATTGATGATCAATAAAACTGTCATCACACTCCTTGAAGGCTTAAGAAAGCGTTCCGGCAAACTTCTCGCACAGAGCAAACGTTTCCACGCACCGATGCATATCTCAGATCTGCAGAAACTTTCTATTCCGTATGTATCAAGCGGTAACCAGACCGGTGAAGGCTGGCTGCTCACAAGCGAAATGGTAGAGTTAATCAACAGCGGCACCAAGAATATCGTATGCTGTCAGCCGTTTGGCTGTCTGCCTAACCACATCGTTGGTAAGGGTGTCATCAAGGAAATCCGTCAGGCATTCCCTGATGCCAACATCATCGCCGTCGATTATGATTCCGGTGCAAGCGAAGTCAACCAGCTTAACAGAATTAAACTCATGCTTGCAACAGCAATGAAAAACATATAAAACAAAAGGGATGTAAAAGCCATAAGCTTTTACATCCCTTTAATATTGTATTATTAGTTACTCCGGTATTATAAGTCCGCCGCTGACAAGCTCTCCGGTATACATCGAGTATGCCCCGCTCACTTCATTATTTTCGGAAATATCGCCATCGTACTTTGCGGACACTATATCTCCGGTTTGGATATTTCCGAGTTCAATACATCTTCTCATCCTTATGTCATCAGTGTAAACCTTGTACACTCTGCCTTTTCCGGCATCTTCGCAAAGAATGCTGTCATCTATAAGAACATATCCGTCGCCTATTTCAGTCAGCGTACCATCTATTGATGCCTCATATACGACTTTTTCTGCTTTTCTGCCGTTCTTTCTGGCATAATCAATAATTTCACGCGCTGTTTTTTCCCCGATATAATATGTGTAACCGTAATCCAGAATATTGGTTTCAAGATACCCGCTTTCAGATATATAAATCACTTTCTTATACACGCCAAGTGCGTCTGAACTCACGCAGAATGTCAGATACTCAATGCCATCCCTGTTAAATGCATCATCTGGACACAGTTTTGCGTCCGAATATCCCGTTAATACATCCCAAATATACGAATCATTCTCTATGCTGTAATTGCCTTTTTCATCATATCCGTAACATTCCGTAAAATTGTCCAAACGCATATTCTGTCTAAGGTTATAGTTTTCTAACAGTTCACCGACGGTAGCCGGAGCCTTGAAGTCACTTACCATATATACATAGAAATCTTTGTCATTTCCGGCTGCCACCATATATTCAGGCGCAATTCCTTTAATCTTTCGTACCTTAAATGTTGCCGTATATTTCTTACCTGTTGTATCATCCGTTCCGGACGCCACTGCATCGCCGATTGTTTCTCCCAGAAATTCATCACCGATTATGCGACAATTTCTTATACTATATGTCGTGTTGTCCAGACTTATGGTACGATATTTTTCACCATCGGTAAGGTATTTCCACGGCCACACAATATTGCTCTCAGCTCCGTTGACATGGTATTTGTATACGCGTTCGCCACCGCTTTTATTATTATGTGTCAGATGCGGCGCTATCAGAATACCGGCAAGCACCAACACAACTGCCGCAGCAGCCGCACTGCACCACTTTACCCACAAACGCCGCGGTTTCCGGCTGCTTTTTTCCGCTGATTCAATCAGCTTATCATCAATATTTCCTATTGCGTTTACTATTTTCATATCCAGATATCCTCCTTTACCAGATAATCTCTTAACTTCTTACGGGTATGCAACAACATATTTTTCACTTTGCTTTCAGTAAATGAGTATCTTGCCGCAATTTCCTTAACGGAGTCAAAAAAATAGTATTTCCGGATAAAAACATTTCTGGCTTCCGCCTTCTGTCCGCGTAAAAATCTGCTTATGGCGCTTCCAAGCTCTTCCCCGGTAATATCTTTCACACATCTTTCATCCGGAAGGACCGCTTCAAGCTCTTCGAGCGAGACCGACATATCTCTTGAACGCTTATCACGGGTGATAAATTCCAGTTTTTTTAACGATAAATTTCTGGTTATCCTGCTTATAAAAGCCATAAAATTGTCCGGTCTCGCCGGTGGTATTGCATTCCATACACCGACATAAGCATCACTGACACATTCCTCCGCATCTTCTTTGTTGTTTAAAATATTATATGCAATATGGTGACAAAGTCCTCCGTATCTTGAATCCGTCTCCTTAATAGCCTGCTCATCTCTCTGAAAATAAAGCTCTATAATCTCTGAATCATTCACGCTGTTCACCTCCCTTGCCTGATTCAAAAGCGCTTTCACCTATTATGTACGCATTTACACCCCTTTGGTCTCAAAAAAGCAGGATGAATTTTCACCCTGCTTCCAAAAAACATATTCTGTTAAATATTCGGTATCTGCCAGTCAATCGGTTCAACCCCATTGGCCTTAAGAAATTCGTTGCATTTACTGAAATGCCTGCATCCAAAGAAGCCTCTGTACGCCGAAAGCGGGCTCGGGTGCGGTGCCTTGAGCACAAGGTGCTTCGGATTCGTGAGCATAGCCGCCTTCTTACCTGCCGGCGCACCCCACAACAGATACACAATCGGTCTGTCCTGCGCGTTGACCGCCTGAATGACCGCGTCAGTGAACTGTTCCCAGCCTCTGCCCTGATGTGAATTGGCCTGATGTGCTCTTACGGTAAGCACGGTATTGAGCAACAATACACCCTGGTCCGCCCAATGTTTGAGGTATCCGTTATTCGGTATATAGCATCCCAGATCATCATGCAGTTCTTTATAGATATTCTGCAATGATGGCGGTATCTCTTTCTGATCCGGCAAAACCGAAAAACTGAGTCCGTGCGCCTGATTAACATTATGATAGGGATCCTGTCCAAGCAACAGAACCTTTACCTTGTTAAGCGGTGTAAAATGGAATGCATTAAAAATATCATCTGCCGGTGGGTATATAACCTCCTTGGAATATTCATCTTTAACAAAATAAAATAAATCTCTGTAATACGGCTTATGAAATTCTTTCGACATTGCTTTAAGCCAATCGTTATTTATCGCTGCCATTATCAAATCCTCACTGAAATACCTTTATCTTTAAGATATTTCTTTAAATCCGTTATCTCTAACTCCTTATAGTGAAAAAGTGATGCCGCAAGTGCTGCTTCTGCATGTCCTTTAGCAAAAGCATCATAAAAATGCTCCATCGTTCCTGCTCCGCCGGATGCAATTACCGGAATTCCCACACTGTCCGCAATTGTCCTCGTAAGCTCTATATCATATCCTGCCTTTGTCCCGTCTCCATCCATACTTGTAAGAAGTATTTCTCCGGCGCCAAGCTCATATGCTTTCTTCGCCCACTCCACAGCATCAAGTCCTGTATTGATCCGGCCTCCGGCCTTATACACTTCCCAGCCATCGCCGTCTGTTCTGTGTTTCGCATCTATCGCAACCACAACACACTGGCTTCCAAACTTTAATGCTGCCTCACTTATCAGCTCCGGTCTGTCTATTGCCGCCGAATTTATCGATATTTTATCCGCGCCTTCCCTTAGGAGTACTTTAAAATCTTCAATGCTCCTGATTCCGCCTCCTACCGTAAAAGGTATAAAAACCTTGGCTGCAACTCTCCTTACAAGGTCAACTGTCGTATTTCTTCCGTCAGACGTTGCCGTTATATCAAGAAATACAAGTTCATCCGCACCGGCTTTATCATATGCCGCCGCCACTTCAACCGGATCTCCGGCATCTCTAAGATTAACAAAATTAGTTCCTTTAACTACCCTTCCATTATTACAGTCCAGGCATGGTATTATTCTTTTGGTATACATATGACAACTCCTACAGATTCGCAAAATTCTCAAGTATCTTTAATCCAATCTCACCGCTTTTTTCCGGATGAAACTGACATGCAAAAATATTATCTTTCTCAATCGATGCGTGCACATGTGCCGCATACTCGCTTGTCGCAGCCACAATATTCTCATCATCCGCCTTCAGGTAATACGAATGTACAAAATATACATATGACTGATCCGGCACGCCCTTAAACAGCCTTGCACCCGGCTTAATATCCAGTGAATTCCATCCTATCTGCGGTATCTTAAAGCCTTTGTCTTCCGGGAACCTGATTATCTTTCCTGGCAATATCCCAAGACCTTCGACTCCCGGTGATTCCTCGCTGCTGTCAAATAACAGCTGCAATCCCAGGCATATTCCCAGAAAAGGCTTTCCCATATCAGCAACCTCGCGTATCGTATCTGTCAAGCCATACTTATTCAGTCTCTCCATAGCATCACCAAACGATCCGACACCCGGAAGCACAACTTTGTCTGCACTCTTAATCAGCTTGCTGTCATTCGTGACAACCGTCTCCTGTCCAAGATACTCAAGCGCTTTCTCAACGCTCTTTATATTTCCGGCATCATAGTCTATAATTGCTATCATTCTGTCTATTCCTTTCAAACCAAGCAATACTCTAACATCTGTGTACTACATTGGATTGTAGCACATTCCAAACTCATTGTCTATTTTTTAAATCTGTTTTTCCACTCTGAAATGAATGACAAAATTGCATCAATCGTTTATAATAAGCATTGATATTTATAATCTAAGAACACTTCAGCCATATCAGCTGCTACATCTCCATCTAAATCAACACTGTTTACAGTGAACCCATACCACGATGCCGCTGCTTTATCTTTTAAGTTGTTTATAACATCGTCAGCATAATTACTGCTCTCAATGATTTGCGTAGCCTCGGCGACATATTCTTCAGCATTCTTTGAGCTATCGCCGCTGTTGTAATACTTATTCCTCCGAATATTAAAATAAATAAAAACAACATGCCTATAAATGCATTAAATATCTGTTCCATTTTTTTCACCTTGTCGCTTGAAAACGGCAGGGCGCCGCTTTTTATGGCACTATGTTGTGCTTTAAGCCGCATGAGGGATTGTTAGGGGCTTCTCTTTGTTTTCATAATTACCTCGCTGTATTTGGTATCTGTTGATATCAGTGTATCAGCTGCCGGAGCAAAAGTGAAAAGGCATAAGTGTGAAATACACAGTATACATGGAATCCGGCAAAAAATTTTTGGGTTATGACCGAGAAATTGCTTATTTCCCCAAAACAGTCGCCAAGGAAATAAATACGGCACAGCGGTTTTTATGCCCTCTGTGCCGTATTTGCGATGTTTCCATGATGGTTCGTTAATTGTTACTTATCTCTGATTATTTGACGGAATGCCTTTTCCTATTATCAAATACCGTTACACCTGTCAGAACACCGCCGCTTACAAACAGCAGTGCGATCCACAGCATGAGGTTGCTTATATCGCCGGTCTGAGGAGACTTCGGCAGCTTCGCCGTTACGGTGTCGGCTTTGGTGATTTCCTTGGTGCCGTCTTTATCACTGTAATACTTTCCACAGCCGCTGCAGTACCAATACTCGATGTTGCCCTCGGCATCCTCGGTCGCCGCTTTGGCGAGGATATGCTTTAAGTCGGTGTGGTTCTTCGGGTCAGGCTCTCCGTAGGCTTTACCGCAGACTTCGCATACCGCTTTTTCGGTGCAGGTGGCTGTGCCGCCGGTATGACCGTTGTTGACCGTTACGGTCATCTCGGTGGTGTTGCCCGCCCTGTCGGTGACAACGATTTTCTGCCCGCCGTCTGCCGGAGCAAGGGTAAAGCTGCCGTTTTCGTCAAGCGTGACCTCCGTGCCGTTTACGGTGATGGTGTTCACATACTTTTCGTCAACGGTGACCGTCTGTGCCTCGCAATAGATTTTGCCGTCCTCAATGCCGGTGATAACCGGGCTTGTGCCGTCAAGCACAATGCCGTCCGAGCAGATGTAGTCCGTATTGCCCGCCTTATCGGTCAGTCTGACATAGATAATGTATTCGTTATCGTGGTCAATGCCGAAGGGTGCGGTGTACGCTGTGAAGGTTATGCCGTCAAGCTCCGCTTTTGTCAATTCCTTATCTGACAGCAGATATTCAACCGTTACCGTTTCGCCGCTGTTGTCGGCTGCGGTGATCGTAACCGTTTGCGTATCCTTAAAGAACAGACCGAATGTGATGTTGTTGAGGAACACTTTCCAACTGTTCTCGCTGATTTTAATTTCGCCCGTGGGCTTTTCGCTGTCTTTCCACTGCGCTTTGAGCGTTATATTCTCGGCAGGCATGGTTTCGGGAATTGCCTTATCCCAGCCGATGAAGGTGTAGCCCTCTCTTTCCGGGGCTTCAGGTGCGGTAATTACCGTGCTGTAGTCCTGCGTAATCGGAGCAATCTCGCTGCCGCCGTTGGTGTCAAAGGTAATTGTGTATTGATTGATTTCCCACTGCGCGGTGACAGTCATATTTTCAGCGGGCATAGTCGTGGGAATTTCCTTATCCCAGCCGATAAAGGTATATCCTTCTCTTGTCGGGGCTTCAGGTGCGGTAATTACCGTGCCGTAGTCCTGCGTAATCGGAGCAATCTCGCTGCCGCCGGCGGTGTCGAAGGTAATCGTGTAGGTGTTCGCTGCCCATTTTGCATACAATGTTATGTTATCGGTGACTTTATCGCTTGCATAATCCCACGCCGTGCCGTCGGCCTTGTTCCAGCCACCGAAGGTATAGCCCGGTGTGGCGGCGGGAGCATCGGGACGCGTCGCGAGAGTGCCGGAGGGAAGAACCTGCTTTGCGTATTCACTGTCGCCGTCCTTGTAGGTCACGATGACGCCGGTCGTATTGCCGTAAATATACAGACCGCCGTAGAAGAGACCCCAGTCAACATGGTTTGCATTTACACCGGAAGCTCCGCCGATCACCGTCTTGCCTTTGAAGGCGGTAATACCGTTATCTTCTGCAAGACAGGTGATCTTACATGCCTGATTTAGGTCAACCCCACCGTATACCTCGCCGCCGTTGGCGTAAATTGTGGTCTTATACACAGCATTGATAGCGTATCTGCCGTTGTTTTTGATCAGGCCGCCGGTCAACGTGATCACGCCGGTTGTGTCTCTGTTCGCCATCGGACCAAAAGCGTATATGCCGCCGTGAAAGGCCTCTCCGGTCGTTAATCTGTCCGGTGTTGAGCAGCCGACAATGCTGCCGGCGTTCATGGTGAACGAACCGTCAGAGAGAAACAGACCACCGCCGTTATTGGCTATGCAGCCGACGATATTGCCGCCGTTCATGGTGAGTGCGCCGCTGCCGATGATCACGCCGCCGCCTTCCACCCCGTTGGAGAAGAATATCCGGCTGCCCGTGCCGCCTGTGATGATGCCACCATAGATGGTCTCTGTACCGCTGTCGTCCAGCACCCAAGGTTCTACGCCGTTAACCTTGAATTTGTGCTCCGCCGTGGGATTGCTGTCGATAAGGGTCAGGTCGCCGGTGATGCCGCTCTTATTATCGAGGATAATAACGCTGCCGCTGCCGGTCATTTTCAGAACATAGCCGTTGAGATCGAGGGTGACCTTGCGGAGGACGGTCAGGGTCGTGCCGATTGCAATGTCATTTTTCAGCGTGATGATGTCTACGCTGCTGTCCGCCAGCGCATCGACAAGCTCTTGTTCCGTTTCGACTTTCCTGTTTGTCTCACCCTCGGCAAACGCTGTGGTCGGCACAAGGCAGAACAGCATACATAGGGCGAGCAGGATACTAAGTATTCGTTTTTTCATATTCTATTACCTCCGTTTTCGTGTATGTCGGCTCAGTCAAAAGCGGTGATTGTAACAGAGCCTCTGAATGAAAGCAGATAGGTTTTGTAATCACCTTGCTCCAGCGAAAATTTGAGTTCAACATCGTTTCTCGCGCCGGTAAGGTCATATATTCTGTTGAAGCAGAGAGAATTTGATCCCCTGCCGTCTTGTTCTATCAGTGTAATATATCTGCAATAGTCATCATCGTAACCGTCAGTCATCCGAACGGAATAGTTTCCGCTATTATCATTTGTCATCGCATTAACCATGCCGCTTACACACACATTGTAGGTATATCCTTTTTTCAGCCTGAGAGTTGTTTCGGTGCACGATATAAGCCCGCCGCGGTTATGCATTTCCCGATAGTACAGGGGAACTGCACCGTCTGAAAGATGGGTTGACGGTACATACCCCGTGCCGTAAAAATACCCCGAGTTTCCGCCGTTCTGACCGGGGTCGCCCTTGTCGCCTTTGTCACCCTTATCTCCCTTGTCTCCCTTTTCGCCGGGGTCGCCTTTGTCTCCCTTGTCTCCCTTTTCGCCGTCGATGCCGTCAGTGCCGTCTGTTCCGGCAGCCTTTACACCGGTGTCGATTTCTCCGATCCACCAGTTGCCGTTCTCACCGATAAACGGGGTGTTGCCGTCCGCACCGTCGGCGCCGTCTTGCCCGTTTATGCCGTTTGTTCCGTCCTTGCCGTCGGCTCCGTCTTTTCCGTTTATACCATCCTTGCCGTCAAGACCTTTCAAAACCGAAAGATCGTACAGGTTCAGCCATATTTCATCGCCGGTGTAGCGCCATTGCAATGTGTTTTCGTCCACGCGGAACTCCGGCGTTTTTCCGTTTGCTCCGTCCTTACCGTTCTGTCCGGTGGGGCCTGTGATGTCGGCTATCGCCACAAGGTTCTGCCACTCATCGCCCTCGTAACGCCACTGTATGTGGGTTTCGGCTCGTTGCACTTCTATGTTTTTGGCGTTAATGCCGTCTTTTCCGTTGATACCGTCTTTGCCGTCGGCTCCGTCTTTACCGTCAACGCCGTTAATGCCGTCTTTTCCGTTTATTCCGTTCTTACCGTCGGCACCGTTCTTGCCGTCTTTACCGTCAATGCCGTTCTTTCCATTTTCTCCGGCAGCGCCCCGCAGCTCGGTAAGCGCCACCAGGTCGCGCCAATCGGTTTCGTCGCTGTATTTCCACTGGATCGCCGTGCCGTTGTTCCGCACCTCCGGCAGTGCGGTGTTGGTTTTTGCCGCCTTGCTCCATCCTATGGCAAGCACGCTGCAAAGCACCAATAGAGCGACGCAAAGCGCCAAAAGTGTACCTGTGAGTAGTTTTTTCCCTGTTTTCATCTTCTTTCCTCCGTTCGGAATTGTTATTACGGCGGAGTTTTGCACCGCTGCCCGCGCCGTAAATGAGCGGCGGCTGACCGGCTTATGCTTGGTTTGCTTTGTACTTATCCACGAACAGGGCGCCCCCCTGCTTTAAGACCTCCATTTGGGATTTCAGGTAGTATTCGTTCTCGACCTTTTCCATTAGTTCACGCTTCCGCTCATTGTGTTGTTGCTCTGTTGTTTTCATGTCGCTTCGCTCTTTTGCGTATACCGACCGTTCATTTATGATTATTATAGCATGGAATTGTGATAATTTCAAGAGCAGTCTGCAAAAAGCGTGATGAAAAGGGACAGTCTACATCTGTTGACTGTCCCATTCGTTATGTATTTTTTTGATACGGGCGAAGAGTGCCGACAAACCTTTGATGTCCTTCTGGCGTTTTGGAAGCCCCTCAGGCTCAAAGGAACTCTGGCGATCCTGAGGTACATCCACTTTGAATTCTCCATATTTACTACGAACAGTTTTAGGCTTTGTTCCATTACGATAATTAGACTCACCAGATCTTTCATAACGATCATATCCAAGGTGATTGTCCATTTCTGTTTCAAGCATATCTTGAATAGTTCCAGAAAGTAGATCTTTAAGTGCTTCCTGAATATCATATGCTGAGTACATATTCTGTAAAGATGGATAAGCATCGAGCATAGACTGTCTTGCTTCCTTCAAAAATGTGTGCTGTTCCAAAAGGTCTTACCCTTGGTTGGTCACCTTCTACTGTTGCCAAATAATATGTCTCCAAACGACAAAACAATCTTAATTACCACATTCATATTATCAGGTACTGTTAACCCTAGTCACATTTCTAAGAATCTTATCCATTCCGGATTTTCAGTTCTTAACACTTCCGGTTTATGTTTCTTCGGGAAAGAATTTTCTCAATAAAAGGACGAAGCGATTCGCCTACATTAAATGATTTCATTTTATATTTCTCCTATCTCAATATTTAGATATTACTTTTTTATAAAAAAAAGAGCATTGCCATTCATTGTAATGGATGCTCTTCATAGCTATCTATGTATAGCTGTCTACCTACATTTACATTAACATATAAAAGCAATAAATGCAAGATTTTTTTTGCAATTTTCCAAGATTTTTCAATCTTAAAAGGTGCCATAGTTTCCTATAGCACCTTAGTATTACTTTTTCTTATTGTCATTAACCAACGCACCATATCCTTTAAGCTTGGCGGTATATTCCTCAAGGCTTGCCATATTATATAAGTCAAGTGCCTGCTGCTCGGTTAATCCATTCTCTTCAAGTGCTGCCGTAATCTTGGAATATAATGAATCCATCTGAGATGAGATTCCATATTCCTCTATAAGATCCTCCGACTTATTTTTACGTCCGACCGTCTTAATTAATGCATCGACCGCACTTCCCTTTTTATTCAGATCAACATAGTGCTGATATGACGTAAGTCCATGTTGTACCGAAGCTAATAATTTATTCTTGTTATATAAATCCTTAGCATTACCTTTAAGTGAAAGTCCGGATAACAATCCATTAGCCTCCTCGTAATTTCCAGCATCAAACGCATTCTCAGCATCCGCTATCGTGCTCTTCTTGTTGAAAATATTGGTTCCGACTATCAGCACTGCAGATATAACCGCAGCAATCAGGACTGCTTTGAATATTGCACCAAAATCAGGCTGTATACGTTCGGACTTATCAACCGACTTCTTTACTTTAGGTGCCTTAGGTTTCTTCTCCTTAGGCGGTTTCGGTTTCTTTTCTTTCTTAGGTTTCTTCGGTTTCTCTTCTTCGGCCGATTCCTCGCTCTTCTCTTCTATATCTGACAGGTCGTCGTCCACCCCGGCATCCTGATACAGCTCGTCCATCAATTGCTTATTGATGTCTGCATCGCTCAATGCCATATCATCAGACTGTTCCGGCTCGTCACCATTGTCGTATTCTTCAACAAAGAAAGACTTAAGTCCCTTTTTCTTTTTCTTTTTCTTATCTTTCTTATCTTTCTTATCTTTCTTATCTTTCTTATTCTTTTTTTTCTTCCTGGACTTCTCAGGTGCGGCGTCGTCCGGATTATTATTCTCCGCCATTGCAATTCCGGAATCCGTGATATCATTATGTATGGAATCATTATTCATCGCAGGTTCAGACGGATAATCATTCATGCTCTGCATATTAAGATTATCATCCAATACCGGTACATCATCAAGAACAGGTTCTGATGTTTCACCATCATTGTAATCAAAATCAGCCGGATCTTCAGACTCAGTTTCAGAATCGTTATCAACGTCCGGATTGTAATCCGTTTCTTCATCCGATATTGTACTCTCGTTATTCAATGCTTCTATAGCATCTGATATGGATGCATCCTGCGCTGACTGATCAACTATATCCTTCAGGTCATTGACAAACTTCATCTTCTCATCTGTTGACTTCTCATCATTAATGTCTACCGTATCATCATTATCATCGTCTGTCTGCATACCCTTGAACATTTCATCCAATGTCGCTGCTTCTTCCTTATTATGGTCTGTGTCATCTTTAACAGCTGTATTGTTACCAAGTTCACTGTCATTTTTGATTGCACTATTTAATAGACTGTCAAGATATTCTTCTTCATTTTTCTCAGCCATCATATCCTCCGACAAAATGGTTTATTTTAATAATAATTTATCTATTGCTTCTACAAGCTGTCCTATTTCAGGCTTGGACAACTGTGAATCCGCTCCGAGTGCCTCGCCCTTTCTTCTCATATCATCATTAATAAGTGATGAGAAAATAACAACGGGAATATTTTTAAGATATTGATTGGTCTTAATGAGCTTGGTCAATCTGTGTCCATCCATCATAGGCATCTCAATATCTGTTATAACACAGCTTACATGCTCCGTTACTTTATCTTTATACTGGCCGGCCAGTTTCTCAAGCTTATCCCAACATTCCTGTCCATTTGGTGAGATGTCAAGATTAGCATATCCTGCCTTCGACAATGAATCCGATATAAGCTTCATAAGAAGTGCCGAATCCTCTGCTATGAATATAGGAAGACTGTTTCTGTCACGTCCGGCATATTTCTCAACTTCAGACACTTTAAGTCCCGTTTCCGGTGCGATATCATTAACGATATGTTCAAAATCAAGTATTATTATAAGTCGTCCATCTATCTTAACAACGCCTGTGGTAATGCTGTCCTGACCTGAACTTATTGATGAATCAGGTGTAATAATCTGTGCCCATGACACCCTGTTAATTCCCAATACCTTATGTACATGAAATGCTATATCAAGCTTATTGAAGTTCGTCACAATAAGCATATCCGATGATGTATCCGGGTTCTCCTGTCCGTGTGTCGCCTTGGCAAGGTCTATAACCGTTATCATCGTATCTCTCGGCATAAAAATACCTTCGATATACGGATGTGAATTAGGTACAGGCGTAACCGGCATATATGGGAGTATCTCTCTTATCTTAGCAACATTAATGCCGTAATGGTTATCCCCTATAGTAAATTCAAGCAACTCCATCTCATTCGTTCCATTTTCCAATAATATATTTGTATCCATAAATAGCCTCCATACATTTATCCGTCTAAGTTATTATTAGCAGATTCAACTGTTTACATTGTATCACATTTTGAGGAAAAAAAAAAGAGGTAATGACACTAATCATTACCTTTCTTGTTCCTTCAAAACCACACACTAAAAACGATATTCATATCAAGATTTACTCTGTTAATAACTTTTCCTCTTCTACCTGACTTTGGTCAAGCGCTCGACCTATTAGTATCAGTCAACTCCACGTGTTACCACGCTTCCATCTCTGACCTATCTACCTCGTAGTCTTCAAGGGGTCTTACAGCTTACGCTCGGATATCTCATCTTGAGGGGGGCTTCACGCTTAGATGCCTTCAGCGTTTATCCCGTCCCGACTTGGCTACCCGGCCATGGATTTGGCAATCCAACCGGTGCACCAGAGGTCAGTCCATCCCGGTCCTCTCGTACTAAGGACAGCTCCTCTC
>ERZ1026957.246-NODE-246-length-30518-cov-11.186357_pt1 | contig 30518 bp, 25 predicted proteins | sample MGYA00519300_ERZ1026957 | MGnify/ENA primary metagenome ERZ1026957 (study PRJEB26926, sample SAMN06164520) | human gut metagenome | biome: ENVO:00009003; feature: ENVO:2100002; material: ENVO:00002003 | host: Homo sapiens | place: USA | collected 2012 ...
AAGAGCATTACACGGCGTAGTTGGATAATCAATTGTTTTAATTAGACTTTAGTATAAATCGTCCATTGCGAAGCAAAACCTTTCCCACTGTGTCAATGCTGTCTGCAACGGGTCGCCGCTGCTGATAACACTGACACGGAAAACCTTGTCCTTTCGGTGCGCCGCACCTTGGACAATTTCAGTTTCGTAGGGGTCGATGCCCACATCGACCCGCGGGCGGACAGAGTCGTCCGCCCCTACAAGCTGGGATTCGCTATTTTCCGTGTCCCAATTAAAATTTGCGGCGTCCTCCGGGAGTGCGCCGGTCTTGAGCAGGCTGTCGATGTCCGCCTTGAGCTGCACCTCAATGTGATCCTCAAATACCCGGATTTTTTCGATCATCAGATTCAGGTCATTGCGGTCAAGCGCCGGCTTTTCCAGAATGTCGTGAAATACATCCATTGCCGTTTTCGCCACGCGGTTGATGCGGATGATGGTGTTTCGTTTGTCACTGGCAAATTCGATCTGGTGCTGAATGCCCGCAATGCGCTGCGTCAGCTCCGCCTCCAGCTCGTCGTAGGTTTCCTCCAAAAGTGCTTCCTGCTCCGGGTGCTTCATCATGTCGCGAATGCGCTGGCGCTTGGTCGCTTTCAGTTCCTCCTGCTTGTCAAGCAGTAAGGCTTCCAGATTTTCTTCCGTGCGCTTCGTCTCTGCAATGTCGGTCTGTTCTTTCTCCAGATCGGCGTTCAGCCGCTCGAGCATGGTGCTGGAATTGTCACGGACTTTCCGCACATAGTCCTTGACCAGCGCATCGAGCGTTTCCACGCGGATATGGTGGCTCGTGCACCCCTTGAGTCCACGCCTGTGGTACGTTCCGCAGGTATAGGCGGGCGCCAGATCGCTCCGGCTCATCGCGAACATCGGACTGCCGCAGTCGCCGCAGACAAGAAGTCCTGAGTACACGTTGTCGTTGACCTTGACCCCGCGATAGTTGTTCGTCGAGCGGCTTTCGCGCAGAGAGCGCACGGTCGCAAACGTGCGGTAGTCGATGATCTCCTGATGGTGGTGCTCAAAGACGCGGTGCTCGCTCTCGTCCAGCTTGCGGTCTGTGCCATTGATTTTTACGCGCGTGAATTTTCCCTGCCGCAGTGTGCCGATATAAAAATCGTTGTCCAGAATTCCCTGCACTGTGACGATCGCCCATGCCGCTTTCGTCTTGCGGCGGACAGGCTCTCCCGCGGCGGCGCGGCGCTCACATTCGGACATCCGCGGCGTGGGCACGTTGTTGTCCGTCAGATAATTGGCAATTTTCTTGTAGCCCCAGCCGTCCAGATATAATTTGAAAATCGTCCGGATGACCTCGGCCTCGGTCGGCACGACCTCAAAGATCTGCCGCTTGTTGAGGATATAGCCATACGGCGCGGCGCAGAGCCAGCGCCCCTCCTCCTGCCGCCGCTTCACGACGCTGCGCACCTTTTTCGACGTGTCCGTGACCGGCATTTCGTTAATTAAGAACTGGAACTGAATTTTCAGCCAGTCGTCGTCATTCGGGAAGTCAATATTATCGCCGATCGAAATGATCCGCACACCCGCGTCACGCAGATCCTCCAGCTCCACCAGTCCGCGCGAGTTGCGGCGGGAAAAGCGCGAGAAGTCCTTGACGATGAGAATGTCGTACTTGTGGCTCATCAGCCCCCGGCGCATCTCCTGATACCCCTCGCGCTGCTCGAACGTGTACCCCGAGCGGTCGCGGTCTTCAAAAAACGTCAGTGTGCTGTTCGGAAAGTGCGTTGTTACAAAATCCTCAATGATGGACTTCTGGTTTTCAATCGACACATTGTCGCGGTCAAGCTCCTCATCGACCGAAATGCGGGCATACCCCGCAATGTCAAAGCGTTCTATCATTCGCATTCACCCTTGAGATACTGTTCCGTCTGCCGCCAGCTGCCAAGGATTCCTCGGTAGTTGCTTTTCGACTCATTTCCCATCCGTGTTCTCCTCCGTCTGCTCCGGCAGCTGTGCCGCATCCGTCACGATGTCCGTGACAAGCTGGCGGAAGCTCTCGGCGTTCTGCGCGGTAACGACAGGCTTGCCTGTTTCGGCTTCCAGCGCTTTTCTCGCCACACCCGCGACATTGCCGCCGCGCTTTTTCCACTCGTCCATCAGCTCGTTGCGAATGCGGATGGCAAGCAGCCGCTGATGTACCCATTCCTCGGAATAGCCCTTTTTCAGATAGGTTTCCAGCGCACGGTCGATCGCCTGCTCGGGGTCGATGGTCTCCTCAATGCGCTCCCGACCGACCATCGCCAGCCACGCCTTGAACGGCTCGGCCTTCTTGGAGGGAATGGACTGGATGATGCGCAGAAGCTGCTCGGTGTCAGCAACGTCCGTCAGGCGGTTTTTGCCGTCTGCTGCCCGCATTTTCAACTGGTGACAATTCGTCACCAGTTCACTGCCCTCGTCTTTCAGCCGCTGTTTCAGCTTGTTCCAGTATTTTCGCCCGGTATTATAGTCGGGGCTGTCTGTAAGCACGCCGACAACATCCACAATGGAAAAATACCATTCCTCCCGTTCTGCGTCCCACGCCACGCGGATCTTCTGGTCCTCAAAAAGCTGAATCTCGTTTTTCATTGGTTCGTCCATTCTCGCTCTCCCCAATCAGCCGCGCTCTTATCAAGAATATCTACGGTTTCGTTTTGATATCGTAGATAATATTGTACATCATCAAAATAGAGATTGCAAGACAAAAATGCGCTGTATATCGGGAGGTGCATAAAAAGAAAACGGGGGCGAAGAGAAAATTTCTCTTCGCCCCCAATGTATCCGGCGCTACATGGTCATCTGCTGCGCCTTTTCACGCTGGACTTCCTGCTCCGCCAATCTCTGGCGGTTATAAAGCAGCAGATCCCGCGTCTGTTCATAAAGGTCGCAATTTCCAGACTCAAAAACTGCCACCAGATACTTTTTCTTTTTGTATGTGTCATAGACGCTCTGCAAGCCGGCGCGCAGGACCGGGTCTGATTTTTCTGCATTCGTCAGCCAAATCTCAACCAGCTTCCGCTCGTCCTTGACGGTCATTTCCATAGCCTCACGCTCCTTGTGGATATGATTTCCGCATTTTCCCTGTTTTTATACCAAGCTGACCTCCTGAACGCAAAAAAGCCGGGACTTCTAAAATCCCGGCTTCCTGCGAATATTACATTGTCTGTTCCAATGTGAACCCCTGCTCCTGTTCCGGCTGCGGCAAAAGCAGCGCGATCTGCTCCTGTACACTGATAAAAAGCGTCCGCAGGCTCTGAGCCAACGGACGCTTGAATTTTATCTCGTTGAAAAAGAGCAGTTTCCCGAAATCAGGAAACTGCTCAAGCTATGGATGTGGGCTGCAAAACCCTGTGGATCACAAAGAAAACGATCGTGGGTGGAAGAGTCTCGGTCCTTCCGTATAGAAGATATAGGCAGGACGATGCAAGCTGCGGGAATATACCTGCGATTCAGCAAGCGATACCAATCGTAGGTGTGGAGTTGGTCTTCTCTCACAGCAAGTATTACAGCCGCCGGCGGATGGTGTGTCCATCCACCGGCGGCTGTGTGTAAGTTCTGCGAAGTCCCGCTGCGGCTCAGCCGAAGAGGAGATCCTTCAGATTTGTATTAAACAGGTATTCTGCAATGTAGGCTCTTGTTCTCTTATACAGTGCATCCTGTGCAAATGAGACATCATTTCCGGATTCTTGCAGCGCAAATTCATACGTCTGCCTGAGCTCCGTACCGACATTGATCTTGGCAATGCCGGCGGAAATGGCGTCGAGAATGTACTGGTGCTGAATTCCGGAGCCGCCGTGCAACACAAGCGGAATGCCGACTGCCCGGTAGAGCGCTGCCACGTGCGCAACGTCGATTTTGGCTTCCGGCTTTTTCTGGTTACGGACAGCCTCGGCGACTGCGCCGTGGATGTTGCCGACTGCGACGGACAGCCAGTCGCACTTACTTTCCTCTGCAAACCGCTTTGCCTCGTCCAGGCGGGTAAAGCCCATCTTCGAAGCAAAAATCTCTTCATACGGCGGCATGACCTTGTTTTCGTGTCCCATGACCGCGCCGAGCTCCGCTTCACAGGGGATCTGCGCGGCATGTGCAAGATCAGCCGCTTCCCGCGTTGCGGAAATGTTTTCCTCCAGCGGCAGACGCGAACCGTCAATCATGACGGACTGGTAGCCTGCGCGGATGGCGCGCTCGATCAGTGAGCGATAATCCACGCGCTGATAGTCCTCGTCAATCACGGGAACGTGATCCAGATGCAGCAGCGTATGTGCCGGATCCTTGTACCGGTCATATTCCTCCGCGATGCGCTCGAGAGATTCGGCTTTCATTTTTTCCCACTCCACGCGCGCAACCTGAATCATGGCGACGCTGTTTTCGTCGCGAATGGCCTCGATGATCGGCTTGACCATCGGGATATGAGGTACGTTGAAGGCGGGCACGCATTTGCCCTTCTCACGGGCTTTCAGAATGACTTCTCTTGTGTTCACAATTGTATCCTCTTAATAGCGTCGCAGATAGTCAGCGGAAATTGCCTTGTATTTCGCATACCGTTCTGCATATTTTGTTTCGTTTTCCGGAATCGGCTCGAAGTAGGAAACGGGATTGCTCATATGGGCGGCCGCGTCTTCCACGCTGGCATACCAATTGTTTCCGAGACCAGCCAGCATACAGGCGCCAAGCGACGGAAGCTCGATGTTCTGCATTCTTCCGAGCGGAGCCTGGATCAGATCTGCCCGCAGCTGCAGAAGTTTGTCGGTACGGGAACCACCGCCGCCGAAATGCAGTTTGGTAAACGGCTGCTCACGTGTAGAGCGGATGTAGTCGACGCAGGCGACAAACTGGTAGGCCAGGGATTCGAGAATCGCTGCGAAGATATCGTCCGTCGTGGTGGACAGGCTCATGCCGACAACGGCTCCGTGGAAGTTCTCTACATACGGCAGCATCATAAGCGAACCGGTTCCGTCGAGCTTTGCATCGGCGATGAGCTTGCCGATGTCGGCGGACGGATCGCGCAGAATGTTCTTGCAGAACCACTCCAGCAGCGCGCCGGCAGTTGGGAACGCGTCCATGACCGTATACTTGTTGTTGAACGGGGAGCTGTAGCAGCAGGAGAAGATCAGAGAATCGCCGAAATCGTTGCAGCCGTCGACGAAGGTATCGGAGAAATATCCCATCTGCTCATAGGTACCCATCAGAACGCCGATGGTATCTGGATTTTCAAGCCGGACACCAGCGGACAGGAGAGAGGCAGAGACGTCATGGCAGCCGATTGTGACGGGCAGCGTCCGCGGCAGCCGGACAGAACCGTAATGGTCAATCGTGCCGACAACCGTTGCGGATTCGACAATCTGTGTGCCGAGTTGCTGCTCGGTGACGCCGGCCAGCTCCAGAATCGGCGCAGACCAGCAGTTTAACTTGACGTCGATCATCAGTTTGCGTGCGGCCATGGTACGATCCTGCACGTCGCCAAGCCCGAGCTTGCGCATTACATACTGCTGATTGGAGTAGAAGCCAGCCGCTTTTTTGAAGACCTCCGGCTCGTTGTCCCGCAGCCACATGATTTTTGACGGTGTTGCAAGCGTGGAGAGCGTATTGCCGGTGATTTTCGCGTACGTGTCCGCGCCGATTTCGCGGCCGATGGTCTGTACTTCTTTGAACGACCGCCCGCAGAAGCCGGGAATCATGCCATACAGCGCTTCGCCCTTTTCGTCGACCGGCGTGATGCTGTCGCCAAAATAGGAAAACGTGATGGCCAGCAGCTCTACATCTTCCGGCAGCTGGCGAATCACTTCGCCAACTGCCCATTCAGATGCCTTCCAGGTTTCGTCAATATGGAGCTCAACCTGATTCTGTGCGGGATAATACCATCCGTATTTTTTGTTTGTGTTCACGATAATCCGGGTTGTTTCGGCGTCAATCACCGATGCATGTACATTGGAGGTGCCGAAATCAATGACCAGATATGCGCTTCGTTTTTTCACAGGAACGCTCCTTTCCCGGTCAGTGATTCACAACGTTTTTCAGTTCTCCGCCGCTGAAATACTGCTCAAGGTTATCCGCGACAATCTTGATGGAGCCGCTGAAGGTTCCGATATCCGTACCGGCCAGATGCGCGGATAACGTCACGTTTTTCAGCTTTCTGAGCGGGTGGTCAACCGGCAACGGCTCTTCGCGGAAGACGTCGAGCACGGCACCGCCGATCTTCTTCTGCTCCAGCGCGTCGATCATAGCGGCTTCGTCGACAAGACCGGCGCGCGCAGCATTTACAAAAATGGCCGTGGGCTTCATCTTCGCGAATTCTGCCGCGCCGAACATATTCTGCGTCTGCGGGCTCAGACGGACGTGCAAGGAAACGAAGTCGGCCTGCTCCAGCAGCTCGTCAAGCGAAACCGGCACGCAGCCGAACGCTTCAATGCTTTCTTTTGTGCAGTAAGGATCATACGCGAGAATCGTCGTGCCGAAGCCCTTGAGCCGCGTGGCAATCTTTCTGCCGATGTCGCCGAAGCCGACCAGACCGACCTTCAGGTTGCACATGTTGTCGGAATAGGTGCGGTTGGGGTATTTCTTTGTCCAGCCGCCGGTCTTGATATCTTCGTCCGTTCTTGCAATATTCCGGATCTCGCAGAGCATTGCGGCAACCGTAAAGTCTGCAACCGCAACAGCTGCGCGACCAGGCGCGTTGATCACCTTGATGCCGCGTTCCTTTGCAGCCTCCATGTTGATGTTTTCCATGCCGGTGCGGAGTGTCGCAATAATCTTCAGGTTCTTTGCCGCCTCGATCATGCGGCGGCTGACCGGTGCAAAGTGTGTGATGATGATCTCTGCGTCGTCCAGATACTGGAAGACCTCTTCGTTGATGGGTGTGCCGTCGGGCCCGTTGACCTCGACGGAAAGCATGGAATTCTGGTAAGCCAGCTCGTCTTCGTTGACGGTTTTTTCAACCAGCGTCAGCTCGTATCCGTACTTTTCCAGGACATCAAAGCCCTGCATCAGATTTTTGTCAATGCCTCTGTCATAAATTGCAACAATTCTCTTTGCCATGTTATAAGTCCTCTCTTTGCCCCAGGTTATTTACTAAAATCCAGCCAGCCCTTCATATAATCCAGATCCTTGCCGTGAGACATGACATCTCCCAGTGTATCGAGCGTTGCTCTGTGGGAGAAAATCCGTTCAAGACCGAGCTGCTTGTACTTCAGAAGCATCTGGAATGCCTTGTCGAAGGTCTTTGCCGTGTTGACGCTCATGCCGATATACGTAGCATGCTTGCCACACAGATCCTTGCCCGGATAGAACTCCACGGGCTTACCGGTGCCGATGTTGCCGATTTCAACCAGCGTGCCGACGTTTTTGAGCAGATCCACGCCGTCGCGGAACGCATACTGCGAACCTGCGCACTGGAAGACGACGTCAGCGCCGTTCTTGTGGTTGTATTTGTGGATGATTGCACGGCGTTCTTCGATGGAAAGCTTGCTGGAATTCATGACTTCGTCCGCGCCAGACAGCTCCTTTGCCAGCTGGAGCTTCTGATCGCTGAAACCGCTGATGATGATGTGCTGAATGCCCAGCGTGCGGGCAATTGTCGCCACAAGCGCTGCAATCTGGCCATCGCCGATGACAAGTGCAGTCGAACCAAGATTGAAGCTGTCCTCGAAGATGCCGGGCGCGCGCATCGCAAGCTCAACGCCACGCATGGCGACCGCCATCGGATCAAGCAGCGACGCAACATTGCTGGGCATATCATCAGGCACCTGCCACATGAAGGTGCCGGGGAAAACGTACATATACTCGCCGAAGCCACCCTTGATATAAGGCGCTTCATAGATGGAGTTCGAGCGGATCGGCGCGCCGCCGAAGCCGAGCGACTCATACGGCACACCGTAGACGAACGAATTGTCGCAGACACCGCAGGCCCCGATACCGTAGGTCAAGCAGTTTTCGCAGGTGCCGCAGACGACCCACGGATACAGGCAGATCCGATCGCCGAGCTTCACTTCGCCGGTGTAGCAGCGCATGGATTTCGCGGCGTCCGGCCCCATTTCGACCACGCGGCCGCAGAGCTCATGACCAAGAATGACGGGATATGCCGGATCCTCTTCGAACAGATGAAGATCGGTGCCGCAGATGCTGGCGGCCTCCAGCTTGATAATCATGCCGTCGCGGCCGCATTCCGGCATCTGGACGTCCATGACCTCAATGGTGTGCTTTTTCGTCAGCACGGCGGCTTTGCAGGTTTGATTTGTCATGATTTGTACCTCCATACAGTTCACAATTATGTTTTTGCCTTGCGTCTTCTCTGCATATTGTCGAACGCAACTGCGAACAGCAGAACGGCGCCCTTTGCGACCCACTGCCAGTATTCGTCAAGATTCATCAGCGTCATGCCGTTGCTGAGCATACCCATAATCAGCACGCCTGCGACGACGTTGATGATTTTGCCCTGGCCGCCTGCAACGCTCACGCCGCCGAGAACAGCAGCCGTGATGACGTCCATTTCAAAGCCTTCGCTGGTGGCTGGCTGACCGGAGTTGAGACGGGAGAGCATGATGACGCCGGAAAGACCGGCAAAAAATCCGCTGAGCGAATAGATCTGGATTTTCTTGACCAGGACGTTGATGCCTGACAGTCTGGCAACTTCTTCATTGCCGCCGATTGCGTAGAGATGACGGCCGAAGCTTGTCTGCTCGAGCATCCACCAGCCAATGAAAAAAACCAGTGCCAGAATATAGACTGGAATCGGAATCCCGAGGAAATAGCCCTGCCCAAGGGTTTTGATGGACTCCGGAAGACCGTAGACCGGGATGCCCTGCGTCATGATGAACGCGAATCCTCTGGCGATGGTCTGCATGGCGAGTGTCGCGATCAGCGCGGGAACCTCAAAATGCGCGACCATAATGCCGCTGATAAGCCCGCAGACGATTCCAACCAGAACGCCGACCACCATCGCAGGGAAGATCCCAAAGCCGAGGTCATTGATGAGCTTTGCGGAGACAACGCCGGAAAGCGCAATAACCGAGCCGATGGAAATGTCAATACCGCCGGTCAGCAGAACCATAGTCATGCCGACCGCGCAGATTCCGGTCATGGAGACCTGCCGACAGATGTTCAGCAGATTCTTTGTCGACAAGAACGTCTTTGTCAGAACAGAGAAAAAGACGAATACGAACAGGAGCACCAGATAGACAAACACCTGGCTGATGGAAAGCTTCGTTTCTTTTTTCATAGCGAGACCCCTCTTTTTACATGCCGGAAGCCATCTCAAGGATGCGTTCCTGGCTGACTTCCTCTTTTGTCAGCTCTCCGCTTACGGAGCCCTGGTGCATCACGATGATGCGGTCACTCATGCCGATCAGCTCCGGCATTTCGGAGGAAATCATGATGATCGATTTTCCTTCTTTGACCAGCCGGTTCATAATGAGGTAGATTTCGTATTTTGCGCCGATATCGATGCCCCGTGTCGGCTCGTCCAAAATGATGATATCCGCGTTTGTTGCAAGCCACTTGGCAACGACCACCTTCTGCTGGTTGCCACCGGACAGATTCTTGGTCAGCTGCTCCATACTGGGTGCCTTGACGGCCAGCGCGTTCATGTAGGAATCAACCAGCGTGCGCTCCTTCTTCCGGCTGATGCGTAGGAAGGACTGCAGCGTGTGCAGCATGACGAGAGAAATGTTTTCCCGAATGCTGAGCGTCAGCGAGACGCCCTGGCCCTTCCGGTCTTCCGGGATCAGCGCGATGCCGTGATGGATGGCGTCAATCGGCCGGAGAATCTCAACCTGTTTCCCGCCGACATAAACGGTGCCGGAGGATCTGTGATCGGCGCCGAACAAAGCGCGCATGACCTCCGTCCGGCCTGCGCCGACAAGACCGGCAAAGCCGAGGATTTCACCCTTATGCAACGTAAACGAAACGTCGTGCAGCTTCGTTTCCACGGTGGACAGATGCTCCACCCGGAGAACCTCCTCGCCGATCGGCGTGCTGCGTTGTGGGTAGTCTTCCGACAGGTCACGGCCAACCATCAGCTTGACCAGCGCGGATTTGTTGGTGTCTTTTGTGTTGAGCGTCTCGATATACTGGCCATCGCGCATGACGGTGATACGGTCAGAAATCTCAAACAGTTCTTCGAGACGGTGAGAGATATAAATAATTGAAACGCCTTCGCTTTTCAGCGTCCGGATCATTTCAAACAGGTTTTCAACTTCACGGTTGCCAAGTGGTGCTGTCGGCTCGTCCATAATCAGCACCTTCGCATTTTCAAGGACGGCCTTTGCAATCTCCACTTGCTGCTTATAGGCATTGGAAAGATCGCTGATGCGCGAATTCGGGTCAATTTCAATATGGAACCGCTCGAATACTTCGCGCGTTTTCCGGATCATGGCACGTTTATCCGCATAGATTCCGCGCTCGATTTCCTTGCCAAGGAACATGTTTTCATAGACCTTCAGATAAGGAACCAGGTTGAATTCCTGGTAGATCATGCTGACACCCTTGTCCTTGGCGCTCTGCGGCGTCAGAGTCCGGATCTGTTCGCCGTCCAGACAGAAACTGCCGTCGTCCATCGGCTGCGCGCCCGCGATGATTTTGCACAGCGTGGATTTCCCAGCGCCGTTTTCTCCAAGCAGCGCGTGCACCTCGCCCTTTCTCAGTTCAAAATCCACATGATCCAGGGCGGTGACGCCCGGATAATACTTGCAGATTTTCTCCATTTTCAGAACAATATTGTTATCCATAGTTTTCACATCACTCCGTTTGGATCGCTTTGCATCCGGCCCTGCCGGATATGGAAATCCGGCAGGGCGTTTCCGGCTGACAGCCTATTTGTACATTGCCAGATACTCGTCGACGTTGTCGCGGGTAACGGCGGTAACGGGAACCATGTAGCTCTCCGGAATGCTTTCGCCGTTGCACAGGGAAACAGCGTACTGAATCATCAATTCGCCGGTGCCGACCGGGTTGAGGTCAACGGAGCCGCGATAGATGGTGCCTTCCTTGATGAGCTCCAGAGCCTGCTGCGTGCCGTCGTTGCCGCCGATGTAGAACTTGTCGGTGTCAACGCCCTGCGCAACGCAGGTTTCGTAAGCACCCAGCGCGCCGGAGTCGTTGATGCCGAGGATTGCGACGACCTCAGGATGCGCGGTCAGGATATTCTCGGCTGCGGTCATGCCCATATCGGTGGTGTAGCCATCGACCGTCATGACGCACTCGGCGTTCGGGCAGTATTCTGCAATACCCTGCATGATGCCGTTTTCGCGGCCGATGGTCTGCTCAAGGGATCTCTGCGTCAGAATGGCGTACTTGCAGTCAGCGTCGGCGCCGAAGGTCTCGGCCATCCACTTGCCGCAGGCGGAGCCGTTGGCCTGGCCCATTTCAAGCTCGGCAACGTTCATGTTGCAGGTCGCGTCGGCATATTCAGTGGTGTGCGTGATTACGGGGATACCGGCGGACTTGGCCTCGGCGATGACGCCCTTCAGAGACTCGGCATCAACCGGAACGACGATGATGACATCAACGCCTTGCGAGATGAAGTTTTCCAGAGCCGCGATCTGTGTTGCGGCATCAGATTTGCCGTCGGAAATAATCGCCTTTACGTTCGCCGCGTCAGCCGCATTTCGCAGGGAATTAGCGATGTTTGCAAAGAAGTTGTTGGAGAGATCCATGGGGCAGAAGCCGACCGTGATCTGCTTGTCAGCCGCATCCGCTGCAGTGGTTTCCTCTGCCGCTTTGTCAGCAGGAGCAGTCTGCGCGGGCGTGTCCGTGTCCTGTTCCGTGGTAGTCGTCTTGGCCGCACATGCTGCCAGTCCGAGCACCATGAGGGCTGCCAGAATAAGAGCAATTACTTTTTTCATTTTGGTTCCTCCTAGTGTTTTACTTTTCGTTTTACGCAATTTTAATTTCGTTTTTCTTGCGCTGGTGCGATAATACCATTTCATTATCATAATTGTCAATACATCATTTTCGTTTTGTTGCAATTAACAAAAGGTTGATTGTATTTTTGGTTATATTTACGTTTCGATTTTTGTTTCAAAAGCAAAAAAACAACGAGTAGTTTCTTTATAAAGTACTTGATTTTTCCTTTGGAGTATATTAGAATGAATATCAAAGATGCGCAGAATTTCCTGACTTCTACATAAGGAGGAGCCTTTTTTGGACAATGCATCAAAAATAAAGCCCGTGAAAATGGCTGCAGAAGAGCGAAGAAAGTATATTCTCTCCATGTTGGAACAGTACGGTTCCGTTACTGTTTCGGAATTAAGTGAGCATTTCGGAATTTCCGAAGTATCTGTTCGTAAGCTCCTGATCTCACTCGAACAGGATTCGCTGCTGCAGCGGACGTGGGGTGGTGCGGTTCGAACGGCTAGAACCACTGCAGAGCTTCCGTATCAAGTTCGGGAATCAAAATATCTGCAGGAAAAAATGGCGATTGCGAGAGCCGCCTATGACATGATCAATGACGGTGATTCCGTTTATCTCGACAGCGGTACGACGACCTTTGAACTGGCTAAGCTGCTCTGCAACGGGCCTAAGCGCGGCATTCTCGTCGCAACCAACGCGCTCGACCATGCAGGCGTGCTGCTTGGGCAGCAGGGCATCAGTCTGATCCTCATCGGCGGTGAGATTCGCCACGATGTACGCGCCTGTTCAGGCTATCTGGCCAAGGATATGCTCAGCAACATGGTCTTTGACAAGGGATTTCTGGGCATCGAGCACATTTCCTTCTCCCACGGCCTTACAACGCCGAATATGAACGACGCCGAAATGAAGCGCTGGATCCTGCGCACCTGCAAGCAGAGCTATGTTCTTGCGGATTATTCAAAATTCTGGAACGATTCCCTGATCCAGATCGCGCCTGCGGACCGCGTGTACCGGATCATCACGGACTGGCACATTGCCGAAGACGATATCTCGCGCTTTCAGGCAAAGGGCGTTTCCCTCGTCAGCGCACCTGCCGTTTCCAATTTGTAGGGAAATGCGTACTCTTCTGCGCCCCTTACACAGCCGTCTGTGTTCCTGTAAGCCCTTGTAAAGCCATTGCAGATCACAGTCAGCCAGTTTTTTTAGCGGAACGTCCCCGAGACGCGGGACAATCTGCTGTTCAACTTCGCACCGATAGTGTTCAGCAGTCGAAAACCACAGGTAGGCGTAGATCGCGATTTCCGCCGCGCTCAGACCCAGCGAGAAAATTTCTTTCGGCAGAGGAAAATAATCCTTAACTGAGTCGCGCATCGGCCAGAGGTCACGCTTCATTCACTTTCTCCCGTATGCTGCTCCACCCAGCGGATGAATGCCTCCTTCAGCACGACGATCCGATTGCCGATCTGCGGTGCGGGAAAATCTTTTTCGTGCATCAACTCATAGCTGCTGGAGGGTGCGATGCCCAGCACCTTCGCCACCGTTGCCGCATTCAGGAACAGCGGCAGCTCGTCATAGTTCTTGTAGGGTGTATCTGAAAACTCCCAACGCACCCGGACAGCGGATCTTTTCACGCTGCGCTGCACCATTTTTCCTTGAAATACGTCAGTATTCCTGCGAAAAAATGTCTTGCTCAGCGCAAAAATTTCTCGCTGCCGGTCACATTGGGAGTTTTCAGATACACCCTAGATAGATTCTTTCATAGTTGTCCTCCTTTGTTTGTAATTACTATTCTCGATTGATTTCGTCTTTCTGAAAAAACACCCTCTATCCTTTATCCGTATTCAGAGGGCTTTTGTACCAAACTTTTTGCGTCAGGAAGAGAAAGCTGCAATCTGACCGCTCCTTGATCATGCTCCAGCACGCGCCGCGCCACTGGTCGGCTTCTTCGATCAGAAAGTCCGTCGAAAACCCGAGATAGACCAGTCCCGGCTTCATTTTATAGCCGCCCTTTTTGAGCTGCACGACCGGCTTATCAAAGTCCTTCGTCCTGACGATCATGCTCGTATCGACACCCCCGCTTGACGTCGCCCTTAGCCCCCTTTGTTGGGGGCTGTTTTTTGCGCATTTCCCAAAAAGTGCTTGCTTTTTTCTTGGAAATACGATAGACTGAAAAAGTAGATAAGATACGCAGATGAACAAAAGTGATTTTCGTCAGAATGTACAAATTCAGACAACTGAATCTAGCCGGATGAACGAATCAGGAGAGTGCATATCCGCATGCCGCCGAAGGGGAACGCGCAACGAACTCTCAGGCAAAAAAACTGATTCCGGACGGAACTCTGGAAAGCTGCATCCGCAGCACCGAAGAAGCAATCCTGGTCAGCCGGGAGAATCTTTCAGGTTTACGAACAGAGCGCGCCTTCTTTTGGCGCGCTCTGTTTTCTGTTTTTTAAGGAGAAGCATATGATCGTAACAAGAAAAAAGCCCGTGGAGCAGGTGCTTGCGATGCTGCACGGTGTACGCCGCGTCGTGCTGGTCGGCTGCGCCAGCTGCGCCGCAGCCTGTCAGACCGGCGGAGAAAAGGAGCTGGAGCAGATGCGCCAGCTGCTGCAGGAGCAGGGGATCGAGACAGTCGGTACGGTCTTGCCGGACGAGTGCTGCCATATGCTGCTCGTCAAGCGCGATCTCAAGCCCCTGCGCGACAGCGGCGCGGAGGCCATCGTCTGTCTGGCCTGCGGCGATGGCACACAGACTGTCGCGGCCAATACCGCGGTCCCGGTTTTCCCCGCGAATGACACGCTGTTTCTCGGACAGATCGAGCGTGCTGGCGTTTTCCGCGAGGCCTGCCGGATGTGCGGCGACTGTATGCTCGGCCAGACCGGCGGCATCTGTCCCGTGACGCAGTGCGCAAAATCGCTCGTCCACGGGCCGTGCGGCGGACAGCGGAACGGCCGCTGCGAGGTCAACCCCGAAAACGAATGCGCATGGCTGCGCATTTACCGCAAACTCAAGGAACTGGACCGGCTGGATCTGCTGGAGGCGGACCGGGCGGATAAGGATTATCGAAGCACCGCATACCCGCAGGCGCACAGCCTGCGCGAGATCAGGAAAAAGGGAGGAACACCATGAGCGAACTGAAACGAACCGTACTCTATCAGGCCCATCTGGACGCCGGGGCCACGATGGTCGACTTCGGCGGCTGGGATATGCCCATCCAGTACCCGGACGGCATCGTCGCCGAACATCTCTACTGCCGCAGCCGCTGCGCCATTTTCGACGTGTCCCATATGGGCCGTATCGACGTCGAAGGGCCGGACATGGTCCGGTTTTTGCAGCACGTCCTGTCCAGCAACGTGCAGGCGCTGGATCTCAATCAGGCGCAGTACTGCATCATCCCCGACCAGAACGGCTGCGCCATCGACGACGCATATCTCTACCGCTTTGAGGCGGAAAAGTATTTCCTCGTCATCAACGCGGGCAACATCGACAAGGACCTCGCCCACCTGATGCGCGAGGCCGAGCGTTATAACGTCACGCTTACCAACGTCTCCGACCGCTATGCCGCCATCGCCGTGCAGGGCCCGGAGGCCAAAAAGCTGCTCATGACCCTGTCGGGCGGCAAGGCGCTTACGCGGGAAAACGTCAAGAACGCACTGGGGACGCTCACCATGGAGGGCCGTCCCGTCCGCATCGCCAAGACCGGCTACACCGGAGAACCTATCGGCTATGAACTCTATTGCGAATCAAGGGACGCCCGGTATTTTTGGGACCGTCTGATCGAACTCGGGGCAAGACCCACCGCGCTCGGCGCGCGCGATACGCTGCGAATGGAAGCTTCTCTGCCGCTCTACGGCCATGAGATGGGCGAGTGCGAGTTTGGCGGCGAGATCCCGGTCTATGCTGTGCCGCTGGCCAAATTCGCCGTCTCGTTCGCAGAGGAAAAGGGCGATTTCATTGGCCGCGCCGCGCTGAAGCGGCAGTTCGAGGCGTTCCAGAGGATCATGAACCGCGATTATTCCGCAATTGCAGATCTTCCATACCGCATCCAGCCGGTCTATCTTTCCGGCAAGGGCGTTCTGCGCAAGGGCTTCCCGGTCTACAGCAAGGACGCGTGGGCAGAGGGAAAGCCCGTCGGCTATGTGACCTCCGGCACGATGATCCCCTATTTCAAGACGGAGGGAGAGGGACTGGAAACGGTCATCACCTCCGAGACGGGCAAGCGCTCCATCGGCCTTGCGTATCTCGATTCGCGCATCTGCCAGGACTTTGATCTTGAGATCGACATCCGCGGCAAGCGGCAGCCGGCCAAGGTCGTCGCGTGGCACATCCGGCAGGATGCCGCGCCCTATGTCCGTCCCATCCTGCCCGATCATCCTGCCCCGGCTGCGCCGCACTGCGACGCGCCGTATGCCGAAAAGGCTGCTGCGCTCCTAAAAAAGGCGCAGGAGAACCACCTCTGGCGGCAGCACCGGTGCATCAATCTCATCCCGTCCGAAAACACGCAGTCGCGCGCCGTGCGCCTGCTTTCGGCCTCCGATCCGTCGAACCGCTATGCCGAGCATAAAAAGCAGAAGGCGTTCTATGACGCGGAGATCTTCTATTATCAGGGCACAAACTTCATCGGCGAGGTCGAGGCGCTGCTCGTTGAGGAGATGAAGAAGTTCCTCGGCGCGTCGCAGGTCGAAACGCGCGTGACCTCCGGCCAGATGTCCAATACCGCCGTCTTCTCCGCACTCATGGACTTCAAGAACCGCGTCGACCGCAAGCGCACGCCGCAGCGGCTCGGCTGGGTCATGAACAACCATATCGTCCGCGGCGGCCATCTGTCCGCACAGCCCATGGGTGCGCTGCACGACTATATCGCCGTCGATCCCGTCACCGAAAAGCAGATGGTCGTCAATTTCCCCGTCTGCGCCGACGACCCGTACCGCATCGACACGGAGGCGGCAAAGCTGCTGCTTGCGCAGTACCGGCCGGAATTCGTGATCTTCGGCAAGTCCATGGTGCTGTATAAGGAGCCGGTCGCGGAGCTTGTAAGCTTCATCCGCGAGCAGGGCATCCGCACGACCGTCATGTACGACATGGCCCATGTGCTGGGCCTGATCGGCGACCACTTCCAGAAGCCGTTTGAGGAGGGCGCGGAGATCGTCACCGGCTCGACGCACAAGACCTTCTTCGGCCCGCAGCGCGGCGTGATCGGCGTGAATTACAAGCCGGAGGACCTCAAATGGGGCCTCTGGGAGACAATCGAAACGCGCGCCTTCCCCGGCAGCGTCTCCAACCATCACCTCGGAACGCTGCTCGGCCAGCTGATGGCCGCGTATGAAATGAACGCCTTCAAGGATGAATACCAGAGGGCCGTGATCGAGAACGCAAAGAGCTTTGCCGCCAGCCTGAAGGCCGAGGGGCTTGACGTGGCGGGCGACCCGGCCGTGGGCTACACCGAGACGCATCAGGTCATTGTCCGCGTCGGCTACGCCAGAGGCCCGGAGATCGCGAAGCGGCTCGAGGAGAACAACATCATCTGCAACTATCAGGCCACGCCCGACGAGGAGGGCTTCACTGCCTCCGGCGCGCTGCGCATGGGCGTAAACGAAATGACCCGCTTCGGCTTCGGCAGGGAGCAGTTTGCGCACCTTGCGCACCTGATCGCCGACTGCATCCTGCGCAATGCGGACGTCCGGGAGGAAGCCGCCCGCCTGCGCGAGGGCTTTACCGATATGCGCTACTGCTTCTCCGACGCAGAAACGGAAAAGCTCATTTCCGCCCTGGCCGAGGCTACGGGCATCTGAGCAGATAGAGTACACTTTATCAGAAATTTGCCTGCTCAGTGTAGGGGTCGATGCCGGTCACAGCCGTTCGCGACGAAGGAGCGTTACGGATGTGGGTCTGCCGCTTGCCGGTACACATCGGCCCGGCAGATTGCACCGCGTTTTACGAAAATCTTCGGCGAATTCGCAGCTTCCCAACGGGCCGATGTGGGCATCGGCCCCTACTATACTGTGCGAATCCGCACTGCCTGCAAATATGGCGAAGCATATCCAGCGCCCCTTTTCTCCCCCCCACCAACTCAACCAATCAACCCCACAAAACAGAATTGGAGGAACAAATTATGAATTTTCCCGCTGAACTGAAGTATTCCCGCGACCACGAATGGGTCAAGATGCTCGACGACACGACCGCTCTTGTCGGCATCACGGACTTTGCCCAGAGCGAGCTGGGCGATCTGGTCTACGTCAATCTGCCTGAGCCCGGCGACGAGGTGCTTGCGGGCGAAACGGCCTGCGACGTCGAATCCGTCAAGGCCGTGTCCGACGTTATGAGCCCCGTGACCGGTGTGATCGCCGAGGTCAACGAGGAGCTGGACGATTCTCCCGAGCTTCTGAACTCCGACCCCTATGAGGCGTGGATCATGAAGATCGAGCATATCACGGACTTCTCCGAGCTTCTGAGCGCGGAGGAATATGAGGCGTTCACGAAGGAGGAGCACTGATGGGCACCTTTGTCCCGACGACAGCTGCGGAGCGGGAGCAGATGCTGCGGACGATCGGCGTATCGTCCGTAGAAGATCTGTTCCGGGACGTGCCGCAGCAGATGTATCTGGACGGATACTTGGATCTGCCGCCCGGAAGGAGCGAGCTGGAAACGCTTGAGGCCGTCTCGGCGCTGGCAGAGCGGAACCGCGTGTTCAAAACCTGTCTGCGCGGCGCGGGCAGCTACCGGCATTATATCCCCGCGGCGGTCAAGGCTGTCGTGACCCGCGAGGAATTTGTGACGGCCTATACGCCCTATCAGGCCGAGATCAGCCAGGGCATTTTACAGGGAATTTTCGAGTACCAGACCATGCTCTGTGAGCTGACCGGCATGGACGTGTCCAATGCGGGCGTTTATGACGGCGGAACTGCCGCCGCAGAGGCCATCCCCATGTGCCGCGACCGCAAACGCACAAAGGCCTATGTTTCCGCAGCGGTCGACCCGAACGTCCTCGGCGTTATGAAGACCTACTGCTTCGGTTCCGAGACAGAGTTAACTGTCGTCCCGATGAAGGACGGCAGAACAGACCCGGACGTGCTGCGCGCCATGCTCGGTGCGGATGCCGCCTGCTTCTATGTCCAGCAGCCGAATTTCTTCGGCCTGCTGGAGGACGCGGAGCTGCTCGGCGAGATCACGCACGCAGCCGGGGCCAAATACATCATGGGCGTGAACCCCATTTCGCTGGCAGTTTTGAAAACGCCCGGCGAGTGCGGCGCGGACATCGCCGTCGGCGAAGGGCAGCCGCTCGGCCTCGACACGGCCTTCGGCGGCCCGTACCTCGGATTTATGACCGCGACGAGCGCCATGATGCGTAAGCTCCCCGGCCGCATCGTCGGTCAGACGCACGACACGGAGGGGAAGACCGGCTATGTCCTCACGCTTTCCGCGCGGGAGCAGCACATCCGCCGGGAAAAGGCCTCGTCCAACATCTGCTCGAACGAACAGCTCTGCGCGCTGACTGCCGCCGTCTATCTTGCCGCCATGGGCGAGGCCGGACTGCGACAGGCCGCGACGCTCTGCACGTCCCGCGCGCATTATTTTGCGCAGCGGCTCGAAGAAGTGCTCGGCTGGAAGCGCGTCTATCCCGGTGAATTCTTCCACGAATTCGTGACCGCCTGCCCGTGCCCCGAGCGGACGCTGGAAGTGCTGGACGCGCACGGGATTCTGGGCGGTCTGCCGGTGGAGGGCGGAATTCTCTGGTGCGTGACGGAGCTGACAGATAAGAAAACGCTCGACCATGTGATCGGGCTTTTGCAGGAGGTGAGCGGCCAATGAAGACGATCTTTGAACAGGGCGCGCCCGGCCACGGCCTGTCACTGCTTCCAGCGTGCGATGTGCCCGTCGTGACGCTGGCGCCGGCGCGCAAAAAGCCGCTGCGCCTGCCGCAGGTGAGCGAAAATGAGCTTATCCGGCACTATACCGCGCTGTCGCACCGCGTCCACGGCATGAACGACGGCTTCTATCCGCTGGGTTCGTGCACGATGAAGTATAATCCCAAGGTCAACGAAGCGCTTGCGGCGCTGCCGGGCTTTGCGCGGCTCCATCCGCTCCAGCCGGAGCAGACGGCGCAGGGCGCGCTGGAGCTGCTGTATGAAACCGGAAAGCTGCTCGGAGAAGTGACCGGCATGGACGCGTTCACGCTCCAGCCCGCCGCAGGCGCGCACGGCGAGTTTACCGGCCTGCTGCTCATCAAGGCGTATCACCTTGCACGCGGCGATGCGGCCCGGACAGAGATCATCGTCCCGGACTCCGCCCACGGCACGAATCCGGCCTCGTCCGTCATGGCAGGCTTCCGCGTGGTCAATATCCCGTCCGGCGCAGACGGCTGCGTCGATCTCGCGGCGCTCCGCGCCGCCGTCGGGCCGCAGACGGCGGGACTGATGCTCACGAACCCCAATACGGTCGGTATTTTCGACAAGAACATCCTCGAAATCACGAAGATCATCCACGATGCGGGCGGTCTGTGCTATTATGACGGCGCGAATCTGAACGCCGTCATGGGCGTCGTTCGTCCGGGCGACATGGGCTTTGACTGCATCCACCTGAATCTGCATAAGTCCTTTGCCACGCCGCACGGCGGCGGCGGGCCGGGCTCCGGCCCCGTTGGCTGCAAGGCGTTCCTCGCGCCGTTCCTGCCCGGCCCCATCCCGGAAAAGACCGAAAGCGGCTTCCGCTTTGCGCAGCCTGCGCAGTCCGTCGGCCGGGTGCGGGATTTCTACGGGAATTTCCTCGTTGTCGTCAAGGCGTTCGCCTATCTGACCATGCTTGGCCGGGAGGGCGTACACGAGGTTGGCCGCAACGCGGTTCTGAACGCGAATTACATGATGGCCGCGCTGAAGGACACCTATGACATGGCCTACCCCGGCCCGTGCATGCATGAATTTGTCATGACGCTGGACCGGCTGCACAAGGAAACCGGCGTTTCCGCGCTTGATATTGCCAAGGGCCTGCTTGACAACGGTATCCATCCGCCCACAATGTATTTCCCGCTGATCGTCCACGAGGCGCTCATGGTCGAGCCGACGGAAACGGAGTCCAAGGCCACCATGGACGAGGCAATCGCGGTTTTCCGCTCGCTTGCCCGTCTCGCGCATGAGGACCCCGATGCGCTCCACACCGCGCCGCACAACACGCCTGTCCGCCGTCTCGACGAGGTGCAGGCGGCAAGAAACCCCGTTCTGCGCGCCGCGCTTGCGGAATAAAAAAACGGTCTGCCGCCCGGCTGTGCATCTGCATAGCCGGGCGGTACTGCGCTGTCAGGGGGAGGATGGCGTGCGGTTTAGCAGGCTGGTCATGCCTCCGGTGGCCCCATCTTTTCCGCCTTGCCGGAAAAGATGGGGGAGAAAAGGGGCGCTGGTTACGGTTTGGTGCGTACTGCGGTTACGGTTTAGGCAAGTCCTTATTTTTGGGTATTACGAACACACATACTCACCTTACGAGTGCTATGGTACGCGCCGCCTGTTACGGGACACCAGATTTGTGAGTAGGTGCGTTAAAATTGCTGCGGTGAATCAGCTTTGCGTTCAAATTTTGCAGGACAGTACGGATTCGCCGCAGATCCCAAAAGCCGGAGGGGATATGCTGCAAGGTTCAGAGTGCTCCGGAATTTACGGCATTCGAATCCCCTCGGGCCCTTCGGGTCAGCTCCCGTGCCAGTGCTGTAAAACGAAAAGCAGTGTTGACAAATGCAGATGCATATTATAAAATTGGAATATAGAACAATTAGATGATACAGGAGGGCTGCAATGGGATTACAGCATGGGATCCTTGGGTTTTTGAATTATGGCCCGTGCAGCGGGTATGAGCTGACAAAGGCGTTTCATTCCTCCGTGCAGTTTTTCTGGCCTGCGCAGACCAGCCAGATCTATCTGACGCTGGGCAAGCTGGAGGATGCCGGCCTTGTCACGCATGAGACGGTCATTCAAAACGGGAAGCCGAATAAAAACGTCTATTCCATCCTGTCCGCCGGACGCGCGGAGCTGCAGCGCTGGCTGTCGGAGCAGGGAAAGACGGCAGACGGCTATAAGAGCGAATTTCTGATGAAGGTCTTCTTCGCTGAAAATCTTCCGCCGCAGCAGGCCATTGCGATGCTGCGCGCGTATGCGGACGGCTGCCGCGCGTGGCTGCGGGGGATGGACAATGTGCCGCAGAGCATTGAGGATTACGGCAAACTGACCGATGCCAGCGCGCCTGTGTACTGGACATTCACGGCGCAGTTTGGCCGGAGCTATGCGCAGATGTGCATCGCCTGGGCCGAGGACTGCATCAAACGGCTGGAGGAAATGGTATGAGAGTTCTGGTTCTGAACGGAAGTCCCAAGGGGGACAAAAGCAATACATACCGGCTCACAAGCGCGTTTCTGGACGGCCTGCGGCAGACGCAGCCGGTGGAGACCGAAACCATCGAGGTCGGAAAGCTGCATCTGCTGCCGTGCCGGGGCTGCTTCGCCTGCTGGAGCAAAACGCCGGGCAAATGCGTTTTGCAGGACGATATGGCCGGTGTGATCGAAAAAATTCTTGCCGCCGACGTGCTGATCTGGAGCTTTCCGCTCTATTATTTCAGCATTCCAGGCCAGCTCAAGCTGCTCATCGACCGGCAGCTGCCGATGTCGCTGCCGTTTATGACCGACACGGACTCCGGCGGCCACCCGAGCCGGTACGACCGCTCCGGCCAGCGGCAGGTCGTGATCTCGACCTGCGGCTTCTATACCGCCGAGGGCAATTATGACGCGGTGGACGCGCAGATTTCCCGGCTTTGCGGCAAGGATGGCTATACGTCCGTCTACTGCGGACAGGGCGAGCTGTTCCGCGTCCCGGCGCTGCGCCAGCGCACGGACGCGTATCTTGAGTTGGTCAGACAGGCGGGCGCGGAGTTTGCGCGCGGCGCGATCCTGCCGGAAACGGCCCGCGCCTTGCGCCAGCCGCTGTTCCCGCGCGCGGTATTTGAGCAGATGGCGGACGCCAGCTGGGGCGTCAGTCGGGAGGATACTGCCGCGGCAAAGACCCCGGAGGCCGGGAGGCTGTCTCCGGCGCAGGCCTTTACGCGGCAGATGGCCGCGCTCTATGACCCATCGACATGGGACGGGAGGGACCGTGTTCTGGAATTTTTCTATACGGACACCGGCGAAACCTGCCAGATCGTGCTCGGAAAGGACAGCCAGCGCGTGCTGCAATCGGACTTCCTGCCCTGCACGACGCGCATCGAAACGCCACTTTCCGTCTGGCAAAAAATCGGCAGCGGGGAGCTTGACGGCAAGCAGGCGATGATGGAGCACCAGTACCGCGTGACCGGCGACTTTTCGGTCATGCTCCATTGGGACGAGATCTTCGGCCTTGGAGCCGCCGCGCCGCAGCCGTCCGCCGAGCCCCGGAAGAAGACGAACATGACGCTCATGCTGCTGCCGTGGATGGCGATCTGGATCGCGCTGTCTATCCACGCGCAGATCGGCGCGTGTATCGGCCTCGCGGTCTGTGCGCTGCTGCCGTTCGCGTTTCTGAACTACCGCATGACGGTTTTCGAGCCGTGTTCGATTCTGGCCGTCGGCACAATTTGCGTGCTGACGCTTCTGGACGCGCTGCCGCTCACGCTGCTCCTGCCCGCGTCGTATCTTCTGTTCGGCCTGATGTGGGGCGTAACGGTGTTTCTGCCCATGCCGCTGACGGCGTATTATTCCATGAACGGCTACGGCGGCGAGACAGCGCTTCAGAACCCGCTGTTCATGCATACGAACCGCATTCTGACAGCCTGCTGGGCGGTTCTGTATCTGCTCACGCCGGTCTGGACGTGGTATCTGCTGCAAACGCCCGTCTCGTATCTGACCGGCGCGGTCAATTCCGTGCTGCCCATGCTCCTCGGTGCGTTCACAGCCTGGTTCCAGCGCTGGTACCCGGCGCATTACGCCGCAAGCAAAAAATAATGACACCCATGCAGTCCCCCCTGTTATGCCGATCGAAGCGCATGACAGGGGGGCTTTTCTGCATAGTCGGGAGCGGGTCAAGCCTCCGGCGGCCCCTTCTTTTCCGCCTTGCCAGAAAAGAAGGGGGAGAAAAGGGGCGCTTGGACGCGTTTGGTGCGTACTGCGGGTACGGTTTAGGCAAGTCCTTATTTTTGGGTATTACGAACACACATACTCACCCTACGAGCGCTATGGTACGCGCCGCCTGTTACGGGACATCAGATTTACAAGTAGCTGCCTTTGAATGGCTGCTGTAAATCAGCCATGCGTTTAAAATTCGTGAGGCAGTACGGATTCGCCGCAGATTCCCGTAAAAAGCGGTGCGTCCCGCGGGCGGACAGAGTCGTCCGCCCCTACACCGAAATGCGCAGATGCATACGAATTCGCCAAAGATTTCTGATGATTCAGTGCATCCTGCCGGGCGGAGCAGAACCCCGCCCCTACCAACTGCGGTTAAATTTCAACGATTTTACGTAAAACGGACAGGCGTGCTCATTCCCCCGTAAAGCTTTTGCAGTATGGGGCGAGGCAGCAGCGGTCGCACGCGGGCTTTCTTGCCGCGCAGACAGCCCGGCCGTGCAGGACGAGCCTGTGGCAGAAATCGGAGGATTCCTCCGGCGGCAAAATCGCGCGCAGCTGCTGCTCGACCTTTGCCGGGTCCTTGCCGCTGGCGAGGCCCAGCAGGTTGCAGATACGGATGCAGTGCGTGTCGCAGACGACCGAGCCGGGCGTCCCATAAATATCGCCCAGCAGCAGATTCGCCGTTTTTCGGCCCACGCCCGGCAGGCGCAGAAGCTGCTCCATCGTGCCGGGCACCTTCCCACCGTATTCGTCCCGCAGCATCCGGCAGGCCAGCACGATATCTTCCGCCTTGTGCTTGTAGAACCCGCAGGAGTGGACATAGCCCTCGACCTCGGCCACGTCTGCCTCCGCGAATGCGTCCAGCGTCGGATAGCGCGCGAAGAGCGCAGGCGTGACCAGATTGACCCGCGCGTCCGTACACTGCGCGGACAGGCGCACCGCGATCATCAGCTCGTAATCCTTCCCGTAATGCAGCGCGCAGAGCGCGTCCGGGTATTCCTGCTTCAGTGCGGCAATGATACCGGCCACACGTTCCGATGTTTCCATACTTGCTCATCCCTTGCCTTTTTTGTTTTATTGTATCATAAGCGCGCTGGAAAGGGAACCGCCCGCTTGTAATTGGCAGCGAAAACCGGTATAATACGTTAGAAATCAAAAAAGGAGGCGGGCGATATGTATCAGCCCCTCGCGGACGCGCTTCGTCCGCAGGAACTTTCCGACGTTTGCGGCCAGCAGCATATTTTAGGAGAAAACGGGCTGCTGCGCCGGATCATTGAAAGCGGTTCTGTGCCGAACATGATCTTCTACGGCCCGTCCGGCACGGGCAAGACGACCGTTGCGAACCTGATCGCGAAGAAAACGCAGCGAAAGCTGTGCAAGCTCAACGCGACGACCGCGTCCTCTGCCGACATCAAGGAGATCTACGCCCAGCTCGACACGTTTCTCGCGCCGAACGGCGTGCTGCTGTATCTGGACGAGATCCAGTATTTCAACAAAAAGCAGCAGCAGACGCTGCTGGAATACATCGAAAACGGCAAGATCACGCTCATTGCGTCCACGACGGAAAATCCGTATTTCTATGTCTATAATGCTATCCTGTCGCGCTCGACGGTGTTTGAATTCAAGCCCGTGGAGAAGGACGAGGCGCAGCGCGCGGTCAGCCGGGCGCTCAATTATCTCGAAGCGCGCGACAGCGTGACCATTCTGCCGGAGCCCGGCGTGAAGGAGCACATCGCGCAGTCCTGCGGCGGCGATATCCGCAAGGCGCTCAACGCCGTCGAATTCCTCTACACGGCCACGCGGCCCGAAAACGGCGTGGTCAGGCTCACCATGGCAGACGCGAAGCAGGTGTCGCAGCGCTCGGCCATGCGGTACGACAAATCCGGAGACGATCACTATGACGATCTTTCCGCGCTCATGAAATCCATCCGCGGCTCCGACCCGGACGCCGCCGTGCACTATCTGGCCCGGTTTTTAGAGGCGGGCGATCTGCCGTCCGCCTGCCGCCGCATCCTGTGCTCCGTGGCGGAGGACATCGGCCTTGCCTATCCGCAGGCCATCCCCATCGTCAAGGCCTGCGTCGACAGCGCTTTGCAGCTGGGCCTGCCGGAGGCGCGTCTGCCGCTGGCCGACGCGGTTCTTCTCCTTGCCACGGCCCCGAAGTCCAATTCCGGCTGCATGGCCATCGATGCGGCCATCGCCGATGTGAAGGCAGGCAGAACCGGCCCCGTCCCGCGCGAGCTGCAAAATGTCCACGCCGACGGCACGGGCTTCGAGCGCGACCAGGGCTATCTCTACCCGCACAATTTCCCGAACCACTGGGTTCGGCAGCAGTATCTCCCCGACGTGATCAAAGACCGCGTCTATTACACCTACGGCGATAACAAAACCGAACAGGCCGCCAAGCGCTACTGGGACGAGATCAAGAAGTGACGCACCGCTCAAGGCTCAGCTGGCGGCGGAGCCGACTGAGGGGTTGCGGCAAACAACCGAACAACTGAAACCCTTTCGGCGAATACGTACTACACCGCGTAGGGGCGGACGACTCTGTCCGCCCGGCAGATTGCACCGTTTTTACGGTAATCTGCGGCGAATTCGTAACTTCCCAGCAGGTCGATGTGGGCATCGACCCCTACAACGAAATAGGGAACCGCTTGCGAATTCGCCGCAAATTCTCATGCAGATGCAACATCTCCCGGCGGGCGGACAAGGCGTCCGCCCCTACGTCGAAACAGGAACGTGCTTACGGATTCGCCGCAAATTTCCATAGAAAGGCTGGTGTCCATTTTGAAAAAATGGCAGAAAAGTTTGATTCTTGTGCTGGCATTTGCCGTCGCGATCCTTGGCTCGGCTATCGTGACCATGCAGCTTACGTACCGGGAGCAAACACCCGCCGAGGCCAAAACGGCGGAGATCGGCGCGTATCTTGACCGGTTCTTCATCGACGATTATGATGAAGATACGCTTGCCGACGCTGCCGCGTCCGCCATGGTCGAGGCGACCGGCGACCGCTGGAGCTATTACCTGACCGCTGAGGAAAAGAGCAGCTATGATGAGCAGATGCAGAACGCCTATGTCGGCATCGGCGTGACCATCACCGCGCAGGAAGAACTCGGCGGAATGCGAATTGAGGCTGTGACCGCAGGCGGCCCGGCGGAGAAAGCCGGACTGCTCACCGGCGATATCATCACCGAGGTCGAGGGCGAAAAAACGCTTGACCTCGGCATGACAGGGACGCGCACAAAGGTGCGCGGCGAGGAGGGGACCTTCGTGACGCTGACGATCCTGCGCGGGGAGGAAAGCTTCCCCGTTTCGGTCGAGCGCCGCAGCATCCAGACGCCCGTTGCAACCTATGAAATGCTGGACGGGCAGATCGGCTATATCAAGATCGCCAATTTCGACACCCGCTGCGCGGAGGAGACAAACGCCGCCATGGACGAGCTGATCGCGCAGGACGCGCAGGCGCTGATTTTCGACGTGCGGAACAATGGCGGCGGATATAAAAACGAGCTGGTCAAGGTACTGGATAAAATACTGCCGGAGGGCATTCTGTTCCAGAGCGAGGACTATCAGGGCTCGAAGCAAATCGACCGCTCGGACGCGGACTGCATCGACCTGCCCATGGCCGTGCTCGTCAATCAGGATAGCTATTCCGCGGCTGAGTTTTTCGCCGCCGCGATCCAGGAATATGACTGGGGTACGGTCGTCGGAACGAAGACGGTCGGCAAGGGCAATTTCCAGACGGCTTTTACGCTCTCCGACGGCTCCATGCTGAACCTGTCCATCGGCAAATACTACACGCCGCAGGGCCGCAGTCTGACCGATACCGGCGTCATACCGGACATCGAAATCACGCTTTCCGACGAGGACGACGCAAAACTTTACTACGGTCAGCTGGAAAAAGCGGACGACGCACAATTACAGGCCGCAATCCGCGAAATCACCCAGAAACTCTCTTGACATCCCTATCTTTGCCCGATATAATGTCTGCTGAATCACTGTAAATACCGGGCGTTTTCTGCCCGATCGATTATGGAAGGAACGATCGTAAAATGGCAAAAGAATTTAAAATCAGTGCGCTCCGCCTCAAGGAGCTGGAGCAGGAGCTTTTTTATCTGAAGACGACCCGCGAGAAGGAAGTCGCCGAGCAGATCAAGGAGGCGCGTTCGTTCGGCGACCTCTCCGAGAACAGCGAATACGACGAAGCCAAGAACGAGCAGGCCAAGCTCTATGGCCGCATCGCCGAGGTCGAGAACATTCTCGCCCATGCCGTGATCATCGACGAGACGGAGGACTCCGAAGGCAAGATCGGCCTCGGCTGCACCATCAAGGTCGAGGATATGGAGACGGGTGACGAGGAGCTTTACGCCATCGTCGGCTCGCAGGAGGCCAACCCCATGGAATGCCGCATTTCCGACGATTCCCCGTTCGGCAAGGCACTGCTTGGCCACAAGGTCGGCGACATTGTTGAGGTTGAGGCCCCCATCGGCGTGCTCAAGTATAAGATCCTGACGGTTGAAAAGTAACGAATCAGAAAAAGAGGATAGCTATGGAACAGGAAAACAGGAATCAGCAGAACGCGGCCCCGCAGGTCAGCCTCGGCGACCAGATCAAGGTTCGCCGCGAAAAGCTCGCGCAGCTGCAGGCGGAGGGCATGGACCCGTTTGCCATCACCCGCTTCGTCAGCACCACGACCGCACAGGAGATCAAGGAGCATTTTGACGAGATGGAGGGCAAGCCCGTCTCCATTGCGGGCCGTCTCATGTCCAAGCGCGGCATGGGCAAGGTGTCCTTCTGCGACTTGCAGGACAAAACAGGCCGCATCCAGCTCTACGCCCGCAAGGACGAAATGGACGAGGCCGAATATAACCGCTTCAAGAAATACGACATCGGCGATATCGTCGGCGTCGAGGGCGAGATCTTCCGCACGCAGCGCGGCGAAATGTCCGTGCGCGCGAAGACCATCACGCTGCTGTCCAAGTCCCTGCTGCCGCTGCCCGAGAAGTTCCACGGCCTGACCGACAAGGAGACGCGCTACCGCCAGCGCTATGTCGATCTGATCGTGAACCCGGAGGTCAAGCGGAATTTCATCATCCGTTCGCAGTTCATCAAGCATCTGCGGGATTATCTGGACAATATGGGCTATATCGAGGTCGAAACGCCCGTTCTCAATACCATCGCGGGCGGCGCGGCGGCAAGACCCTTTATCACGCACCACAATACGCTCGATATCGATATGTATATGCGTATCGCGACCGAGCTTCCTCTGAAGCGCCTGATCGTCGGCGGCATGGACCGCGTGTATGAGGTCGGCCGCATCTTCCGCAACGAGGGCATGGACCCCAAGCACAACCCCGAATTCACCACGGTCGAGCTCTACCAGGCCTACGCCGATTTCCACGACATGATGGACATCGCCGAGGGCGTTTACACCACCTTCGCCCAGAAATACCTCGGAACCTATGAGCTGAACTGGATGGGCGAAACGATCGATCTGACCCCCGGCTGGCCGCGGCTGACGATGGTAGACGCTGTCAAGCAGTATGTCGGCGTTGATTTTGGTGCGATCACCGACGACACGGAGGCCGTTGCTGCGGCAAAGGCAGTCGGCGTCGAGCTGGCGGAGGCTGCCGAAAAGACGTGGGGCAACGCGCTTTACGCCTGCTTCGACCAGAAGGTCGAGGAGCATCTGGTGCAGCCGACCTTTATCACGATGTACCCGGTCGAGGTCAGCCCGCTGACCAAGCGCAGCCCGGAGGACCCGCGCCTGACCGAGCGCTTTGAGTTCTTCATCTGCCGCAGCGAGATGGGCAACGCCTATTCCGAGCTGAACGACCCCATTGACCAGCGCGAACGCTTCATGAAGCAGGTCGAGCAGCGCGAACGCGGCGATGACGAGACGGAAATGCTCGACGAGGATTTCCTCACCGCGCTTGAATACGGTATGCCCCCCACGGGCGGCATGGGCATGGGCATCGACCGCGCCGTCATGCTCTTCACCGGCGCAGACACCATCCGCGACGTCATTCTGTTCCCGACAATGAAACCTTTGGACTCTGACAAGAAGGTTTCCAAGGAAGTTTCGGCTCCTGCGGAGGTTACTCAGACGGCTCCCGTTGTGGAGGAAAAAATTGATTTTTCCAATGTTCAGATTGAGCCTTTGTTTGAGGATCAGGTCGATTTTGACACCTTCTCCAAGAGTGATTTCCGTGCCGTAAAGGTCAAGGAATGCGAAGCTGTGAAGAAGTCCAAAAAGCTCTTAAAGTTCGTTTTGGACGACGGAACCGGCGTAGATCGGGTCATTTTGAGTGGTATTCACGAATATTATGAGCCGGAGGAGCTGGTTGGAAAGACCTGCATCGCCATCACCAATCTGCCTCCGAGAGCGATGATGGGCATTGACTCTTGCGGTATGCTGATCTCCGCCGTGCATCACGAAAACGGCGAGGAAAAGCTCCATTTGCTGATGGTTGATCCCCACATCCCCGCCGGCGCAAAGCTCTATTGATTGCCCCCCTGATCGGGTTAAAAAAGCCTCTCGTACACCAATCCGTACACCAATTTACACCAAGGGTGCACCACG
>ERZ1026957.248-NODE-248-length-30460-cov-12.030916_pt1 | contig 30460 bp, 25 predicted proteins | sample MGYA00519300_ERZ1026957 | MGnify/ENA primary metagenome ERZ1026957 (study PRJEB26926, sample SAMN06164520) | human gut metagenome | biome: ENVO:00009003; feature: ENVO:2100002; material: ENVO:00002003 | host: Homo sapiens | place: USA | collected 2012 ...
TAAACCACATGTTCCTCCGCTTGTGCGGGCCCCCGTCAATTCCTTTGAGTTTCATTCTTGCGAACGTACTCCCCAGGTGGATAACTTATCGCTTTCGCTTAGCCACCGACTGTGTATCGCCGACAGCGAGTTATCATCGTTTACTGCGTGGACTACCAGGGTATCTAATCCTGTTTGCTCCCCACGCTTTCGTGCCTCAACGTCAGATATAGTTTGGTAAGCTGCCTTCGCAATCGGTGTTCTGTATGATCTCTAAGCATTTCACCGCTACACCATACATTCCGCCTACCGCAACTACTCTCTAGCTCAACAGTATTAGAGGCAGTTTCAGGGTTAAGCCCTAACATTTCACCTCTAACTTATCAAACCGCCTACGCACCCTTTAAACCCAATAAATCCGGATAACGCTTGGATCCTCCGTATTACCGCGGCTGCTGGCACGGAGTTAGCCGATCCTTATTCGTATGATACTTTCAGCCGGGTACTCGTACCCGGGTTTACCCTCATACAAAAGCAGTTTACAACTCATAGAGCCGTCTTCCTGCACGCGGCATGGCTGGTTCAGACTTGCGTCCATTGACCAATATTCCTCACTGCTGCCTCCCGTAGGAGTTTGGTCCGTGTCTCAGTACCAATGTGGGGGGTTAACCTCTCAGTCCCCCTATGTATCGTCGCCTTGGTGAGCCGTTACCTCACCAACCAGCTAATACAACGCATGCCCATCCACTACCACCGGAGTTTTCAACCTCGAAAGATGCCTTTCAAGATATTATGGGGTATTAGTACCGATTTCTCAGTGTTATCCCCCTGTAGTGGGTAGGTTGCATACGCGTTACGCACCCGTGCGCCGGTCGCCGACAATCAAAGCAAGCTTTGATCTCGCTGCCCCTCGACTTGCATGTGTTAAGCCTGCCGCTAGCGTTCATCCTGAGCCAGGATCAAACTCTCCATTGTAAAAATGTTTTGTTATAAATCTTTAGCTCAAATCTCAAAGGTATTGTTTGAAATCACTCTCCTAAGAGAGTGGGAAAACTTTAGCTGCTCAAATACTTCAAAGAACGCTGTTCGTATATTACTATAAGAACAATTTCTTTCTTTTCGGCGGGTCGGACCTTTCGATCTTCGCCTTGGTTCCGACCGCTGTTTTTCAGCGGAAAGTGGTGCAAAGGTAAGTGTTATTTTTTGAACCACCAAATCTTTTTGAAAGATTTTTTCAGAAATTTTTCAGAACCTTTTTCCTCATCGGCCTTGCGGTCTATTCGGGTTGCAAAGGTAAGAACTTATTTCCGAAGTTCCAAATCTTTTTTGAAGATTTTTTTTCAGGATTTTGTCAGAACCTTTTTTGTATCACTCGCACCGGTCTTTCAACCGAAGCGGGTGCAAAGGTAAGGACTTTTTCCGAATCTGCAAATCTTTTTTAAAGATTTTCAAAAATTTTTCAGAACCTGTTTTTGCCGCTTCAGGAGGTGTTTCTCTCTCGAAGCGGGTGCAAAGATAAGAGGTTTCGGAAGACATTTCCAAATATTTTCCGGACTTTTTTCGACATTTTTCACGCCAAATTCACACCCTCTTAACAGACAGCAAGTTAATTGTGAAATTTTTTAATAACTTTGAAGCGTTCAAAAGGAGACTACGATGATACGACGTTGCATTTGCCTGCTCTGCATGGCCGCGGCGGCTGCCGGCTGCAGCCGGAATATTCCCGCACTCGAATCGGGAGACCTGCTTTTCCAGGCGGGGAAAAGGTCGGAGATGGCCGGAGCCATTGCGGCCGCGACGGGGGCGGCAAGCCAGATTGACTACACGCATGTGGGCATCGCGCTGTGCGCGAACGGAGCGGATTCCGTACTGGAGGCCTCGACGGAAGGGGTACGCACGGTGGCGCTGAAGGATTTTCTCGCAGAGGCGGGATCGATCCACGGTCGGCCGGCCGTTGTGGCGATGCGCCTGCGCGACACGAGCGGGCTGGCTGCCTCCCTGCTTCGGGCTCGCAACTGCCTCGGGCTCCCCTACGACTATTCGTTCTGCCCCGACAACGGACGGTTCTACTGCAGCGAACTGGTTTGGGAGAGTTTCCGCAGGGCCGACGGTTCCCGGATATTCCCGGCCCGGCCGATGAACTTCCGGGCTGCCGACGGCTCGATGCCCCGATACTGGGTCGAACTCTTCGAGAAATTGGGCGAACCCATTCCCGAAGGAGAGCCGGGCACCAATCCGAACGAGATGGCCCGTGACCCGCAACTGCGGGAGATCGGGCGTTGGTTCTGATATCATCTGTCCTCCAGCTTCGGCACACCTGTTCACACGCGGCAACTGTCGACAAAGCAAGGGCATCGGATACTGTTCCGATGCCCTTTTTATTTGGGGTAATGATACCCAAAAAGCAGGGGGGGGGTCCACAGTCTGAAGTCGGCCGTACAAGGGTCCCGGCACGACTGCAACCACAAAATAAGTGTTCATCAAGGGCTGCCATCAAACGAAAGAGGCTTTCGCGAGAGCCCCCTTGGGGCAGGCAATGCCGGGACAGAACATGTTCCGTCATTGCGCAGTTTATCAACAAGCGCAAAAAAAGAGCGAACCGCACCTTTCGGTACGGTTCGCCGTAGAATCGCCTTGTTATTTCAATTAGAACTGCATGATAGCGCGCACGGCGTTGCTGACCGTACTCTGCTGTGCGGGGGCAACCGTCGTAACGGCTCCCGTGTTGGAATTGTAATAGTAAATCACATTGCGGAAGCCCGTCACGTTCGAGCACCAGTAGCCGTCGGCCTCCATCTGCGTACCGGCCGTCGAAAGGGCATTGCGGATATTCGAATAGCTGTTCACCAGCGTCGTCATCTCCGACGAGGAGGGCAGGTACCACGTTCCGTTCGGCGTCAGGTCGTAGCAGGCCTGGAAGGCCGGATAGCTCGAAAGCACACCCGCGCTGACCACGGCTTGCTGGTTCAACTGCCCGTCCGCATTGGCCAGGCCGTTGATGATCGAGCTGTAGTCCGTCGGGCCCCACTGCGTACCGGCTACCGCTGCGTCTCCCAATGCTACAACATACCCCGACGTACCACCATCCGATACAGCATATACAACGCCTTCGGGCTCCGTAGCATTCGGATAGAGATCACCGACTGCATAGGTCTTGGTCTGCAGCGAGAAGTTTGCACCCACGCTGGTGATGTTACCCGCACCAACCGTAACCGACGTATTGCGGGTCTTCGTATAGGTCTGAGCAGGATTCGATCCGGGCTTGTAAACCAGCGAAAGGGTCAGATCGGAATAATCGCCTGCGGGTACAACAATGTAATACTGCTGCATCCCAGTCGTGGAAATCTCCTGACCGCACTGCAGCGTGACGGAGTAATCGGCGCTCTCCCACTGAATCGAATAGTCCGTGCCGGTGAACGACAGACGGCCCGTACCAGCCAGCGGCTGCGAGGAGTTGGTCGACAGCTGGATTCTATTCAGAACCGTTCCGGGCTCATCCGTTTCAACCTGCAGAACAATGATACCGCAGACATTCTTGAACTGCATATTCGAGAGATCGGTACCGACGGCCACCATCGGGTTTACGTTGTTGCTGAAGTTGGCATAGTCGTTCCAGCTCTGTGCCTGAGGGATGCTGATATTGCCGTTGGCATTGGCCGGGTAGACGGCCTTGTAGATCGACGAAGCGGTACCCTTCACACCGGAACCCTCAGGAACCGTAAAGGTTGCATTCTGCGTACCGGCACCACTGGCCAGCGAGAAAGTCACGGGCGTGGTCGTCACATCGCTCCACACCGAAATCTCGTCGCTTGCGGACCAAACCACCGACGCACCGTCGAGCGTGGTACGGGTCGAAGGCAGGCCGGCGCCGAGTTCCGTATAGGTCTTCACCTCACCTGCGGGCGTTACATCGTCCGTATTATCCGAGGAGCAGCCGACAAACAGCAATGCTGCAAGAGCTGCCGAAGAAAGCAAAGGTAATTTTTTCATGAAATTACAATTTTTACATTTAGTATTAGTTCCACTCTCCATCATCCTCAGCATAACCGAAATCCTCGGTCTGAGCACCCGTCTCATTCGACACAGCGAATCCGGCCTCCACGGCCACGTCGAGAATCTCGACCTCGGGAGCCACATAGGCTCTTGCTTTGTTCATAAACATAGGCTAATATGAATTTAAAGTTACACGTACATACATACTCGTATTGCAACAGGGCAAAGATAAAGCCTTAATCCGAATTTTCAAAACAAAATCTACACAAATCACCTTTTCAGCCAACAATTCCGCCCGAAACGCCGACTTTACTCGAAACCAAACAAATAAAACCGCACGCGCGGCGGCCGGCTGCCGCCCGGTCGGGCCTGCCGTCGCCCCTCCCGGCGTGTCAGACGATCCGCTCAACGGTGACATCCGGATGCGCGCGCAGCAGCTCCACATAACCCTCCTCGTCGGCGTTGCCGCGGGCCCGGATCACCAATGTGGCCCGGTAGACAACCCCCGTATCGCCGCGCTGCGCCTCGACCTCGTAGGAGACAACGGAGTAATCACTGGTTTTCAACGCATTGAACATTTCGTCGATTACCTCTCGGCGCGCCGCCGAGAAGACCAGCATCGTGCGACGGCGCCCCAGGCCCCCGAAGACGAGCGAGAGCACCTCCAGTCCGAAGAGCGTCAGCACCGTGGCCACTCCGGCCAGCAGAAACATCCCCGACCCGGCCGTCAGACCAATGCCGGCCGTGGCCCAGAGACTCGCCGCCGTGGTCAGTCCCCGCACCAGCTGACGGTGAATGATGATCGTACCGGCGCCGATGAATCCGATGCCGCTGACGACCTGCGCCGCAATCCGGCTCGGGTCGAGCCCCACCCCGGGCTCGCCGAGCACCCCGGCAAAGCCGTACTGCGAGACGATCATCATCAGGGCGCTGCCCAGCGCCACCAGAAAGTGCGTGCGGAAGCCCGCATCCTTGACACGGTACTCGCGATCCAGTCCGATGACCGTGCCGCAAAGGCCCGCCACACACAACCGCAAAATGAAATTCCACTCCATCTCTTCGTTCCTCCGATCAAAAACAGTACCGCAGCGGCACTACCACACCTCCGTGACACCGCCGCTCGTAATCGTCACCCGCCCCAGGGCGGAGCGCACGGCCTGAAACTCCAGCTGCCGCTCCGCGGCCCCGTCACAGGCGGCCCGCACCGCATACCCGGCCGTGCAGAAGGTCTCCCCGGCACGCTCACTCCAGACCAGCGGCTCCATCAGGCGGTAATCCACCGACCAGACGCTCCCCTGCTCGCCTTCGATCCGCATCTGCGCATCGCCCGCGGCCGACACCTCGAACGTCTCCTCCGAGACCGTCAGATGCACCGTCCACGCGGCATCATATAATATATAGGTATTCCACCAGGCGGCGGACACCTCGCAACGCAGCGCGCCGTCCGCCCCTGCACGCAGCGTGACGGTCGAGCGGACCTCGTTGCCGATCCGTTCGGTCACGTGCCACGAGGCTCCGGGGTCTCCGAGCCCGAGCCCGTCGCTGAGCGCAAAGTCGTAGCGGCGGCCCGTCCCCTGCAGCGACCAGTTCCCGGCCCCTTCGTCATAGACGCGACCCCAGGCAAAGAAACGGTTGCAGACCGCTTCGCGCCCGGCGTTGGTCGTCTGCCGCAGCCACTCGTCCAGGCCGGCCGCCACGCGCAGCGTCACGACCGCCGCCTCGTCGAGTCCGCGGACATGTTCGTAGACGGCATACTCCGTCCCGGTTCTCCGGGGCACTTCATCCCCCTCTTCGATCGTACAGGCGCTCCCGGCCAACAGCAGAAGCAGCATGCCGGCCCGGAAGCCGTGAAAGAGTCGTCCGCAACGCATACCCGTTATCTTTTGAAGTTTCCGAAACTGTACCCGACGCCGCCCACAAAGAGACCGCGGGCGCCGACGCCCCACTCGACATACCCGAACAGGCGACGCCCGACACGGATCCCGAACGGGGTGAACTGCCCGGTGAGGTAGGTGAAACTGCCGTAGCCGTCCGTGTAGGATTTTTCATACCCCCACTGACACCCCAGCTGCACGGCCGTATAGAGCTGCACCGACCGGCGGTTGAGCCACATGAAGCGGGCGAAGGGCATCAGCGTCACATAGTGCTCGCGCTGGCACGAGACGACGCGGCGGTCCGGAGCGCGCATCAGGTCGCGCCAGTAGGCCGCGTAGGAGAGCGAAACGCCGAGCTCGACCGCGCGGGAGAGGCGATACCCGTAGGCAAGGCCCCACACGCCGCTCGTGCGCAGCGGACCCTCGTAATAGTAGCGTTCGGTGGGAAAGGCTTCGGGCGGCTGGGCGACCCACACCCGCTCCTTCGTCGAGAAGGGAGAGCGGGAACCGCTCCAGGAGTAGGCCCCGCCCTCGATGCTCACGGTGTGGAGCGCCACGGGGTCGGCGAGCACGGAACGCAGGCGGTAGAGGCGGCCCGTCTCATCCTCGAAGAGATGTGCGTGCCGCGTCGTGCGGTAGACCATCGTATCGCCGCGCAGTTCGACGCCGACGACCGGATGTTCCGACGCGGGGGCGGAGGCAGCAGGGGGCCGGGCCGCGGCGCGGGCCCCGCAGAGCAGTTCCGCCAGCAGAAGCAGGCAGCAGAGCGGTTTCATGGTCGGACAAGGTTGGTTCTCAAGACAAATATAGTGAAAAAAAGCCGGGAATCCTTGCACCGTGCAAATATTTTCGTAACTTTGCAGGCTGAGTTTAACCAATTAACTGTTTACGACAATGCCGAAAATGAAAACCAATGCCGCTGCGAAGAAGCGTTTTACCTTCACCGGCACAGGAAAGATCAAGCGCAAGCACGCTTATCACAGTCACATCCTGACCAAAAAGACGACGAAACAGAAGCGCAACCTCTGCTATTCGGGTATCGTTTCTGCGGCCGACGAGGCCAAAATCAAGAACCTGCTGGTCAAGTAACATCCGACCGGCGGAACCGCATTTATTAACCGGAGCGAAACAGCCCCGAAGAACGCGGGAGAACCGCGTCGCTGACAGCTCTTCAAAAACTTTTACATTATGCCACGTTCAGTCAACGTAGTTGCGTCACGCGCAAGAAGAAAGAAAGTTTTGAAACTTGCCAAGGGTAACTTTGGTTCAAGGGGAAACGTATGGACCGTTGCGAAAAACACGGTCGAGAAAGGCTTGCAGTTCGCCTATGCGCACCGCCAGCTCAAGAAGCGGACATTCCGTTCGCTGTGGATCACGCGTATCAACGCCGCAGTCCGCGCCCAGGGAATGACCTATTCGCAATTCATCGGCAAACTCAACGCCAAGGGTATCGTCCTGAACCGCAAGGTGCTCGCCGACCTGGCCATGAACGAGCCGAAGGCATTCGAGGCAATAGTTAAGGAAGTTAAATAAATCCTCCGCGGAGGATTTCGGCGGCGGACACTCCGGTGTCCGCCTTTTTTTCGTATTTTTGCATCCGGTTCCCGCCTCCGGAGCTTCCGAAGCTGTCCCGGCCGGAAGGTCGGAAAGAGCGGGAGGACCCGGGAGGAGCTGAAAAGTCCCGGGAGGGCCGGGAAGAACCCGGAAAAATCCGGAAAGGCCGGGAAAAACCGGAAAGGCCGGGAAAAACCCGGAAAAACCGGGTACACAACGGGAAGCGGAACCGCACGAAGAGGCAACACACGACAGGCAACACACGGAACAGGCGCATGGAAAACTGGAAACGGACATTCGGCATCATCTGGAGCGGGCAGTTCGTCTCGATCCTGACGAGCTCGATCGTCGGCTACGCCGTCATCTTCTGGATGAGCCTCGAGACCGGCTCGGCCGAGGTGCTGGCCCTGGCAGCGATCGCGGGCATGCTGCCGCAGTCGCTCCTCGGCCCGGTCGTGGGGGTCTACATCGACCGCTGGGACCGCCGCCGCACGATGATCGCCTCCGACCTCTTCATCGCCGCCTGCACGCTGTTGCTCGCCCTGCTCTTCTGGAGCGGTCGTGCCGAGCTGTGGCACGTCTACCTGCTGCTGGCCTGCCGCTCGGCCGGCTCGGCCTTCCACCGCCCGGCCATGCAGGCCTCGGTGCCGCTGCTGGCCCCCGAGCGGGAGCTGACACGCATCGCGGGCGTCAACCAGATGATCGTCTCGTTCTCCGACATCGCGGGCCCGGCTCTCGGCGCCCTGCTGCTCAACATCTCCTCGATCGGCAACATTCTGCTGCTCGATGTCGCCGGAGCCGTCGCCGCCTGCACGACGCTGCTCCTCATCCACATTCCCAACCCCGCGCGGAGCGACCGGCGCCCGAACCTGTGGCGCGAATTCCGCGAAGGATTCGCCGCCATGCACGCCACGCCCGGCATGGGCTGGCTCTTCACGCTGGTCATCGCCGTCTGGTTCTTCATCATGCCCGTGGGGGTGCTCTTTCCGCTCATGACACTGCGGCACTTCGGCGGCGGAGCCACCGAGATGAGCCTCGTCGAGATCGTCTGGGGCGGCGGCGCACTGCTCGGCGGCGCCGTGATGGGCATGCGCCACTACCGCGTCAGCCGCATCCTGCTCATCAACCTGATGTACCTGCTCGTCGGCGTATCATTTCTCCTTTCGGGACTGCTGCCCCCCTCGGGATTCATCTGTTTCACCCTGCTGACCGCGGCGGCCGGCATCTCGAGCAGCGTCTTCAACGCCTCGTTCGTATCGCTCATCCAGAGCCGCATCGACGCCGGGGTCCTCGGGCGCGTCATGTCGCTCTACTACAGCTTCGGACTGCTGCCCTCGGCCATCGGGCTGCTCGGCACGGGGTTCCTGGCCGACGAGGTGGGCATCACCCGCACATTCGTCCTGGCCGGCGCGATCATCTGCCTGCTCGGTCTCGCCGCCTTCTGCATTCCTTCGGTCATGCGCCTCGACAATGGCAGCGGAACCGCCGGCCGGCCGAAAGCGCCCGCAACCGCTTCATCCCGTAAGGCCGACACCCCGGAAACCGACGCCCGGGAAACCGACGCCCCGGCGCGCATATCCGAAGAGTAGCCGGGCAAAAGAGTATCCACCCCTCCCTACCCCTTCCTTCGCACCCGCGGCACGTTCGACGAACATCTCCGCCCGGAAAACCGGCACAAAAAAACGGCGCCCCGATATGCGGGGCGCCGTCCGTATCGGCCGAGAGCAGCCTACATGGTCTGTCCGTTGTACTCGACCTTCTGCGAGAGCGAATTCTTCTCCTCGTCGTAGGTCCAGGTGACCTTCACCTCGGGGCTGACATAGTACGAGGTGTTGTAGTCGTTGATACCGGTGAGACGCGCCACGATCGTACCCGTGAGCACCTGCCCGGCGAAGAGATACTTGCCGTTCGAGAGCTGATGGCTCATCTTCGTGGCCTGCATGGTCTGCGAGGAGCTCGTCAGCGAGAAGATCGACGGGCCGCCGAACGATCCGTCGACGGTGAAGGCCTTGCCCGAGCACTCGGAGTAGGCCAGTCCGTTTGCCTCGGGGCGCAGCCGGTAGGAGCCGCTCCACTCGGAGTGGATCTGCGTATCCTTGACGTTCATGTCCATGGCCGCGAGCGAAATCGTGTAGCTGCCGTCGCCGTTGGCGTAGAGCAGCGTCTCGCCCGTGTTGAAGAGAATGGCCTGACGGTAGCCGGACCCCTGGTCGACCTGGGCCTCATAGTCGGTCATCTCGACGCGCCAGGGTGCGACGAGCGAAGTCTCCGCGAGGGGCGTGTTGCCCGTCTTGACAGTCAGCGACCCCGAGAAGTAGCAGCCGAAGACCCGGCTGTCCGTCGTGAAGGTCACCTTGTAGTCGCCCGCAGGGTCGCTCTTCGTGATGGTGATGCTCGAACCGAAGAGCTGCTCCTTGACATTCTTGTTTTCGTAGGTGACGCTCCCGAAATCGGTCGTCTCGCCCGTCGCCGCCTGCTTGTCCACCTCGGCAAGCAGAATGGCCAGGCGCATGCCGACATTGGCCGGCTGCAGGGCGAGCGTCGTCTGCAGCTGGCAGTTCTGGTAGAGGTTCAGTCCCGGGAGGAACGGTTTGAGCTCCTCATAGCCGTTGTTGCTGTCGACACAGCCCGTGAGCAGCGTAAGGCCGAGCAGCAGGGTTCCCAAAATTTTCTTCATGATCGTCTTTCGTGGATAAGGTGAATAACTGTTGCTTAAACGTGTCCGGAGGTTTTTTACTGCATCCCGGAAAAAAATTTTTCCATATTCCGGGCCAACCCCGCCGCAAAGGTACGAATATTTCACTTTTTTTTACTATCTTGGGTGTGAATAGACATGTTCATCGCAACATGAAAACCAAACTCCTGTTACTTATGTCGATCTTATCGCTCTTCGGATGCGGCCGCAAGTCCGCTCCGGAATATCCCGCCGACGTGCTGACCCTGCGCGACGGCTCACAGGCCACGCTTACCTTCTTCAAACACGCCTCGCTCGCGATCACCGTGGGCGGCAAGTACATCTATGTCGATCCCGTCAGCAGCTACGCCGACTACGCCTCGCTGCCGAAGGCCGACGTGGTGCTCATCACCCACTCGCACTACGACCACCTCGACCGGGCGGCCGTCGAGACGCTGCTGACCTCGGAGACCGAGGTGCTCTGCGACCGCACGTCGGCCGAAGCCTTCGAGATGAACTGCTACACGATGCGCCCGGGCAGCGTCGCCACACCGCGGCCCTACCTGAAGGTCGAGGCCGTCGTGGCGTGCAACACCACGCCGGGACACCTGCAGTTCCACCCGCGCGAGCGCGAGGACTGCGGCTACATCCTCACCATCGGCGGCATGCGCATCTACATTGCCGGGGACACGGAACCCACGCCCGAGATGAAGCGGCTGAAGGAGATCGACGTCGCCTTCCTGCCCGTGAACCAGCCCTACACGATGACCGTCGACCAGGCCGTCGAGGCCGTCAAGGCGTTCCGCCCGGCCATCTTCTACCCCTACCACTACGGCGAGGTGGACGAGAAGACCGACATCGACCGCCTGGTTGCCGAGCTGGAGGGGGTCACCGAGGTCCGCGTCCGCCCGCTGGAGTAGGACGCCGGGGTGCCGAGAGCGGACCCGCCGGGGCTTTCCCGAAGAGCGGACCCGCCGGAAAGCGACGAGGGAGACAGCATCGGATGCTGTCTCCCTCGCTTCGTTACCGCCCTGCGGGGAACGGCTGCGCTCCCCACGAAACGGCTGCCGTACCACCACAGAAAGGCAACCGGCCGGGCGGCCGCTATTCGCGGATGCAGCGGATATTGCCGCCGATCGCTTCGCTCTGGGCGTTGTTGTTGCTCACCGCACGCGAATACCAGTAGAGCATGTATCCCTTGAAGCCCTGTGCCGGATAGTTGTGGTTGTAGCTGCACGCCGACCAGTAGTAGCCGTAGCGGCCCACGTTCGACAGCCGTCCGGCATCCGTGCGATAGCCCTGCGCGGGCCAGTAGCCGCCGTTGTAGGTGCGCGACTGGTAGGCGCCCGTCTCGACCAGCGTCGTCTTGCTGGCGTCGGCCATGACCTCCTGATACCATCCCGGCACCTTGTATCCCGGCGGGCAGGGGTCGAACATCGTCTTGAGGTTCGTATGGTTGACAAAATCGTAGCCCCACAGCTCGGCATACTGCACGTTGTCGTCGTTGAACCAGGCACCGACACCGCTCGTCCCGACCTGTGCGCCGTAGGTGATGAAGGTCATCGGATGGGCCGCGGCATAGTCGACCGACTGCCCCGTGGCAATCGCGGCATCGTCGTTGCGCAGGGTCGTCCACCCCGTCGTGCGGGCCGTGTTGAAGACGCAGACACCCTCCAGCGCGGTCTGGAAAGCCTCCCCGTCGGGGATCGCCGCACCGTCGGGGTTGACGGGCGCCGAGGCGGCGATGAAGGGGTCCTTGCGTCCCCACTGGTAGAAGAAGCCGAACGAAGCCACGTCGTCAACCGCCGTCGAGGTGGCCCCCACGTTGCGGTCGAGGAACTGATACTGGGGCGAGGAGCCGCTTACGAGGTTCACCGACGGATCGTCCGTCATCCAGATGTGCCAGCTCCAGACGAGCTGCTGCGCGCCGTCGAACAGGGCGAGGACCGCATTGCCCCGCTGTGCGGAGGCCTCGAAGCGGATGCGTTTCGAGGCGGCGTCCAGCGTCACGTTCGAGACCAGCCCCTCGGCCGACGCCCACAGCCAGTCGGCGCTCCAGTCCGCACCGACGGCAATCGCCGCCTCGAAATGCTTGCTCTCCTGGTCGTTGTTGGCGCTGACGCCGTTGCCGCGCACGTCGGCGGCAAAGGAGTAGACGCCCGGCGCCGTTACCACGTAGCAGTTGGCCGTCCCGGCGGCACTCAGATCGGTCGCGTCGGGAGCCGCCGTGCGGAAGTTCTTCGCGGCCAGGTCGCTGCGCGAATCGGCATCGGCCACATAGGCGCAGAACCGGTATTCGGTGTCGGGCATCAGCCCCGTGAGCTGCACGGTCGCTTCCGCCGCAGCCTCCATCTGCGTGAACTCCGTCGGGTCCTCGGCCTCGGCACGGACGCAGGCCCAGAACAACTGCTGCGCATCGGCCGTCTTCACCCGCACCTCGGCCCCTTCGGCCGTCGTCGTGATGTCACCCACGACAAGCGACGGCAGGCGCAGCGTCTCGAAATCGTGCGTTACCGTCTCGCCGGCCACACCCTTGCGGTTCTCGGCCCGGGCCAGCAGCGTATAGGCCGTGCCGGCCTCGAGCTCGCCGACCGTGAGCTGCACCGGCGCCGCGGCTTCGCGCGCGATCCAGGCCGACTCGGCCGGCGTCTCGCCGCGCAGCACGCAGCAGTAGAGCACACGCACGGCATTCGTCGGATTCAGCGTAAAGCTCACCGCCCGCTTGGCGGGCGCCACCTCCGCAATCGAGACGGAAGCCGGAAGCGGCTTCGCCGGTTCGGTCTCCGACTTGCGGCACGAAGTCGGAAGCAGGGCCGTCAGCGCGGCCGCAAAAAGCACCAAGATTTTCTTCATATTCCTGTACAATTAAAAGGTTAGGCGTTCGCCGCACCGTGGGCGCCGCCTTCAGGAACATTCGGAACAGAAAAAAACCGGGAACGAGTCCGATCCTCACTCCGCCCGTTCTCCGCAGGCTTGCGCTCGACACAGGCAAAGGCAGGTCTTCTGACTCGTTTCCGGCGCGACGCCTTCCCGACCGCAAGGTCAGTGGCAAGAGATTGTCGCGACGACAGCCCGGAGCATCCGGGACGAAACTCACAGCAGCGGGAACTGTTGCAGACTTGCACTGCATTCCCTTTTAATCCCTGCGGCCGCGCCGCGAGGGAACCGTTTGCGGGGGCAAAGGTAGCCTTTTCGGCCGTATTTCCAAACCCGAAGCCGAAAATCCGCCCTTTTGACCCCATTCCGCCGACATCGGGAAAAGCCGCCGCGCGCCCTCGGGCCGATTTTCCCGCCGCGGCAAGGCAAGGCGCCGCCCGCTCCCCGGCATCGTCCGGCAACGATCCGCCACCCCGGCGTCCCGACTGCCCGCCCGCGACGACTTCACGACCCGCCGACTTCTCCGGCCTCCCGACAGCGGCCGTCCCCGCGTTCCACGCAATTCGCGGCCATCCGCCCCAGCGTCCCGGCCTTCCGCACAAGCCCCGCGACCAGCCATCTCCATATTGCGGCCATCCTCTGCCCCGCAACCGAAGCCCCCTCCCGCAACCGGAGCTCCCTCCTCCCGCGACCGGGGTCCTCGCCTCCCCGCAACCGGCTGTTCCGGGCACAAAAAAGAGGGGAACGCAGCAGCGGCACTCCCCTCCTTCCGATAACAATCCCGTCCCGGCGGCTACTTGCCGGCCTCGGTGCTCTCCTTCGGCTCGGCCTGCACCTTGAGCGAGGCCAGCCCCTTGACGATGTTCTCGTCGCTGTTTTTCGAGGCGTCGTAGACGACGGTCACCTCCTTCTTTTCGAGGTCGACCTGCACGTCCTTGATCCCCTTACCAAGCGACGGCACGTTGTTCATGATCTTGTTGACGCAGTGTTCGCAGTCGACATCGGCCGTGAAGACCGTCGTCACGATCTTCTTCCCGGCAGCCGGCTTCGCCGCCAGGGATACGCCTGCGCCCAGCAGCAGGGCGAGGCAGAGCATAGCGATTTTTTTCATCTTGCTTCGGTATTTTAAGGTTTCGGTATCAATAGAGGTTGAAGCGCAGACCGGCGTAGAACTTCCGGCCCATGAGCGGGCCCCAGACGTTCATCGAGTTGAACTGCGCCGAATAGGGGTTCGAGGCGTTGAGGATCGGGTCCTTCTGCCGGTAGTCGGCGATGTTCTCGCAGCCGACGTAGATGTCGAACTTGCCCACCTTGCGGCTCACCTGCGCATAGAACATCGGATAGCGCGGCGAATAGCTGTCGTCGGCCAGGTTACCCGTCTGCGTCGGAATGCGTGCCGGGCCGTTGAGCTGCGCCGTAGCGTCGAAGACCCAGCGGCGGAACTTCGTGGCGTACTGGATGTTGAGCAGCGTCTTGTACTGGCTGACCAGCGGTCGCTCGACGCGCGCCGTGCGGCCGTCGGGGCGCCGGATCGTCATCTCGCTGTCCGTATAGCGGAACGTGGCGAAGATGTCGAGCCGCTCGACGGGCGACCACGAGAAGTCGACCTGATAGGTATCCGTGTAGGAGCGGCCGTCCGACGTGTAGAGCAGAATCTGCGTGGGGTCATACTCCTGATCGGCCACCACCGAGTGGTAGAACTGCGTGCGGAAGTAGTCGAAGCTCAACGTCGCGTCGTCGGCCTGCACGAGCGTGAAGGTCTGCGTCAGGCTGCCACCCAGCGTCAGGGCCTTCTCCAGGCGGTCGAAGTCGGCGAAGCGGCCGTCATAGGCCGGCACCCCGTTGCGGAACTCCACCAGCCGGATCTGCCGTCCCGTCGCGAGTATGCCGATGTTGTCCGTGATGATGTCCGTCGAGCGGTAGCCCAGACCGGCCGAGGCGCGCAGCGTCGTCGTAGGGGTGATGTTCCACTTCAGGTGGCCGCGCGGCGTGAGGAAGCAGCGGTCGTAGAAGGCATTGTAGTCGCCGCGCAGGCCCGCCACGATCGAGAGCTTCTCCTTCACGGCGTAGGTATACTCGGCATAGAGGCCCACCTCCTGCTCGTCGCGGTCGAACGCATAGAGCTGCCGCGAGTTGTCAATCCAGGGCGTGCGGTTGTCGAGTCCCTCGCGGTAGGAGTCCAGATGGGCCTGCACACCGACGTTCAGCGACGAACGGTAGGTGAAGTAGTGGTTATACATCAGGTTGAGCGACAGCGAATTCTGATTGCCGTCATAGCCGTTCAGCCCGAAGTAGGCCGTCTCGTCGAAGTGGTCGAAGTCGGCGACGAAGGCCAGGTTCGAGCGCATCTCGTCCTGCTCGTCGGCATCGTAGACCGCCGGGCCGACCGGCATGCCGATCTTCACGTAGCCGTTGGCGTTGCGGTTGCGGATGTGCGACCCGTAGAGGGGCATCCGCTCGCCACGCTGCTCCCAGTCCCAGTCCGTGGCCATCGCCTCGCGCATCGCTTCGGTATTCTCGTATCCGAGCATGCCGCCCAGGCGGTTCTCCTGCACGAATTTCCAGCCCCAGCGCACCTGCGTGCCGTTGTCGGCGGCATAGAGCCACTTGTTGGCGACGTTGATCTGGTTCGACTTGGGCAGGTCGCGGAAGCCGTCGTGGTTGTGGTCCATCTTCCGGGCGTCGGTATCCATCGAGCCGTGCAGCAGGATGACGCTCGAGAGCTTCTTGTCGCGCGTCACGGGGAAGGCCGTCGAGATGTTGGCCTCGGGGCGCAGCTCGTCGTCGAGGTAGAGGTTCACGAAGAGCCGCTCCTCATCGGTCGGCTTGCGGTGCTCGAGGTTGATCTGCCCGGTGATGGCCTCGTGTCCGGCCGTCACCGAGGCGACGCCCTTCGACACCTGGATCGAGTTGAGCCACATGCCGGGCGTGTAGCTCAATCCGTAGGGGGCGCTCAACCCCCGCATGATGGGGCGGTTCTCGTCGAGAATCTGCGTGTAGGTGCCGGCCAGACCCAGCATCTTGATCTGCCGCGCGCCCGAGATGGCGTCGCTGTAGCCGACGGTCACCGACGCCGAGTTCTCGAACGACTCGGCCAGGTTGCAGCAGGCCATCTTGCAGAGGCCCGCAAAGGAGATCATCTCGTTCTTGAGAATGCCCTCGCGCTTGACGAAGTTGCCCGAGAGGCTGCCCTCGACGACGACGCCCTCGAGCTCGACGCCCTCGGCGCGCAACGCCATCTCGACGCGCTCCGTACCGCTCTCGACACGGAGCGTATCGTTGACATATCCCAGATACGACGCCACGAGGCGGTCGTAGTTCTTCACGCGGTGCAGCAGGAAGGCACCCTCGGCATCGGTGCTCGCACCGATCGTCGTGCCGGCCCAGTAGACCGAAGCGCCGACGAGCGGCTGTCCTTCCGCATCGCGCACGACACCGCGCAGATCCTGCGCCTCGGCGGAGGCCGCCAGCAGCGCAAAGGCCGAAACAAGGAATAGAGTTCGTTTCATGGTATTTTTTCTGTTTTTCCCGCGGACAAAGGTAGCGCGAAAGGTCTGCAACCGGGTTGCAAACCGCCCCCGCCCCGCCGCGATCACACCTGCCGCCGGTTGCGGCAGTCGGGACAGAGACCCGTTATGAGGTAGTTGATCCGACGCACGTCGTATCCCGCCGGGTAGCGGATCACCGGAATGTGCGTATGGTCCAGGCAGAAGGTGCGGCCGCAGGCTTCGCAATGGAAGTGGCAGTGCATCTCCTCGATCCGGCACGCATGGTCGTTGTGGCAGACGCAGTACTTCGTGGCGCCGCTGCCGTCATCGATGACATGCAGCAGGTGGTGTTCGGCAAAGAGGGTCAGCGTGCGGAAGATCGACGACCGGTCAAGACCGTCGGTTGCGGTCTCCAGGTCGGCCAGACTGAAGGTGTCGCTGAAGGTCTCCATCGCCTCCAGCACCAGGATGCGGAGGGCCGTAGGACGTATGCCGTGGGCCTCGAGCACCTCTTCGCAATGCGGGTGACTCATGTTCTGCAAACTGCACGCTGCGTGCACAGCGTGACCGTCGGATGGTGAATGATAAATGAATGGTCAGGGAAAACGGGGATGTCCTTCCGGCATCCGGCCGGGGCGGACCCGGCAGACCGCATGCGGCGGTCAGCCCCTGACGGGCGGGGCGCGCAGCCCCGCACAGCGGGCGAAGCCGTCGCGCAGCGGCGGCACGTCGCGGCCGACCTGCCGGTCGGTCTGGATTTCAAACGCGGGAACGGAGCCGCACGTCGCCACGATGGCGGGCGGCAGCGTCAGGACCACGCAGCGCACGAGCCGCTCGTGGTCCGATCCGGAGCCCGTATAGAGAGCTATGTCGGTCGAATGGTGGGTGCCGCAGCAGGGCGCCGTGATGTCGGCGCGGGCGGCGGGAAGATCCCCCGTATGGTCGCAGCAGGTGCAGCCGGTGTGCAGCAGCGCCTCGCGCGGGGCCTTGCACTTGCACGTAAGGGAGACATACGCCGGCGTGCCGACCGCCGCAAGGTAGAGGGTCAGCAACAGCAGCGCTATGTATCCGCGGGCCTTCATTGCTCCAGTACGCCGCATTCCGCAAGGCGGGACATCCACGCCCCGGCATCGCGCCGGGCCGTTGCCTCGTCCACCTCGTATCGCTCCACGAGCAGCGAGACCACGTCGTCGAGGTCGAATTCGCGGCCGCGGAGCTGCTCCCACAGATAGCGCGACGACTCGTTGAGCGCCACCAGGCGCGTCATGTCGGCGCCGTATGCGCCCTGCACGACGACCACGTGTTCGCCGGCCAGCTCGCGCACCTTGTATTTGGGGTCAATCTTCATCTTTCGTATCACCGGTCTCTGCCGATATGCCGCAAATGTACGCAAAATTTCGGAAAAAGCCTAATTTTTTCGTTCCCGCCGCCCTACCCGGCTCCGCACGGGAAGGGAGCGGGGACGCAGCCGGGGATGAACCCGGAGATGAGCCCGGGAATGAACCCGGGAATGAACCCGGGAATGGCCCCGGGAATGGCCCCGGGAATGGCCCCGGGAATGAACCCGGACCGGAAGCGGCGCGCCGGTCCGCCCGCCCGGAACGTACCCCGAGCGAAAAAGCCCCGGCGGGGGGAGGCAAATCCGCGGCAAAATCGCTACCTTTGCATTATGGAATCCGCCGAGGAGAAGATATACGCCGCCCTCACCCGCTGGTGGGGCTTCCGGGAGTTCCGCCCCGTGCAGCGGGAGATCATTCTCTCCGTCATGCAGGGGCGCGACACGCTGGCGCTGATGCCCACCGGCGGCGGCAAGTCGCTCACCTACCAGGTGCCGACGATGGCCCGCGATGGGCTGGCCGTCGTCATTACGCCGCTCATCGCCCTGATGAAGGACCAGGTGGATCGCCTGCGCGCACGGGGCATCCCGGCCGTAGCCATCCACTCGGGGCTCTCGCCGCGGCAGATCGACATCGCGCTGGACAACTGCGTCTACGGCGACGTGAAGTTCCTCTACGTCGCCCCCGAGCGGCTCACCTCGGAGGCCTTCTGCCTGCGCGTCGTGCGCATGAACGTCTCGCTCATCGCCGTCGACGAGGCCCACTGCATCTCGCAGTGGGGCTACGACTTCCGCCCCTCGTACCTGCGCATCGCCGAGCTGCGCGAGCGCCTGCCCGGCGTCCCGGTGCTGGCCCTCACGGCCTCGGCCACCGCGCGGGTCGCCGAGGACATCATGCACCACCTGAAGTTCCCCGAAGCGCACATCCTGCGCAGCAGCTTCGCGCGGCCCAACCTCTCGTACAGCGTCCGCCATACGGACGACAAGAACGGCCAGCTGCTGCGCCTCGTGCACAACGTTCCGGGCTCGGGTATCGTCTACGTGCGCACGCGCGAAGCGACGGAGCAGATCGCCGACCTGCTGCGGCAGGAGGGCATCACGGCCGCGGCCTACCACGGCGGGCTGGGCCATGCCGAGCGGTCGCAGCGCCAGGAGGAGTGGATCGCGGGCCGCGTGCGGGTGATGGTCGCGACCAACGCCTTCGGCATGGGCATCGACAAGCCCGACGTGCGCTTCGTCGTCCACTACTCGATGTGCGATTCGCTCGAAAGCTACTACCAGGAAGCCGGACGCGCCGGGCGCGACGGCGCACGCGCCTACGCCCTGCTGCTCGTCGCGGCCGACGACGGCGAGCGCACGATCCGCCGCTTCGAGCAGGAGTTTCCGCCGCTCGAGCGCGTGAAGGAGATCTACGAGAAGGTCTGCAACTACCTGCGCATCGGCATCGGCGAGGGCGACGGCGCCACCTTCCAGTTCAACATCCACGACTTCTGCGCCCGCGAGCACCTCTATGCCGGGACGGTCTCCAGCGCTCTGAAGCTCCTCCAGCAGAACGGTTACATGACGCTGACCGACGCACAGGAGAACCCCGCGCGGGTGATGTTCTGCGTGAGCCGCGACGACCTCTACCGCCTGCGCGTGCAGCGCGACGAGCTCGACCACTTCATCCGCACGCTGCTGCGCCTCTACAACGGCGTCTTCACCGAGTTCCGCCCCATCGACGAGGGCGAGCTGGCGACCTGGAGCGGCTACACCGTCGAGCGGGTCCGCGAGCTGCTCAAGCGGCTGTGGATGCTGCGCGTGATCCGCTACATCCCGTCGAACCGCTCGCCGCTGCTCTTCATGAATGAGGAGCGGCTGCCGCGCGCCGACCTCTACATCGCCCCCGAGACCTACCGGCTGCGGCAGCAGCTCCTGCGCGAGCGCTTCGAGCAGATGCTCGCCTACGCCTCGAACGAAGAGGAGTGCCGCAGCACGGTGCTCGAACGCTACTTCGGCACCGAGCCGGCCGGGCCGTGCGGCGTCTGCGACATCTGCCTGGCCCGCCGCCGCGCCGCCAAACTGTCGGCCGCAGCCAAACAAGCCCCGCCCGGAGGCACCGCCCCGACTGCTGAAAAAGCCTCGCCCGGTGGCACCGGCCCGGCAGCAGAAAAGGCCTCGCCCGGTGGCGCCGGCCCAACAGCACAACCGTCGAAGCCCGCAGCAACAACAGCGGCTGCCCCGACCGAGCCCGCGACAACAACAGCGGCTGTTCCGACCGGGCACGCTGCAACAACAGCGACCACACGGGCAGAACACGCCGCACCGGATGACGAGCTGCGCACGCGCCTGCTCGAACGCCTTTCGCGCGGAGCGGCCGATCCCCGCACGCTGGCCGACGAACTGGCCGCCTCGCCCGGGCGGATTGCCGCCACGGTGCGCGAGTTGCTCGCCGCGGGCAAAATCACCACGGGCAGCAATGGGAAATTGGAAATAATTGCGTAATTTTGCGGGAATCTTCATCCGGATGAGTACCGAAAACCGCTTCACAGACAAGATAAGCAACGAACAGACCGCGTTGCTCCCCGCCATCGAATTTCACGGCGAGATCCGCATCGTCGAGCACGAGGACGAGATCGAGGCCGCCTGCCAGTACCTCATGCAGCAGCCCCTTGTCGGCTTCGACACCGAGACGCGCCCCTCGTTCCAGCCGGGCGTCACCTACCGCGTGTCGCTGCTGCAACTCTCCTCGGCGGAGCGCTGCTACCTCTTCCGGCTCAACCGGATTCCGCTTGCGCGGCCCCTGCTGCGGCTGCTCGAATCGCGCGAGGTGGTGAAGGTCGGGGCCGACGTGGCCGGCGACCTGCGCTCGCTCCGACAGCTGCGGCGCTTCCGCGACGGCGGGTTCGTCGACCTGCAGGCGATCGCCCCCGAATGGGGCATCGGCGAGAAGAGCCTGCGCAAGCTCTCGGCCATCGTCCTGGGCATGCGCGTCTCGAAGGCCCAGCGGCTGAGCAACTGGGAGGCCGCGACCCTCACGCCCAAGCAGCAGCTCTACGCCGCCACCGACGCCTGGGTCTGCACGCAGATCTACGAGCGGCTGCAACACACGCCGAAAATCAAATGACAGAAACCATGATACCGCGTATTTACCTGCGACGCGGCAAGGAGGAGTCGCTCCTGCGCCGCCACCCGTGGATCTTCTCCGGGGCCATCGACTACATCAAGGCCGAGGAGGAGTCCGAGATCGCCGAAGGGGCCCTCGTCGATGTCTACACCCACGCGGGGGAGTTCATCGCCCGGGGCCACTACCAGATCGGCTCGATCGCCGTGCGCGTGCTCTCCTTCGAGCGCGAGGCGATCGACAGCGCCTGGTGGGAGCGGCGCATCGCCGTGGCGCACGACGTGCGCCGCACGCTGGGACTCACGCAGAACGCCTCGACGACATGCTACCGCCTCGTGCACGGCGAGGGTGACTCGCTGCCGGGCCTTGTCGTGGACATCTACGGCACGACGGCCGTCGTCCAGTGCCACTCGGTGGGCATGTACCGCGCCCGCATGGAGATCGCCGCGGCCATCCGCGCGGTCTACGGCGAGCACATTACGGCCATCTACGACAAGTCGTCGCAGACGCTCCCCTTCAAGGCCAATACGGGGGCCGTGGACGGCTACCTCTGGGGACGGGCGCAGACGCCGCAGGTCGTGCTCGAGCACGGCGAGCAGTTCCTCGTCAACTGGGAGCAGGGACAGAAGACCGGCTTCTTCCTCGACCAGCGCGAGAACCGCGAGCTGGTAAAGCGCTACGCACAGGGGCGCACCGTGCTCAACACCTTCTGCTACACGGGCGGCTTCTCGGTCTACGCCCTGGCGGGCGGTGCGAAGGAGGTCTGCTCGGTGGACTCCTCGGAGCGGGCCGTGGCCCTCGCCACCGAGAACATGCGCCTGAACTTCGGCGACGGGGCCCCGCACACCGAGGTGGCGGCCGACGCCGTGGAGTACCTGCGCGACATCGGCGACCGCTACGACCTGATCATTCTCGACCCGCCGGCCTTCGCCAAGCACCACAAGGTGCTCGGCAACGCCATGCAGGGCTACAAGCGGCTCAACGCCCGGGCACTGTCGCAGATCCGGCCGGGCGGCATCCTCTTCACCTTTTCCTGCTCGCAGGCCGTGTCGAAGGAGCTCTTCCGCACGACGGTCTTCTCGGCCGCGGCGATCGCCGGACGCAAGGTCCGCATCCTGCACCAGCTGACGCAGCCCGCCGACCACCCGATCAACATCTACCACCCCGAGGGCGAGTACCTCAAGGGGCTGGTGCTCTACGTCGAGTAGCCGCCGCATACCCCGAACAGACAAATCCCAAACACACAAATAAGATGAAAAGAACCCTGCTCTTACCGCTGCTGACGCTGCTCTGCACGACCCTTGCCGCACAGGGTCAGAGCCGCATCGAAACTTTCACCGTCCCGAGCACGATCCTCGGCACGGAGAAGACGTGTACGGTCTACCTCCCGGCGGGCTACGACGCCTCGACGGAGCAATACCCCGTGCTCTACCTGCTGCACGGCGCCTACGGCTGCCACACCGACTGGACCCGCCTGGGCGACGTCCAGCGCATCGCCGACGACGCCATTGCCCAGGGCATGGCCAGCCGGATGATTATCGTCATGCCCGACGCCGCGGGCGAGGGCGAGAACTACGCCGGCCCCCACATGGGTTACTTCGACGTGCCGGGCTGGAGCTACGAGCGCTTCTTCTTCGAGGAGTTCCTGCCCTCCGTCGAGCAGCACTACCGCATCCACGGCGACCGCACACACCGCGCCATCGCCGGACTCTCGATGGGCGGCGGCGGATCGGCGGCCTACGCCATCAAGCACCCCGAGCTCTTCGGCTCGGCCTGCCCGTTGAGCGGTCTGCTGGACGCCTTTCCCGACGGAAGCAACTACGAGGATGTCTTCGTGCGTTCGGTTGTGGACAACTCGCCCGTCAGGCTGCTGCGCGGGCTCTCCGACGAGCAGCTCGCCGCCGTGCGCAACGTGCGCTGGTGGGTGGACTGCGGCGACGACGACTTCCTCTACTCGTGCAACATCCGCTTCTACGCCCTCATGCGCGAGCGCAACGTCCCGCTGCAATACCGCATGCGTGACGGCGGCCACACGTGGCACTACTGGCGCACGGGCCTCGAACCGATACTCACCTTCATCTCGCAGGGATTTACGGAAAGTGAAAAGTGAAAGGTGAAAGGTAAAAAGTAAGGGGCAGCCGAGAGGAGGACAGCCGCGAGGGGCAAGCCGCGAAGGGCGAGTCGGGCCGGTGCGGCCGGAACTACCGACGCGCCGGACAGCCGAAAGAATCATCCGCTCCACCGCCCATCCGGCCAGCCACCCTGCTCACTCCGACAATCGAACGGGAAGCATCCTTTTTCAGGGTGCTTCCCGCTGTTTTTGACACAAACCGGATCTACCGGACCATCCGCAAAAAGCCGGAGGAATCCGACAACAAAGGAACCCGCCGGAAGCATCCGACAGCATAGAGACCCGCCGGGAGAATCCGACAGCATAAAGCCCCATCGAGAGAAAACCCACCGGGAGAGGCCGGGAATCCGCCGCACAAAGCCGGGAATCTGCCGCACAAAAAAGCCGGGGATGCCTGTGGCATCCCCGGCTCACCGGTCGGCTCTCACCGAGCCGTTATTTGCGCTTGGCGCGCTGCTGAGCCTCCTGCTGGCGCAGCAGCTCCTCGTAGCGCTGCTGGAACTTCGACTTCTTGCCGTTCGACTTGCGGGCCGCATTGGCCTGCATGATCGCCTGGATCTTCGTGTCGTCGACCATGCGGCGGATGATGAGCGTTTGGCCGATGGTCAGCAGGTTCGAGAGCAGGTAGTAGTAGCACAGACCGCTCGAATAGTCGTTGAACCAGAACAGCAGCATGAGCGGCATGAGATAGAGCATCATGAACTTCATGCCCGCCATCTGGGGCTGCGACGAGGCCGTCTGCTGGTAGCTGTAGTAGGAGTAGCCGAAGGTCGAAAGGGCCATCAGCAGGGCGAACAGCGAGACGTGGTCCCCGTAGAAGGGGATCGAGAAGGGCAGGTTCAGCACGCTGTCATACGACGAGAGGTCGCCGGCCCAGAGGAACGACTGCCCGCGCAGCTCGATCGACGCCGGGAAGAAGCGGAACATGGCGATCAGGATCGGCATCTGGATCAGCATCGGGATGCAGCCGCCCATGGGGTTGATGCCCGCCTTCTTGTAGAGTTCCATGGTGGCCTGCTGCCGCTTCATGGCATCCTCCTGCTTGGGGTACTTCTTGGCCAGCTCGTCGACCTGCGGCTTGATCAGGCGCATCTTGGCCATCGAGACATAGCTCTTGTAGGTCAGTGGCGAGATCACCAGACGAACCAGCACCGCCAGGATCAGGATGATGATGCCGAAGCTCGGGATGTAGTTGCGCAGCAGATCGAAGACCGGAATCACGCACCAGCGGTTGATCCAGCCGAAGATGCCCCACCCCAGCGGGATGAGCCGCTCGAGGTAGAGGTCGCCGTCCCCGGCATCCGTATCGCCCACCTTCTTGAGAATCGAATACTCGTTCGGGCCGAAGTAGAAGGCAAAGTCATACCCGGTGGTCTGCGCCGTGTAGGGCACGGTCATGCGGGCCGAGAAATCCTTGATGTAACCCGAACCGGGCTGCGCCGTCGTGAAGCCCACGTCGGCATAGGAGAGGTTCTGCGGCGCGATGAAGACCGACGAAAAGTAGTGCTGCTTGAAGGCCACCCAGTTGACCGAGGTGGTGATCTCCTTCGAGCGCTCCTCGTCGCTCATGCTCAGCTCCTCGATCGAGGACTCGCCCGGGAAGCGGTAGGCCACCGTGGTGTACATGTTCTCGTTCTTGAAGCCGCGCTCGTTCTGGTAGGAGGTGTTCGACCAGTCGATGCCAATCGAGGTCTGGTTGGCCATCTCAGCGGCCATGTTCACCAGCCGCACGTCGAAGTCGACCAGGTAGTCGCGCGCCGGAGCCTTCGTGTCGTAGATCAGGTATTCGTACTCGAGCGCCGCCGTCTCCGAAATCGGGAGACGCATCCGCACCGCCCTGGCCCCGTCGGCCGTCGTCTCCACCGCCGAAGGGGTGAAGACATACTCCATCGTATTGACCTTGACGTTGTTCAGCCCGTTCTTGACAAAGAACGAGAGGTCGAAGCGCGCCGTGGCGGGATCCATCAGCGAGACGGGAATGTTGCGCTCGCCGCGCGGCGCATACTTCGTGTAGTCCTTCAGGAGCACGTCGCGGATCTGGCCGCCGCGCGTCGAGAAGGTCACCGCCATCACGTCGTTTTCGACGACAAACTCCCGCTCTTCGGCGTCGCGCGCCGCGGCGAGGTACTCGCCCAGCGCAGCAACGCGACGTTCACGCGCCGCTTCGGCCGCCTGCTCCGCGTCCTGGCCGCCCGCGGTCAGCGCCACGGAGTCCGCGGCGGGGACAACGGGTCGCGTGGCCAGCGCCACCGAATCCTGGTAGGCCTGCCAGGCGGCCATCTCTTCCTGATATTTCTTCTGTTCCTGTGTATTGAAATAGGCGAACCCGAAAAAGAGGAGCGCCACGACGGCAATGCCGATAATCGATTTTTTATCCATTTACGGTTTTTGAGACTCTCTGTTTGCGTAATTACTTCTTCTCCTGTGCGGCCGGGGTACCGGCATGGTCGAGCGCCGCGCGCACAAAGGCCACGAACAGCGGCGAGGGGCTCTCGACGGTGCTCTGGTACTCGGGGTGGTACTGCGTGCCGACGAACCACGGATGGTCCGCAATCTCGATTACCTCGACGAGGTTCGTATCGGGGTTGACACCCACGGCCTGCATGCCTGCGGCCTCGAACTGCGCGAGGTAGTCGTTGTTGAATTCGTAGCGGTGGCGGTGACGCTCCGAGATGTTGAGCCTGCCGTAGGCCGCGGCGACGCGCGAACCCTTGCGCAGCACGCACGGATAGGCGCCCAAACGCATCGTGCCGCCCTTGGCCGTGATGCCCTTCTGCTCCTCCATGAGGTCGATGACCGGATGGGCCGTCACCTCCATCTCGCTCGAGTTGGCATCGGCGATGCCCAGCACGTTGCGGGCGAACTCGATGACGGCGCACTGCATGCCGAGGCAGATGCCGAGGAACGGAATCCGGTTCTCACGGGCATAGCGCACGGCCGTGATCTTGCCCTCGATGCCGCGGTTGCCGAAGCCCGGGGCGACGAGGATGCCCGCCATGCGCCCCAGCTGCTCGGCAACGTTCTCCTCGGTGATCTTCTCCGAATTGACGTAGACGAGTTTCACGTGGCAGTCGTTGACCGCCCCGGCGTGCACGAACGACTCGCAGATCGACTTGTAGGCGTCGGGCAGCTCGGTGTACTTGCCCACCAGCGCGATCTCGATCGAGCGGCTCGGATGCTTCACCCGCTCGACAAAGGCGCTCCAAGCGGCCATGTCGGGCTCCTTCTCCGACGGAAGGTTCAGCTTGTCGAGCACCACCTCGTCCAGGTGCTGTGCATGCATGCGCAGCGGCACCTCGTAGATCGTCGGCACGTCGATCGACTCCATCACGGCGTTGGCATCGACGTTGCAGAAGAGCGCCACCTTGCGCCGCAGGGCCATCGACAGCGGATGCTCCGTGCGCAGGACGAGAATCTCGGGCTGGAGTCCGTTTTCGAGCAGCGCCTTGACGGAGTGCTGCGTGGGCTTGGTCTTCAGCTCGCCCGACGCGGCCATGTAGGGAATCAACGTCAGGTGCACGAGCGCCGTATTGCGGTAGCCGAGCGAGTAGCGCAGCTGGCGCACCGACTCGATGAAGGGCAGCGACTCGATGTCGCCGACCGTGCCGCCGATCTCGGTGATGATGATGTCGTACTTTTTGGTCTGGCCCAGCAGCTGGATGCGGCGCTTGATCTCGTCGGTGATGTGCGGAATCACCTGCACGGTCTTGCCCAGGTATTCGCCCTTGCGCTCCTTCTCGATGACGCTCTTGTAGATGCGGCCCGTCGTGACGTTGTTCGCCTTCGAGGTCGGGTGGTTCGTGAAGCGCTCGTAGTGGCCCAGGTCGAGGTCCGTCTCGGCGCCGTCCTCCGTCACGTAGCACTCGCCGTGCTCGTAGGGGTTGAGCGTGCCGGGATCGACGTTGATGTAGGGGTCGAGCTTCTGAATCGTCACCGAGTAGCCGCGCGCCTGCAGCAGCCGCGCAATCGAGGCCGAAATGATACCCTTGCCGAGCGAAGATGCCACGCCGCCCGTCACGAATATGTACTTGGGTTTCGCAAGTTTCATGTCTGTCGTTATTCTCTATCGTTGGATTATTTGTCGTTGTTTTCGGTCGGGGTCTCCTCGGCGGCCTGCCGGTCGATGAGCTTCACCTTCTCGATCGTCGCGGCCATCTCCTCGCGGGCCCGGTCGATCTTGGCGCGCACGTCGGCCACGAGCGTCTCGGCGTTCTTCGACTTGGCGAAGAAGCCGATGTTGTTCTCCAGCAGGGCAATCTCCTGCTCGAGCTGCCGCACCTTGTTGTAGAGGCGCTCGCGTTCCGAACGCAGGCGACGGTCGCCCGAGGCCTTGAGCGTCGAGACCTTCTCGCGGAAGCGGTTCATCGAACGGTCGCGCTCCGAGCCGCGCAACGCATTGAAGAGCGCATCGACGGCGGCCTTGTAGCGCTTCTGCACGGACTCCTTCTGCCGGATGGGCACGAAGCCGATCTCGCCCCAACGGCGCTGGAAGTCGCGGATCACCTCATAGCCCCCGGCCTTGACGTCGGCCGCAGCCATCTCGTCGAGCAGCGCCAGCTTGCGGCGCAGGTTCTCCTCCTGCTCGCCGTCGACCGAGGCGAAATGGGCGCTCTTGCGCTCGAAGAAGCGGTCGCAGGCCGCCCGGAAGCGCTTCCACACGGCATCCGAATGGCGGCGCGACACGGCGCCGATCTGTTTCCAGCGCGCCTGCAGGGCAATCAGTTCGTCGGTCGTCTTCTTCCACTCCTCGCTGCCGGCGAGCGACTCGGCGGCCTCGCAGATCTCGGTCTTGAGCTGGAGGTTGTGCTCCATCTCGGCCTTCAGCCCGGCATAGAACTGGCGCTTGGCCTCGAAGAAACGGTCGCACGCCGTGCGGAAGCGTTCGTAGATGCGGTTGTTGTCCTTCTTGGGTGCGAAGCCGATGGTCTTCCACGTCTTCTGTATCTCAAGCAGGCGGTCGCTCGCCCGGTTCCACTCCTTGCGCGTGATGAGCGGCTGGGCCGCCAGCTCCTCGGTCGTCTCGCAGAGCTGCGTCTTGAGTTCGAGGTTGCGCACCTGCTCGGCCTTCAGCGCCTCGAAGTGCTCCTGATGCGCCTTGTTGATGCGGCTCGACGCCGCCTTGAAGCGCTCCCACAGCGGCTCCTTGAACTCGTTGGCCACGGGACCCGTCTCGCGCCACTCGTCGTGCAGCTTCTGCAGCTTGTGGAAAGCGTCGACGACCGACGGCTCGAGCAGCAGCGCCTCGGCCTGCTCGCAGAGGGCCACCTTCTGCTCGTAGTTCTTCTTCAGGTCCAGGTCGCGCAGCTCCTTGTTGATCTTGATGAAGTTGTAGAAGTTCTCCACGTGCAGGTTGTAGGTCTCCCACAGGTCCTTGACGTACTGCTGCGGCACGATGCCGGTCTCCTTCCAGCGCTGCTGCAGCTCGCGGAACTTCGTGAAGGTATTGTTGATCGTCTCGTCGGAATTGACCAGCTCCTTGAGCTCCTCGATGATGCCGAGCTTGATCTTGTAGTTGGCCTCCTTCTCGGCCTCCAGATTGGCGATGAAGATGTCGCGGCGACGGCGGTATTCGCGGAAGAGCTCCTTGAGCTGCACCTCCGCCCCGTCGACCGCCGGCGAGAACTCCTCCTCCTTGCCCCCCTCCTCGATGAAGCGGCGGCGCGCAGCCTCAACCTCGGCGCGGCGCAGGCGGTAGAAGGCGATCTTCAGCGCCTCGACCTCCCGGCGCAGCGACTGCACGGGCTGCTCCTCGAGCATCCGGGCAAAGAGCGCCACGAGCTCCTCCTTGCTCTTGCCGGCAAACCTGTCCTCGGCCGGAGCCGCATCGAGTCCGGCCGCAGCCTCCTCGTCGGTCTCTTCACCCAGTTCGAGCCCGGCGCTCCGGGCGGCCAGCTCGGCCTCCTCGTCCGAAAAATCGACCTGCGACTCCATCACCGGCTCCTCGTCGGCGTCGACCGCCACGGCCTCGGCCTGAATACGGGCCCGACGGGCGCGCGGCGCGGCTGCGGGCTCCGCAGCGGGCGTCGTCTCCGCTGCCGGGGCGGCATCGGCCGTTGTCGGCGTCGTCTCCGCCGGAGCGGCCGCAGCTTCGGCCACAGGTCCGCTTCCTGCCTCCTCCGCAGGTGCTGCCGCCTGCTTTTCAGGCTCCGCCGCCGCAGGTTCTGCCGCCTGCACCGCGGGCTCTTCGCCCGCCACAATCGGGGCGGGTCCGGCTGCCGGTGCGGCCGTCTGCTCCGCAGCGGCTGCGGCCGGCGCCGCGGCTGCGGGGGTTTCGGTTTCGGGGGTCACGGCGGAAACCGCCTGCACATCTTCAGCCACGGGGCTGACTTGCTCCTCGGGAGCAGGAAGTGTCGATTTTTCAGTAGCCATCGCTCTACACGTTTTAGATCCCGCGCATACGGGAGTACATGAATCCCGCAAATATACTCATTTTTCCGGTGTCGCCGAACGATTTAGCGGGAAATTTGCTATCTTCGCGGAAGAAACACGGAACGGGCCGCACCGAGCACGCCGTCCGCGCCGCCGAAACCGAAACCGAAACGATGAGCCACCGCATCCTGCTGGTCGACGACGAGGTCGACATCCTTGAATTCGTGCGTTACAACCTCGTGCGCGAGGGCTACGAGGTCTTCACCGCCGAGAACGGGGCCCAGGCGCTGCAGGTTGCTGCCGCATGCCGGCCGCACCTGATCCTGCTCGACATGATGATGCCCGTCATGGACGGGATCGAGACCTGCCGCGCCATCCGCCGCGACCCGCAGCTCAAGGACACGATGGTTGTCTTTCTCTCGGCGCTGGGCGAGGAGGAGCAGCAGCTCTCGGGATTCGGCGTCGGGGCGGACGACTACCTGACCAAGCCCATCAAGATGAAACTGCTGGTCAGCCGCGTGCAGGCGCTTCTGAAGCGGGTCGACAGCGGCACCCCGACCGCCGGAGCGGAGCCGCACAGCGGCATCACGATCGACCGCGAACGCTACACGGCCACGTGCGACGGCCGCGAGATCGTCCTGCCGCGCAAGGAGTTCGCGCTGCTCGACCTGCTCTGCTCGCAGCCGGGCCGGCTTGTCACGCGCGAGGAGATCTACTCGCGCATCTGGGGCAGCGACGTGGTGGTCGGCGACCGCACGATCGACGTGCACATCCGCAAGCTGCGGCAAAAGATCGGCGACCGCCGCATCGTGACCGTCAAGGGCGTAGGCTACAAGTACGAACCCTGACCTCCGCCCCGCCGCCGGAGCGCCGCCCAGAAGCCTCACTGTTCCGGACTCCGCCACAGCCCCGCTCCGCTCCCGGAACGTCATCCCTCAACCCCGCCATCAAAGCATCACCGTCAGAACACCGACCACGCCCCGCCCCCGGAACGTCATCCCTCAACCGCCTCCGGGACATTGCCATCCGAACACCTGTCTCTTATACACATCTGACGCTGCCGACGAATAGCCTTGTGTAGA
>ERZ1026957.278-NODE-278-length-28428-cov-6.019878_pt1 | contig 28428 bp, 26 predicted proteins | sample MGYA00519300_ERZ1026957 | MGnify/ENA primary metagenome ERZ1026957 (study PRJEB26926, sample SAMN06164520) | human gut metagenome | biome: ENVO:00009003; feature: ENVO:2100002; material: ENVO:00002003 | host: Homo sapiens | place: USA | collected 2012 ...
ACGAGATCGCTCAGTGTCTCGTGGGCTCGGAGATGTGTATAAGAGACAGGGAAAATCATGACGAAGAAGCTGACAAGAAGGACAACGATTGCCAGTGTCTGGACTGTCATATTAGTTCTCCTCCTTTACAAAAATGCTCTTGATGTGGTTGTACAGTGCCTCGATCTCGAAGATGATCATGGCGACACCGGCCAGAGGCACGGGGAAGTACATCCAGAAACGGCTCAGCCAGGGCATCGAGACATAGAAGCCGCGGCCGCCCAGGGTGGTGGCGTAGTTCCAGCCCACAACCAGCATGATGAGGCCGAGGATGCAGACCGCCAGATCGGCGAGGATGTCCAGCACCTTGACGGCGATCTTGGGCAGATAGACGTCAAATGCGGTCATGCGGATGTGTGCGCCGCGGCGGATGGCCAGAGCAGCACTCAGCACGGCCATGTAGCTCATGCAGGTCAGAACGACTTCTTCAGACCATGCGGGGTCCGGGATGAACGGGACGTAACGACCAATGACCGACATGGTGGTGATGAGAATATCCACGATCAGCAGAATCTTGCAGATAAACAGGACCACTTTGTAGGTGACGTCGTACGCCGGCTTGATCTTATCCAGAGTGGTAAAGATTTTCGGCATAGGATCTCCTCCATACTCTTATAAAAAGCCCGGCGGGTCTGCGGGCGTATCCCGTAGTCCCCCGCCGGGCTATGTACTACTTCAGGATAAAGGCGCTTTTATCAGGCCTTCATATCCAGCAGCTGCTGATACAGCTCAGCCTGATCAGAGGTGTTCTCGCTGATGACCTTAGCGCAAGCCTCCTGCCAGGGAGTCTTATCGGGGACATCGACGACGTTGCAGCCGGAAGACTTCAGCTCGTCGAGGACCTTGTTCTCAGCGGTCTCGGACAGGTCAGCGTTGAAGGCCTGCGTATCCGCAGCAGCCTCCATGACGGCAGCCTGCTGGTTCTCGGTCAGCTTGTTCCAGGCGTTGTCGGTGATGACAGCCTGCACAGCGCCCAAAGTATGGCCGTCGAGGATCAGGTTGTTAGCGACCTCGGGGAAGGCGTTGGACTTGTAGTTTGCGATGGGCTGCTCAGCGCCATCGACAACGCCGGTCTGCAGTGCGCTGTACAGCTCGCCGAAGGAAACGACGGTGGGGTTAGCGCCCAGGCCCTCGACCATGCCGTTCATGACGGGGTCGTTGGACACACGCAGCTTCAGGCCCTTGAAATCAGCGATGCCGGAAACGGGCTTGACAGTGAAGAAGTGACGGAAGCCCTCTTCGCCGTAGAAGATACCACGAACGGGCAGGCCCAGCTCCTGGGGCTCGTTCAGGAACTCAGGTGCCAGCTCGCTGTTGGCGAAGTTCCAGAAGTGTGCGCGGTTCTCGAAGGTGAAGGGGATGGACAGCAGCTTGGACTTGTTGCAGCCGTAGCTGGTCAGTGCGAAAGCGGAGATACGGCTGATGTCGATGGAGGTGGAGCCGCCGAGGATAGCGTCCAGAACGTCGTTCTCAGAGCCCAGAACGCCGGAAGCCTGCACATCGACGACGACGGAGCCGCCAGTCAGCTCCTCGACCTTCTCCTTGAAGTGAGAACCGGTCTGGCCGACGATGGTATCCAGCGGGTTGACCTCGGCGTAGACCAGAGTCACCTTCGGGTCGGAAGCAGCAGCTGCGGCATCACCGGCGGGAGCGGTGGAAGCTGCAGCAGAGGTAGCGGTAGAAGCAGCAGTGCTGTTGCTGGAGCCACCGCAGGCGGTCAGTGCCAGAGCAGCGGCGGAAACACCGGCTGCTGCCAGAAAGCTACGACGAGAAATCTTCTTCATGATAAAATCCTCCTTAGATTTTCCTCATTCAGGGCGGTGCGCTCTGCACGGGTCGCACACCGTCCGTTCATTTACTGTACACACTTTAGCAAAAATTTTTAGTCAGAACAAGAGCTTATGAAAAATGTCCTGTTTTTCAAAAAAATGTGAGAAACACTTTTGTGCATTCCTTACAAACCACAGTGCAGTTTATTCAGCACACTGCCCAACGAGATGAATACAATGTAATATCTCTGGTACTTTTCAGGCTTCGCGAATGCGCTGGATGAGGCGGCTCTGCTCCTCAAAAGCCGCGTACATAGGCTCGACTGCCGCCCGGAAGCGGGCTTTCTCGGCGGCGGAGAGGGTCGTCACCTCCACGCCCCATTCCCGCATATGCTTCTCGGCGCTGGCCTCCCGCTCCGCCCAGAGGCGGCGTTCGGTCAGAGCGCTCTCCTTTCCGCAGGTGCGGATGATGTCCGGGAAGTGTTCGTCCAGCTCTGCCAGCTTTTCCATCGCGGCCTCGCTGGCCAGCTGCAGCTCCGGCACGCGGGCATGCTCATCCTTTAAGAAATAGGGGGCCACCTCGTAGTGGCCCATGGCCTCATAGCTGGGCCAGTTGTTTTCCGCGCCGTCTATCTCGGCGTTGTGCAGGGCTGCATAGACCCGGCTGTAGACCACCTGCGCGGGCTTTGCGCCGAGGTCCAGTATCATCTCGCTCATCATGTCCGACTCCTGCACCCGGAGCGTCAGCCCCGCGAGGTCCGCCAGTGTCTCCACCTTTTCGCGGGTGTAGAAGCTGCGGACGCCGGCGTCGAACCACGACAGGCCCACGAGGTCCATCGCGCCGAGGCCGGAGAGGAATTCATCGCCGATCTCACCGTCCAGCACCCGCCACATCTGGGGCGCATCGGTATAGAGAAAAGGCAGCTGCAATACGCTCAGGGCCGGCTGATACTCGGCCAGCTGGCTCAGAGAGACGCGGGCAAAGTCGATGCCGCCGTACTGCATCTGCTCGATGACGCTCTGCTCGGCCCCCAGTTCCCCGCCGCTGTAGACCACGACTTTGACCCTCCCCTCCGTCCGCTCGGCCACGAGGTCGGCAAAGGCCAGGGCGGCCTGAGTGGTGGGATAATCCTCGGGCTGGTTCTCGGCGTAGCGCAGGATGAGCTCCGGGCCGGTGTACTCTTCCGTCTTGCTGCAGCCCACAGCGCCCAGCGCCGTACAGGCAGCCAGCGCCAGCACACTGCGGCGGGAAATCATCCGCCCGCTCACAGCCCGGCCTCCGGGTCGGCCTTTGCCTTCTGGCCGGCCTGACGGCGGTACTGGGTAGGAGTCATGCCGGTGCGTTTCTTGAACGCCCGGGCGAAGTAGCTGGCGTCCTCGTAGCCCACCATCGACGCCACCTCTGCCGAGGAGCGGAAGGGGTCGGCCAGCAATTCCTTTGCCGCGTTGATGCGCAGCTCGGTGAGGCAGTCGAGGAAGTTCATCTTCTGGTACTTCTTGAACTGCGCCGACAGGTAGGCCGGGCTGATGTGCAGGATCTCGCCCACGCTGTCCAGCGACAGATCGAACATATAATTATCCTCGAGGTAGCGGCGGACATGGGCCATGACGAGGGCCGTCTGGCTGTTCTCGCCCTCCTCGGGGGCGTCCTCTTCTTCGGTCTCCGTCTGCTCCTGCTGGGGCTGGGCGGCGGCCAGCTCTTCCAGCTTCCGCTCCGTCTCGATCTGCCGCATAGCCCGACGCACCGAGGCTTCCAGCTCGTCGGGGTCCACCGGCTTGAGCAGATAGTCGCAGGCCCCCAGATGCACCGCCTCATGGGCATACTGGAACAGGCTGTAGGCCGTGACGAAGATGACCCGGCAGGAAGGCCGCTGGGCCAGCACGGCGCGGGCAGCGTCGAGACCACTCATGCCCGGCATCTCAATATCCATCAGGATGAGGTCCGCGCCCCACAGCACCGCCGTGTCGGCAGCTTTGCGGCCATTTTCCGCCACCTCCAGGACCACTTCCCGCTCAAAACGGCGCTGGACCAGCTCTGCAAGCGCCTCCCGCTCCAGCTTTTCGTCATCCGCGATCAACAGGCGTATCATCGTCCAAATCCTCCTCCAAAAGTTCTACAAGGGGCAGGTACATACTGATGGCCGTTCCCCGGCCCGGGTGAGAACGGATGACCAGCCGCCCCCGTTTATCCAGAAGCCGCAGCCGTGCGGCCACGTTATAGACGCCGATATGCTCCCAGCGCTCCCCGGGCTGGGCCAGCGCGGCTTTCAGCTGGGCCAGCTGTTCGGGCTGGATGCCCACGCCGTTGTCGCAGACGCTGATATAGAGCAGCCCCTTATCCCGCAGCGGGTTGATGCGGATGCGCACCACGCCGCCCTCTTCCTTGGGCGAGATGCCGTGCTTGAAGGCATTCTCCACAATGGGCTGCAAGATGAAGGATGGCACCATCGTCTCCGTTAAATCGAGGGAGTCGGAGATGCGCCACACCATCTTCACACGGTCGCCGAAGCGGACGTGATAAATGGAGTAATACTCGTCCACGATGCGCACTTCCCGGGCCAGCGGCACCTGCTCGTCGTTGCTCATCAGGCTGTAGCGCAGCAGGTGCGACAGAGCCGTGATGAGGGCCTGAGTGCGGTAGGCTTTTTCCTGTCCGGCGGTCTGTAAAATGACGTTCAGGGTGTTGAAAAGGAAATGGGGGTCGATCTGGCTGCGCAGCTGCTGCAAACGGCTGCGCTCCATCCGGTTCTGTAATTCCAGAGCTTCCGTCTTCTGGCGGTGGAGCTCCCGCTCCATCTCGTTTTTCTCCCGCAGGGTGGTCACCTGCTCCGCCATCGAATGCTTCATGTGGTTGAAGGCTTCGGTCAGCTGGGCCATTTCCGGCTGACGGGGCGCAGGCAGGTCGGGCGAGTCGAACTCGCCCCGGGTGACCTCCCGGGAGGCGCCGATCATCTGCTGCACCGGGGTCAGCAGCGTCAGCACCGAGAAGGCCATGACGCAGCCCAGCGCAAGGCAGAGCGCCACCACGACGGTCTGCACCCATTTCACCCGGTCGCTGAGGGCCGACACGGTGGTGTAAGTCCCCTGAGCGTCGGTGATAGCCGTGTTCAGCAGCTGCTGGGTATACTGGCGCAGATAGCCGCCGCAGGGTACGATTTTATTATAGTAGAGCTGGGCGGCTTTCGTGTCCTGACCGGCGGCCACCGCTTCTTCCAGCTGGTCCACCAGTGCGGTGTAGCTGTCGTAGGTAGTGGAAACGGCATTGTAGAGCAGATACTGCTCCTCACTCACAGTGCCAAGGTCGCTCTCGATGCGCCAGAGCCATGCGTTGGTGACGGAAAAGGCGCTGTGGAGCTCCTCTGTCAGCGCTTTGGCATCGCCGTACTCCCAGCGGTAATCTTCCATGGCCGAAAGGCTCCGCTCCACGCCGTTCTGGAAGCGGCTGATGGCGTTGAAGTTGCCCATCTGGTCGTCCAGTTCCCGCAGCACGGTGCCGGACTGGTAAAAGCTCAAGAATATCTGCCCCGCCAGCGCCAGAAAAAACGCTGCCAGGCAAAGACTGATCTGCCCTTTCAGGGTCATCCTGCGCCCCACGCACCCATCCTCCTTCTCTGTGATATTCTGCCGCGCATCTTCCGCCTTATCCGGCCTGCCCGCCGTCAGAGCGAAAGCTCCATAAACTTTCTTTTTCGTCCTATTTTAGCACATTTTAGGGCATCTGCGCAATATCATCCTTGATTGTTGGAAAATAATATGGTACTATGACCAAAAAGGAGGGTATTTTTATGTCTCAGCCGATCTCCATTTCCGTCCAGATGGATGCCGCATCCTTCCACGATTTTGCCGCCTTTGACCTGCTGCGCCACCACAAGGCGTGGCACCGGCCTCTGGTGTTCACGGCCATTTTGCTGGTGTCTGCCGGCTTCTGCCTGTCGCAGGTGGGCCAGAAAGACGGCGCAGCCCTGCTCACGGTGGTGCTGGCCGTGGTAGCGCTGGGCGTGCCGGCCGTCTACTTCTGGACGTTCTTCCACTCCCTGAGCCTCCAAATCAAAAAGATGGGCCTGCCCCGCCCCTTCTACCGGCTGCTGCTGGACGACGAAGGACTGTCGGTCTGGATGGCCGGCGAGCAGGACAAGCCTGAGGCGAGCCGCAAGTATGCGTGGCACGATATGCATCTGGCCTACCGCACCCCCAACGCCATTTACCTCTATGTCCAGCAGAATCAGGCCTATCTGCTGAACGACAGCCTCGACGCCGCATGGAGCCTGCTGCAAGCCTCCCTCCCGGCAGAGCGCCTGCATGATATGCGATAAGAACGACAAAAGCCCATCGCGCAGCTGTGCGATGGGCTTTTTTTGCGTCAGCAATACAAAAACAGGCAGCGCCGTGGAAAGGAGGAGAAAGCGGCGCTGCCTGTGTATGAGAACTCCTAAACATTTGCGGCTGCTAGGAGGTTGTTGGTAGTCTGTCCGCCGCCGTGGCTATTGCCTCGCATAGGTGGGGGACAGTATTTTTTTAGGGACGCGGCACCCGCTGCGGGGCTGCGCATGAATCCTGCCTGCATGGCATTTATGGAAAGTCAAAAGCCGGAGATGGGGGATCTCGTTCTTGTCTTCCCGACTGCACCTTTATTGTACCGGATAAAAATGGAGTTTCTTTGAGTTAGTTTTGAACAATCTGCAAACAAGATGTGGAAAGTCTGAGGGCTTTCTTTTTCGTTCTGCTTGACATTCGGCACAGAACGATGTATTGTTAAGTTTATTGTGAAATACCTATGAAATTCCTGCATTTTTGAGGGAGGAGACACTATGGCCGCAACGGCACAGCCGCAGCAGAAAAAGACCCTGCTCATGACCGAGGGCAGCATCTGGAAAAGCATCCTGCTCTTCTCGGTGCCGCTCATCCTGGGCAACCTGCTCCAGCAGCTTTACAACACCGCCGACTCCATCATCGTCGGCAACTTTCTGGGCAGCAACGCTCTGGCCGCTGTGGGTTCCAGCGGCTCACCCATCTACCTGCTCATCGGTTTCAGTCAGGGCGTGGCCGTCGGCGCCGGCGTCGTCGTGAGCCAGTACCTCGGCGCAAAAGATAAAAAGGAAACGCGCATCGCCGTCCACACCTCGCTGGCCATCGCGGTCATCCTCGGCCTCATCCTGACGGTGGGCGGCATCGCCGTCAGCCGCAGCCTGCTGGTCTGGATGAATACCCCCGAAGAAGTCCTCGGCGACGCCGTGACTTACATGAAGCTCTACTTCGGCGGTGTGCTGTTCAGCGTCGTCTACAACATGGCAGCCGGCATCCTCAACGCGGCGGGCAACTCCCGCCGCTCGGTCATCTACCTCGCCTGCGCTTCCATCACCAACATCATCCTCGACCTGGTGCTCATCGCCGGGCTGAAGATGGGTGTGGCGGGTGCGGCCATCGCCACCGACATCAGCCAGCTCGTCTCCTGTGTGCTGAGCCTCCGCTTTCTGATGAAGGTGGACGCCGACTACAAGGTGGAGCTTTCCGCCATCCGGCCCGATCAGCGGATGACCTCCCGCATCATCCGCATCGGCCTTCCCACCGGCATCCAGAACATGGTCATCTCTTTCTCGAACGTGCTGGTGCAGTCCAGCGTCAACAGCTACGGTGCCGCCGCCATGGCAGGCTTTGCGGCCTATATGAAAATCGACGGCTTCAACATCCTGCCCGTCACCAGTTTCAGCATGGCGGCGACGACCTTCGTGGGCCAGAACTATGGCGCAGGCAACCTCAAACGAGTGAAGAATGGCATGTGGGTCACGCTGGGCATGGGCGTGCTCTACACCCTCTGCACCGGTGCTCTGCTGCTGGCGTTCCAGAATCCCATCATGCACCTGTTCACCTCCGACGAGACGGTGGTGGCCTTCGGGTGCAGCGCCATGCACTACTTCTGCCCCTTCTACTTCCTGCTGGCCATCCTCCACGGCATGGCGGGCGCAGTGCGCGGCACCGGCCGCAGCGTGCCGCCGATGGTGGTGCTGCTCATCTCGCTCTGCCTCTTCCGTGTGGTGTGGATCCAGTTCGTCCTCCCCTTCTTTGCGGGCATCGAGGGCGTGTTCGTCCTCTACCCGGTGTCGTGGGCGCTGGGTGCCGTGCTGATGGCCCTCTACGCATGGAAAGGCAGCTGGATGACTTACGAGCATTCCTGACAGGAACCGGGAACCATTCCATTTTTCCATTCGCCTTTTGGGGACGTCTGTGGTATCTTATAGGTAAAAGAACAGCAAACCCGGTATCTCAGGAGGATTCATGCAGACAACAAAACCCGAAACCGCACAGCAGCGCCCCACCGGCGCACGAATGGCCCTGCTGATGCTTCTTTACTTTATCAAAATCGGCGCGTTCACCTTTGGCAGCGGATGGAGCATCATCGCCCAGATGGAGCGGGAGTTCGTGGACGAGCGCGGCTGGATGACCAAGAGCGATCTGCTGGAGCTCATCGCCGTGGGCAAGAGCCTGCCCGGCATCATGGTGGCGAACATCACTCTGCTCTTCGGCTATCAGATGGCCGGGGTGCTGGGCGGCATCTGCGCGGCCATCGGCCTGTGCATCCCCGCCGTCGTCACCCTTACCATCGTGACGGCCATCTACGACGCCATTAAAGATAACTACTGGGTCTGGTCGGCCCTCAAGGGCGTCCAGTGCGCCGTGGCCCCCATCATCGGCGGCGCGGCCATCTCTCTCGGCAAAGATGCTCTGACCAGCGCGATGCCCATCATCATCTGTGCCGTCGCCTTTGTGCTCTGTTACTTTACGTCCATCAGCAATCTGACGCTGGTGGTGGCCGGTGTGGTCATCGCGCTGGTCTGGATGGGGGTGAGCGAACATGGCCATGTTTGAGACCCTCGTTCAGCTCTTCGCCGCGTTTGCGAAGATCGGCTTCACCAGCTTCGGCGGCACCTCCATGATCCCCCTCATCATGGATGAAATGTCCTCCCACGGCTGGATGACGGACGCCGATTTGACGAACCTCATCGCCATCGCCGAGATGACCCCCGGCTCTCTGGGCGTCAACGCCGCCACCTTTGCAGGCACCAAGACCGCCGGGATGCCGGGCGGCGTCTTCGCGGTCCTCGGCGTCCTCAGCCCCACCCTGACGCTGACGCTTCTGGCGGCGGCGTTCTTCCAGAAGTTCCGCACCAGCAAGGTCATGAGCTACATCATGAAAATCGTCAAGCCTGTCTGCATCGGCATGGTGCTGGGCGTGCTGGTGGGCCTCTGCCGCCAGACCTGCATCACCGAGGCAGGCGGCATCAGTCTGCCGGGCATCGCCATCGGCATCCTCTGCTTTGTGCTGCTCCAGAAATTCAAGCTCAGTGTGCCGAAGGTCATCGGCATCGCGGCGGTGCTGGGGCTGGTGTGCTTCGGGGTGTTTTAACCTCTCAGTCTCGCTCCGCTCGACAGGGCCGGGTTGCGGCACCCAGCATCCGCTGCGCTTTGCTTGCGTCTTGCTGGCCGCTGCCCCAACATCTCCTCCCTGTTTCCGCCACTGGCGGTGGTCGTCGCCGTTGCCCCTAGTAGGGGAGCCTCTGGCGTGTCGGTCAAATCCATTCTATCGCAAGTCAAGAAAATAACGCAATATGATAACAGCATATTTGCGATATGCAATTCAACGCTGTTGCTGTTGCATTAAAAAGTTGAATTGCTATAAACGAGCAAAGCTCAATCTTTCAGAAGCAATAGTGCCCTGCTACAGCGGGCAGCAGCGGCTTGACGAGATAACTTGTCCAGCAGCCGCTGCCCCCGCAAGCAGGGCACGGTATTTTGCGCCATATTCAGCTTTCAGCCGTCAGTACAAAGCGGCCCGGCCTGCCAAAGCCTCCCCTCGATAGGGGAGGTGGCATCGCGCCAGCGATGACGGAGAGGTTTATTATTTTACCGCCAGCGGCGACGGCCTTATACTCACTTCTCCGTGGCAGAGCGCCTCGGTGCGGCCCCCTTCCCGCTGCACGATGAGCCGCCCGGCGTCGTCGATGGCCACCGCCTTTGCGGCGTAGCTCTCCGTCCCGGTGCAGACCGTGACCCAGTGGCCCGGCACAAAGCACCGGGCGCGGTACTCGTCCAGACAGTCGAAGGCCGGGCAGAGACCCAGCAGTTCCCGGGCGATGGCCCCAGCCAGTGCCGCCCGGCTCACCGGTGCAGGCCCGCCGGGGTAGAGACTGCCCGCGATGGGCCGCAGCTCCTCGGGCCAGTCCTCCGGGCGGGAGGTCAGGTTCAGGCCGATGCCCACCACCAGCCATTCCAGCTGGCCGCTCTCGATGTCGGCCCCGGCTTCCGTCAGGATACCGCAGACCTTCTTGCCGTTATAATAGAGGTCGTTGACCCACTTGATGCCCAAGTCCAGCCCGCAGAGCCGCTTCACAGCCCGGCAGACGGCCACCGCCGCGCTGACGGTGACGGCCTGCGCCTCGGTCATGGGCAGGCCGGGCCGCAGCACCAGCGAGAGATAAATGCCTTTCCCCGCCGGGCTCTCGAACCGCCGCCCCAGCCGGCCCCGTCCCGCCGTCTGCTGACTTGTCAGCACCATTGTTCCGTGGGGCGTACCCTCGAGGGCCAGCGTCTTGGCCGTGCGGTTGGAGCTTTCCAGCTTGTCGTAAAGGTAGATGGGGGCGTTGTACTCCCCCACCGCCTCGGCGCAGAAGGGGTCGCCGCCCGCCAGCCGATAGCCCCGCCGGGGGGCGGCTTCCAGCGCATAGCCCTGAGCCGCCAGTGCGGCCGCAGCCTTATGGACAGCAGCGCGGCTCACACCCAGCTGCTGCGCCAGCTGCTGGCCGGAGATGCATTCGCCCTGGGCGGCGGAGAGCGCCGCCAGAAGTGCCTGTTTTGTGGCAGAGGCCATCGTGTTTTCTCCTTTGTGAGGTTTGATAAGGCCATTCTACCATATTTTCAAAATTTTTCCCACGATTTTGCAGGTTTTGGCCCCACTGATTCGTATCGATAGACAGAGCGCTTGAAATGCCGGGCAGAAAGGAGGCGGAGAGCAGCCATTGAATGCACTGGAATTTGACAGGCTGGTACAGAAGTACCAGCCCCTCGTCTACACCATCTGCCGTCAGCTGGTGGCAGATGAGGGCTATGCGCAGGATCTGACGCAGGAGACTTTTCTCTCTGCATGGCGGAGCATGGACCGCTGTCCTGCCGGATACGAAAAGCAATGGCTGGCCCGCATCGCCTCCAACAAAGCCAAGGATTACTTACGCAGCGCCTGGGCGCGCCGGGTGAACACCCCCGGCGACGATGTACTTGCACTTGAGGGCGCACCGCCCGGCAGCGAGCCGGAAGCGCAGGTGCTGGAAGCTCTGGGCGAAGAGGAGCTGACGCAGCGCATCCTCGCTCTGCGGGAGCCCTACAAGACGCCCTGCCGCCTCATGCTGCTGGAACAGCACACCGCCGCCGAAGCCGCCCGGCTCTGCGGCAGGCCCCAGAAAACAGTGGAGGCGCAGGTCTTCCGGGCAAAAAAGATGCTGGCCGCGCAGCTGAGCGCCGCCGGAAAGGAGGGCTTTTAAGATGGAATTGTTCCGTGAAGACGGCTGTCTGAGCGACGAAGGGCTGCACGCCCTCACCGCCGGGCAGCTGGACGAGCTGGGACGGCTGGAAGCCGCCGAACATCTCGCCTACTGCGACAAATGCACCGACCGTTACACCGCACTTCTGACCGCCGACGCCCTCACCGACCCGCCCCGGGATGTCCGCCGTACCGTGATGAGCACCATCTGGGTGCGGCTGATGCAGAGCACCTATGGCCGGGCTGCGGTGGCGGGCGTCGCCGCCGTGCTGGCGCTGACCATGTGGCGTACCGGAGCGCTGACCTTCGTCACCGACCACGGCAGCGACCTGCAGGCTCTCCTGCCCACAGTCCAGGTCACCCTGCCGGAAAAACAGCCCCCGAAGATTCTGCCCGAAAAGCTGGGCAGGCCCGTGACTTCCCGCCCCGGCGAGAACATCTATACCCGCGTTTCCTCTGTGCTGGAAAGCCTGCTGAACGCGGCAGAAAACATAAAATCATAAAACAAGGAGATCGTTATGCTGAAAAACGGATTTTTGACCTTCTGCTGTGCGTTTATCCCCGGCGCAGGCCAGATGTATCAGGGTTACATGAAGCGGGGCCTCTCCCTCATCCTCACGGCCTGCCTCATCGGGATGGTGAGCTCACTGCTCAACCCGGTACTGCTCCTGCTGGTGGTGGTGTGGATGTACAGCTTCTTTGACACCTTCAACCTCCGGGCGCAGATCATCGCGGACACCGCGCCGGAGGACGACTACCTTGTCCACTTCGACCCCCGCGACAGGCGGCTGGCCCGGGCTCTGCTGGACAGCCACAAGCTGGTGGGCTGGCTGCTCATCGCCTTCGGTGCGCTCATCGCCTACCAGAACCTCATCATGAACACTCTCGGCGACCTCGTTTACCGCTGGGGCCACTCCTCCCCCGTTTTCCGCGCCCTCTATCTCGTCATGGACAGCCTGCCGGATGTGGTGGTCTGTGTGGTCCTCATCGTTTGCGGCGTCTGGCTGGTGAAAGGCCCCCATCCGGCCAAAAAGCCGGATGCTTCCAAGGATGTCCCCGAGGATGCCGATTTCTGCGAGTATCACGCCGACGAGGCCGCGCAGCCGGAGAACGCTCCTCTGCTCTCCGGCCCGGTGGTGAACGAAAACGAGGTGACGGACGATGACTTCGACCACGAACACGACGAATAAGCCGCTCCGCCGAGTCGGCACCCTGACGCTGGGCGTCTGCCTCATCGCGGCGGGCACGCTCTTCCTGCTGGCCCGCTTCCTGCCCGGCCTGCCGTGGCTGGTCATCTGGCAGGTGCTACCGGCGGCGGGGCTCATCCTGCTGGGGTGCGAGGTACTCTACTACTCGGCCCGGCCCGGCGCATGCCGGTGCGACTTCGGCTCGGTGGTGCTCTGCCTGCTGATGATGGGTGGGTGCTTCGGCGTCTCGACCCTTATGCTGCTGGCCCAGATGCTGGGCCGCGGCTGCACCATCCACCTGTGAACACAAGAAAGCCTGTGCAGCCTCCCGCCCCGGGAGGGTCTGCACAGGCTTTTTCGTTTGAAGAGAGAGGCTTACTGTACGCCGGTCAGCTCAGCCAGCTTGTGGTAGATCTCGGTGTTGTCGAAGACGCCGCGGAACTTCTCCGCACCAGCGCCCAGCGCATAGATGTTGACCATCGCGCCGGTGTGGGCATAGGTGGTGTGGTCCATGCCGGACTTGTGGTTGATGGTGTGGCAGATGGCCATGCTGAAGGGGATGTAGGTGCCGTACAGCTCATAGTCCTGCTGGCTCATCTCCTTCTGGGAGGCAGCGCCGACTTCCAGCGTCCGCTCGTAGGCTTTGCGCAGATTCTCCACCTCGTAGTCGGTCAGCAGCAACTTGCCTGCACTGGCAGCATCGGGGTCGGTGGGCAGGGTCAGGCCGAAGTTTGCCTTCACGTCGGCCATGGCGGCCTCGAAGGGAGTCTTGTTGGCGATGTAGCTCTTCACATAGGTGGAGTCGAACTTGGCGTAAGACATCTTCTGGTGGGTGAGGTTGGTCAGGAAGGTGTCGTAGTTGGTGGTCTTGTAGCCGATGGCCATGCCGCCCGTCTCGCGGTCTGCGGTGACGAGGATGAGGGTGTCGTTGGGGTGGGCGTTGTAGAAGTCCACAGCGGCCTGCACGGCGTTGCTCATCTCCAGCACATCGTGGATGGAAGCGGCGGCATCGTTGGCATGGCAGGCCCAGTCGATCTTGCCGGACTCGGTCATCAGGAAGAAGCCCTTCTTGTTGTTCAGCAGTTCAATGCCCTTTTTGACATAGTCGGTCAGCTGCCACTCGCCGTTGGCAGCGTCCATGGCGTAGTTCATGGCCTTGCCATCGCCCAGATTCTCGGCAATGATCAGGGTCTTGCCAGCACCGGCGGTCAGAGCCGCTGCACCGGCCTGGGTAGTGACCACGTTGTAACCTGCGTTGGCAGCCACGGTATGGTTGTCGGGGCCGGCGCCATCGCCGTTCACCTTCTGGAACTCGCCGCCGGCAAAGTACTCAAAGCCGGAGTTTGCCAGCTCCACCCCGATCTCGTAGTAGTTCTTGCGGGTCTTCTGGTGGGCATAGAAGGCAGCGGGGGTGGCGTGGTCGATGTTCACGGTGGAGATGACGCCCACCTTATAGCCCTTCTGGGCGTGCAGCTTTTCGGCAATGGTTTCGTAGGGCACATCGCGGGTCCAGGGGCACATATTGATGACGCCGCTCTCGGTCTTGTGGCCGGTGGCGATGGAAGTGGCAGTGGAAGCGGAGTCGGGGCAGAAAGAAGTGCTGTCGTAGGTGGTCACACTGCCCACCTCGGGGAACTGGGTGAAGCTCAGCTCGCCCTCGACGACAGCGCCGTTATTCTCCACCGTACCCTTATAGAATCGGGCGGACTGTATCTGGGCCGTACCCATACCGTCGCCGATGAAGAGGAAGACATACTTAGGTTTGCCGCCGAACACGCCCAGCAGTCCGTTCTCTTCCTCTGCTGCTTTGGCGGCATTGGGGGCAGCGGCGTTGGCAGCGGCAGGCGCTGCGGCCAGCATACCGGCGGCGGATGCAACGGCACCGACCTTCAAAAAGCTGCGGCGGGACATTTTATTCTCTTTCATGCGAAAGTCCTCTCTTTCCATGAGCCTCATGGCTCCTTCTCTCTTTTTCGATTTACCGGGAACGGCCTTATTCTACCGCCGCAGCCGCCCGGCCCGAAACCATGCGGACGCAAAATCGGCGTAAAACCTCGGCGGCGGCTTTGGGCCGTCTGTAAAAAAGAAGACTTCTGCTGCGCAAAAAGCGCCCCTCCGGTAAAACGGAGAGGCGCTTTTGTATGTTACAGGTCAATTATGCGTTGAACGTTTCCTCGTTCAGCAGGCCCTCGCTCTTGGCCACGCAGATGCTGGCCACAGCGTCGCCCACCACGTTCAGGGAGGTGACGAGCATCTCGATGGGGCGGTTGATGGCGAGGATGAGGGAGTAGGCCAGCAGGGCGCTGTCATTCACGAAGCCCGCACCGGACAGGATGGTGAAGAGGATGACGGCCCCTGCGCCGGGGGCAGCAGGCGTCCCCACCGAGGCCAGCAGAGCCAGCAGCGCGACCACGACCAGCTGGGCCGGGGTGACAGTGTAATCGGCACAGCCTGCGATGAAGACGGTGGCCACCACCTGCATGATGGCGGTGCCGTCCATGTTGATGGTCATGCCCAGAGGCAGGACGAAGGAGGCGATGGACTCATCGACGCCGAAATCCTCGGTGCTGACCCTGATGTTCAGGGGGAGAGTGGCTGCGCTGGAAGAGGTGGAGAAGCCGAAGACGGCCACGTTGGCGATCTTCTTAATGAAGGTGATGGGGTTCTGCTTTGCGCCCAGCGCCACCACCAGAGGATAGGCCACCAGCAGGAAGACGAAGAGCAGGACCACCGTGACCACCACATACACCAGAGCGGGCTTGAGGTAATCAATGCCATAGATGGCGAAGGTGCGGGTCAGCAGCACGAAGACTGCAAAGGGCGCGAAGTTTGTGACGACGAAGTTCAGGAAGACCACCACCACGTCGTTCACCTCGCCCAGCAGGCGGCGGAGGGTGGAAGTACGGCTCTCACCCAGCACATTCATGCTCAGGCCCACAGCCACCGCGAGGAAGACGGAGGAAAGAACAGCGTTGTTGCTGCCGAAGGCCGTGACGATGTTGGAGGGGATGACATTCAGCACCACATTCAGGGGGTTGGAACCGGTGGAGCCGGCGGCTTCCGTCAGGCCCTCGATGTGAGCGTTGAAGAGACCCATGGAATAGGTGGCGTAGCCCACGCATCCGGCCAGTGCCAGCGCCATAAAGGAGCAGAGCAGGAACCAGAAGAGGGTCTTGGCCGAGATGCGGCCCATGGTGCGGGTATCGGCGATGCTGCCGATGGCCAGCGCGATGGAGGTGAAGACCATCGGGATGATGACCAGCTGCAGTGCTTTGATGAAGAGCTGTCCGATGATGTAGAAGAGGCCGAGCGCACGTTCCGCGCCCTCTGTGGTGATGTCCTGGAAGAGCAGGTCGTTGATGGTCTGCCAGATGCCGCTGTTGCCGGAAGCCACGAGCTTTTCGCGCAGCATCATAAAGGCAAAGCCTGCCGCCAGACCGCAAACCAGAGACACCGCCATCTTTCTTGCCAGTGCCGCGCCGCTGTTCTTATTTTTTTCCATACGATTTTCCTCACTTTTGTCCATTTCCCAGTGTGTTTCGTTCACATTCGACCTATCCTACCACGGCAAACTGTTGGACGCAAGGGAAAAATCGGCTTTTCAGGCGATTTTTTCGCAAAAGTATGATGTATGAAAATTTGATGTAAAAATTACGTTTTGGATAAAAGGTCAAAAGAAAACCTCTCCGTCACGCCTACGGCGTGACGGAGAGGTTTTCTTTTATGTATTGTCTGCGCCCAGCTCTGCGGCTTCCAGCACCTTGATGCCTTCGGCCTCGAACGCGGCGCGCAGAGCCTCGGCAAAGCCGGGGCGCGGCACCTTGTTCTTGACGCAGAGGGTGATGATGCCATGCAGGCTGGTGCATTCCAGACCGATGGAAGCGCCGTCCGCCGGCACCCAGGTCTGGAAGTCCTCGATGTACCGGGTCAGCTCCGGGCTGGACGGGGCGAATGGGTCGCCCAGATAGCTCACCCAGAAGTCCGCCGGGAAGCCGCTGATGTACTCGCCCATCTGGAAGATGCGCTTTTTGATGCTGAGGCTGGCTTTCTGCTGGTAGACCCGGTAGACCCAGCCCATCTGCTCCGCAATACGGAACAGTTTTCGCTCAGCGGAAAGGTTCTCTTTCAGGTCAGCGTCCACGCCCACGGCCACTTCGGCCAGCGGGGCATCTGCCGTCAGCGGCAGCTTGCGCTGGAAGGATGCCACGCTGTTGTAGAGGGCGTTCGGCGCACCCAGCGCGTCGCGGGCGTCTGTCGAGTAGCTGTAGAGCACCTCGTCCTTGTCCAGATACGCCCGCACCGCCTTACAGAGCAGGGCCGTGAGGGTACTGAAAGGCTTGACGCCGCAGCGGAGGGCGGCGTCCACAAGCCCCGCCTTTTCCAGCCGGATGCGGCAGCAGGTAGGCGTCTCTTCAAAGGTCTGCACCACGGGGCGCTGCATATCGTTGGCCACCTGACTCTCGGGGTACTTTGCAAGGATGTCCTCGATGTCGTAGGCAGGGTCCGTCTCAAGGGTCTGGCCCTCGAAAGCCGTGCCGTACCGCAGGTTGCAGTAGAACTGCAGCACCATGGTCATGAAGGGTGCTATGCCCCGGCCATCGGCCAGAAAGTGGAACCAGTCAAAGTAGACGACTTTCCCCTCATAGCTCAGGGCAACCGTAAAGCCGTTCTCGTCCGGAAATTCGGGCTTTGCGCTGCCCTGCCGCACCGGGCAGGGGGCGTCCGACGGCTCGAGGTGGAGCAGCTTTTTCTCCCACACCGGCTTCTGGAAATAGTAGGATGCCTTTGCCCGGGCCGCATCCAGAGCCTGCTGCAAAAGCGCACCGTCCACGGCATCTTTCAGCGTGACCTGATAGCGGCAGTTGACCATGTTTTCGCGGTAATAGTAAACGATACCCTGAAAAACAGAGCGCTGTTCGGCATCCATTCCTTATTCCCCCGCGTGTGCGGCCAGATAGTCGGCCAAATCGCTGACGGTGACGAAGTTGCGCAGCTCCTTTTCGGGGATGCGCAGGCCGAAAGTCTCCTCCAGGTCGGCGACGACGGTCAGGATCTCCATGGACGACAGGTCCAGATCGTCCATCAAGACGCTGTTCTCGTTGACATCATCGGGGGAAATTTCTGCAACATCTTCCAGAATTGCAAGGATCTGGGACACGATCTCGGTTCTTTCCATAGTTTGAATCTTCCTTTCGTAATTCCATTAAAGGCGGCCGCGGCTCTTTTCCAGTATTCCGCAGCCTGCCCGGTTTATTCTTACTTGCGCAGCAGCTTGCCGGTGCCGGTGCGGGGCAGAGGCTCGGTGCTGAACTCCACGGCGCTCATCCGCTTGTAGAGCGGCAGGGTGCGGTTGGTCTCGGTGATGAAGTCGCGGACGGTCTGCTGGTCGGCCTCGCTGCAGTAGATGACGGCACAGATCTTCTTGCCCTTCTCCCTGACGATGCATTCCTTGACGGCCTCGCACTTGGACAGCAGATTTTCCAGTTCTTCGGGGCTGACGTTCTCACCGTTGTCGAGGATGATGATATTCTTCTTGCGTCCGGTGATGTAATAGAAGCCGTCCTCGTCCACACGGGCCAGGTCGCCGGTGTGGAACCAGCCGTCGGCGTCGAGGACTTCTGCGGTGGCCTCGGGGTCCTTGTAATAGCCCAGCATGACGCAGCCGCCGCGGATGCAAATTTCGCCCGTCTCGTCCAGCTTGTACTCGGCGTGGTCGTCGGGCTTGCCCACGGCGCGGATGTGCTTTTCGTCCTGCTCGTAGTTGATGATGCCGTCGCCGCAGGTCTCGGTCATGCCGTACACCTGAGTGATCATCATGCCCTGCCGTGCCAGCTCGGCCAGCATGGCGCCGTCAAACATGGCAGAGGAGCCGCAGGGGTTCCAGATGCCGTTCAGGCGGGCGCGGCGGCCCCGCTTGACGTCTTTGTAGATGGCCTCCATCAGCATGGGAGCCACAGCGATGGCATCGCTGTGCATCAGGCCGAGGTCGCGGTAGAAGTCGCGGATGTCGGCGGAGAGGTTCAGCGCCCAGCCCTTGCAGGCCCAAACGAAGAGGCAGATGAACGTACCCAGATGGAACAGGGGCAGGATGGCGAAGTTGCTCAGGACGTCGTTTTTGTCCTCGGGCATATGCTCGTGCTTATAGTCCAGCATGGCGCCGCCGAATTTGACCTGGCACTCCACAGTGGTAAAAAAGTTGCGCTCTGAGAGCATGACGGCCTTGCTGCGGCCGGTGGTGCCGGAAGTGAACATCAGCACCATCAAATCATCATGGCCCACGCAGTCAACAAGCTCTGCAGGCGCGCTGTCCTTGAAGGCGTCCATCGGACGGAGTTTATCGCCGTAGGCGGCCTCGATGTCGGGGCGGCAGCCATAGTCGATGCCGTCGTTGACAATGAGGGAAGGCTCGACAAGGCCCAGCTCATATTCCAGCTCGGGCCAGGTCTTTTTCTGGTTGATGGTCACGACGACGGCCCCGGCAAGGATCGCGCCGAAGCTGTTGACACCGTACTCATAGCAGTTGCGGCTCATGATGCCGACACGCTTGCCCTTGATGTCGGGGATATTCTCCTTAAAATAAGTAACGGCCCTGCGGATGTCCTGCACATACTGGGCGTAGGTCTTTTCCACCACAGTCTTGCCATCGGCGGCCACATAGCGGAAAGCCACCCGGTCGGGGTACTGCTTCGCCATGACGTCCGTGATGAGCTCATATACAGTATTTATCATTTTTGTCGCTCCTTGCTGTTTTTCTTTATTGCAGCGAAACGCCGGCATTTGACATATTCTGCCTCAGAGTAATAATACCTGTTTCGGCAGAGAAATGCAACTACGCGGCGTATCCTTTTCACTGTTTCTTCTTACTTGTTACTTGCGCAGCAGCTTCCCCAGAGCGTTGCGGGGCAGGGGCTCAACGGTGAACTCCACGGCACTGATGCGCTTATACAGCGGCAGGCTGCGGTTCACCTCGATGACGAAGGCTCTGACCTCTTCCTGCTTATCCTCAGGGCAGTAGATGACGGCACAAATTTTCTGGTCCTTCTCCTTCACGATGCACTCGGTGATGGCCGGGCAGAGGGCCAGCTTCTTTTCCAGCTCTTCGGGGCTGACGTTCTCGCCGCTGGCGAGGATGATAAGGTTCTTCTTGCGGCCGGTGATGTAATAGAAGCCTTCCTCATCCATCCGGGCCAGGTCGCCGGTGTGGAACCAGCCGTCGGCGTCGATGACCTCTGCCGTGGCCTCGGGGTCCTTGTAGTAGCCCAGCATCACGCAGTCGCCCTTGATGCAAATTTCTCCGGTCTCGTCCAGCTTATACTGAACGTGGTCGTCGGGCTTGCCCACGGCACTCATGTGCTTTTCGACCTGCGTAAAGTTCAGGATGCCGTCGCCGAAGGTCTCGGTCATACCGTAGCACTGGTTGACGACGAAGCCGTTCTGGGCCAGCTCCAGCAGCATCTTGGGGTCGAGGGCAGCGGAAGAGCAGCACAGGTCCCACAGGCCGTTCAGACGGCTGACACGGCCACGCTTCATGTCATTGTAGATGGTCTCCACCAGCATGGGGGCCGAGGCCATGACGTCGCTGTGCATCAGGCCCAGGTCGCGGTAGAAGTCGCGGATGTCGCCGCAGAGGTTCAGAGCCCATCCGGCAGGCGGGTAGGACATGACGCAGACGAAGCAGGCCATGTGGAAGAGGGGCAGCAGGGTCATATGGCTCAGCGGCAGCTTCTGGCCTGCCGGGAGGCGGTTGGTGATCCAGTTCTCTGCCACCTCCGAATAGGTGTGCAGGCTGGTGCACATATTCCGCTCCGAGAGCATGACGCCCTTGCTGCGTCCGGTGGTGCCGGAGGTGAACATCAGCATCATCAAATCATCGTGGCCCACGCAGTTGGTCAGCTCGCCGGGGGCAGTCTCTTTATAACAGTCCATGGAGCGGAGCTTCGGGCCGTAGGCGGCTTCCAGCTCGGCGCGGCAGCCGTAGTCGATGCCGTCGTTCAGGATGAGGGCAGGCTCCACGAGGCCCAGCTCATATTCCAGCTCCTCCCAGGTCTTTTTCTGGTTCAGGGTCACGAGAACGCCGCCGGCGAGGATGATGCCGTAGGACGCCACGCAGAATTCATAGCAGTTCCGGCTCAGCAGAACGATGCGCCGGCCCTTGATGTCCGGCACTTCGGCCTTGAGATAGGCCGTCATCCGGCGGATGTCCTGCGCATACTCGCGATACTTCTTCTCCACGACGGTCTTGCCGTCCTCGGCCACATAGCGGATGGCCACATGATCGGGAAACTCCTGCTCCATGCAGCGGGTCACCATGTCGTATACGCCTGCGGGTACTTTGATGTATTCAGCCATCGGTTTTTCTCCTTTTTTGTCAAATTTTCAGCTCAGCACTTTTTTCATTCACTTTCCAGAGTCATTCCGAATCTCTGGCAGTTCGAGGAAAACTTTGGCACGGCTCCTTATGGCAACAGTATACCGCAAGCAGAGCGTAAACGCAAGATTTAATTGCACAAATATGCAACTTGAGCTTGCATTCAGTTTGTGCAGGCAGATGTAATTCTTTCCTTTTGTTGCGATATGCAAAAAGCTGTGATACACTTTTTTCGTCAGGACGAAACTTCACCCGGAGGTCGAGTCCTTATCAAATTGACAGCAAGCCCAAAAAGCATTATACTGTTTATATCATTTGGCAAAAAAGCTCCCCGCTGAGCTTCATATTTTTATTTATCGCGCCTAAAACACGGCCTTCCGGGGCCTCCGGGACGAATGGCGCACAAGGAGGACCCTTTTCATGGAAGGCACCAAGCCCCGCACTGTAAGCAGCCTTGGCATGTTCGACCTGCTGAAAGGCATCGGAATGCTGGCCATCGTCTTTGCCCACACGGCAGAGCTTTACCCCCTCGGCACCAACGACGTCACCCCTTTCGCGTTCGCGCTGTTCGCTTACCGCGAAGCGCTGATGGCCGCCTTTTTTATTGCCAGCGGCTACGGCTTCCGCAAGCGCTCCATCCACAAATGCATCGAGCAGCAGCTCAAGACCCTGCTCAAGCCTTACGTTTATACTGCACTGGCCACCACGGTGCTCCACGCTTTCATTCACCACGCAGCTTTCGGCTCGTGGGATGCTGCCATCTCAGAATCGGCCAAGGTCTTAGGCGGTTTCCTGTTAGGTCTGCCCCACACGGCCACTTACTTCGGGCAGCAGTTTTTCTCCTGCGGACCCATGTGGTACTTAGTGGCTCTGATGCTGGCGTGGGTGCTGCTGGACGTGCTGCTCGAGATCTTCCCCGAGCGGTACATAACCCCCGCAGTCGTCGGCGTCACCCTGCTTGGCTGGGGCGTCACGCTGGTGTGGGAGGCTCCTTTCTGCATCGCACAGGGCATGGTGTCGCTGCCCTACCTTTACATCGGCTATCTGGCCAAGAAGCGCCGCCTTTTTGAAACTCCCCTCTCCGGCAGAGCCAAAGCCGGACTTATCGCGTCCGCGCTGGGCGTCGTCGCGGGCGTTTTGCTGACCCAGAGCACCGACTGCGTTTCGCTGGGTGAGTGGACGATGGGGCCGCTGAGCATCCTGCTGGATGGCGCAGTGGGCTACGGCATCATCCGGCTCTTTTTGAAATGGCAGCGCCGAGTGGACGGCCCCATCTCCCACGCCATCGAGTGGGTGGGCCGGCGCTCGCTCTTCATCTTCTGCATCCACACTGTGGAGCTGACGGCCATCCCGTGGTATCTGATGGCTGCAAAGTATGCTGACCATCCGGTGCAGGGGATGCTGCTGCAGTTCGTGTTCTCGCTTGTGTCCATCTTCGCCGTCACCGAACTTCTGATGCGCCGCAAAGAGCTTGGCCGGAAGCTTCGGGGCGGCAAGCCTGCGGACAAGCCCCGGCAGCGGAGCAAAACTCGCCGCTATGCGGCAAAACACTGAAATTCCTGCGCTTTGGTATCCAGCCATTTTGAGGGTAGACTATAGTTACTTTTGATGCATGGGCTTGCAGCGCGGGTTGTACGCCTTGCGATAAATTGGAGGAGGCCCCGGTAATGATGAACGAAACTCCTGAAGCGGCTCTGCGCAGCCGCATTGCGGACCTTGAACAACAGCTCAAACTTGCAGACGAAGGCACTTCGCGGCTGGCCCAGCGCTGCCTTGAGCTGGAAAAGCAGCTGCAGACCTTCTATGCTGCCCACCCCCAGAGAGAGAGGCAGACCGACTCGCCTGCTCTGGTGCAGCCGCTGCTTTACTATGATGCCGGGTTCGGCTTTTCCCAGAAAGACACCGTCAAGGCCCCGGACTACGAATACGACGAGCTGAACGGCATGGTGACAGCGACCTTCGAGCTGCCGGAGGCCGCGTTCAATCTCCGTCTCGACCCCGGTGAGCTGCCCTGCTGCATCACCGATTTCGTCTTCTCGGATGACCGCATCCTCTGCCGCCCGGTGAACGGTGTGCCGCTCCACGGCGACGGCATCCTGTTCCTCAACAACGACCCGAATTTCATGCTGGAAGGTCTGAACCGTTTCCCCGCCGGGATGAAGCTGGGCGTGAGCTACTGCTACTTCCCGCTGGAGCCTCTGGCTGACGACCCATTGTTCGCCGCCGTTCTCGAGGGCGTACAGTATTTCCAGAAGACCCGCGTCTGCGAGCAGAAGCACCTCGACCAGCTGGAAAAGACTACGGCTGACCAGAAGCAGACCATCGAGGCCCTGCAGAAGAATCTCTCCGAGCTGCATCAGGCCAACGCCGAGCTGAGCACCCGGAGCAAAGCCTACGAGAGCTCGCTGGAAAACATCCTCTCTTCCAGCAGCTGGAAACTTACGCTGCCCCTGCGCCGCCTGCTGGGGCTGTTCCATCGCAGCCATTGAGCCTGCCTGCGGAGAGGAGGATACGATGTACAGCAGTTATACCACTCTGCAGCGGGCTCAGCTCGCCAAACAGGAATATCTCGACACCCAGGAAGTTTTTCTCGGCGTCTATGCGCCGGGGCGGAACGCCGCCCTGAAAGCTTCCCTGCAGGACCAGCTCCACCGCAAATTTTTATTGACGGACAGCCTCCGCCCCGAAGCCCTCGGCAGCGTCGTCGGTGTGCTTCTGGTCAGGGAAGACCTTTTCCTGATGCCCACGGCCCTTTCCTGCTTTGCGGACGCACTGCGCAGCGGCGCAGACTACGTCACCAGCGACGCCGTCTTCGGCTACTCAGGCGTCACCACCCTCTACCACAGTCAGGGCTTTGCTGCCTGCCCGGGCTGCGCCCTCGTCTCCCGGGAGCTGCTGCGCCGCTGTCAGGCGGAAGCCCGCGACCCGGAAAATCCCGTCGAACTGCTGACGCTGGCGGCGAAGCTCAGCCGCAGCCACGTCTGCCTCCCGCTGGCGCTGGCCCACTATGAGCGGGACATCTGCGCCGAAGACGTCTGGTCTGTAAAGGGGAAGCGCGTCTTTATCATGAGCCACCTGCTGGACATGACCGGTGCGCCCATCGTACTGGTGAGCGCCGTGCCGGTGCTGCGCAGCATGGGCTACGAAGTGGTCGTCCTCGGCCCTGAGGACGGCGGCTCCATGCCGCTTTTCCTCGAGGCGGGAGCTACCGTCATCACCCGCAAGGGCTGTGTTCAGTCTCCCCTGCTCTGGGGGCTGGCCCTCTGCGCCGACCTCGTTCTGGCCAACACCGTCGTGGAGGCCCGGGCCGTCCGCGCCCTGAGCGGTGCGCGGGTGCCGGTGCTCTGGTGGCTCCACGATGCCTTTGCAGGCTACCCCCACATCGCCCACCAGATCCCCAGAGAGCTGGGCGAAAATATCCGGCTCTACTCCGTCGGCAGCCACGCCGCCAACGCCATGCACTCAGTGCGGCCGGAGTTCAACATCCGGCCCCTCATCTACGGCCTGCCGGACTACGCCGCCGAGAAGTTCTCCCACTACGATTTGAGCTATGCGGGCGGGCGGCCTCTGTTCGCCACCGTGGGTTCCTTCGAGAACCGGAAAGGCCAGGACATCTTCTGCAAAGCCATCCGGCTGCTGCCGCCTGAGACCATGAAGAAGGCATCCTTCCTCTTCGTGGGCAAGGCTGCAGAAGCTGAGATGATGGACGCCGTGCGGAGCCTGACCGCTGACTGCCCCGACAACGTCTTTTACGTCAAGCGGCTCACCCGCGACGAGATCAAGAGCCTGATGGCCCAGTGTACCTGCCTCGTCTGCGCCTCCCGCGACGACCCCATGCCTACTTTCGTCACTGAGGGCCTCATCTTCGGCAAGCCCGCCATCGTGTCGGAGCACACCGGCACCGCCGGGCTCATCACCGAGGGCGTGGACGGTTTCGTCTACGAGGACGACGACCCCGAAAAGCTGGCCGAGCGGCTGGCCTGGGCCATCGAGCATCCGGAAAAGCTTGCCGCCATGCGTCCCGCCTGCCGTGAGCTTTACGAGAGTCATTACTCCAAGCAGGCGTTTTCCGACAGTTTACAACAGGCTGTAAAGGAACTCACCGGCGAATAAGCTCCCCGTTCTTTATCACTCTGCCGAAACTGAGGCAAAAAATTTGGCAGTTGTTCACAAACACACCTCCGGACTGTGATATACTCTCCTAAGAGTTTATCCCAGTCCGTTTTTTGTTGAAATTTGAAAGGAGTCCCCGCATGAGTTCGTCCGCCTCCCCCGCCCCTTCGCGCCGAAAGACCCTGCTCTCGCTGGGCGTTCTGGCCCTGCTGACCGGCATCGTGGTGTTCATCTTCCGGGAGCACTGGGCCGAGATCTCCGAGGCGCTGAGCCGGCTCACCCTCGGGCAGGGGCTTCTGGCACTGGCCGTGGGCCTGAGCTACCCGCTTCTCGAGGGCGTATCCAGCTGGCTCATCGTCCGCAGCCGCCTGTCCCATTTCCCGCTGCGGCAGGGTATCGACAATGCATGGATGGGGACCTTCGGCAATGTGGTGGGCCTCGGCGCAGGGTCGGTGCCGTTTCAGACGTGGTATCTCCACCGGCGCGGGCTGGACGTCGGCCCCGGCGTAGGGCTGATGACCCTGCAATACGTCTTCCACAAGACATCCGTCCTGCTTTACGCCACCGTGCTGCTTCTGGCGGGCCGCCCCTGGATAGCGGCCAACTCCGACGGCGTGCTGCGGTATCTGCCCGGGGCCTACGCTGTCGTGGCGGGCGTCATCGTGGGGCTCATCGCCCTCTGCGCCCTGCCGGTGGTGCAGCGTCTGGCCCGGTGGCTGCTGCATTTTCTGCCCGACACGGGCCGCTGGGCCGAGCGCCGGGAAAGCTGGCTCAAGCAGCTGGACACCCTGAGCACCGAGAGCCGCCATCTGCTGGCGGACAAGCCCCGCTGTGCCGCCATTCTGGGCGTACATCTCGTCAAGCTGTTCCTGCTCTTCTGCCTGCCCTGGATGGGGCTGCGGTTCATGGGGCTGGATACCGGACTGGCCTTCTGGCAGGTGCAGCTTCTCACGTCGCTGACCCTCTTTGTCTCCAACGCCCTGCCCAACGTGGCGGGCATGGGCTCGGTGGAGACGGCCTTCCTGCTGGTGTACAGCAGCTTCCTCCCCGATGCTTCGTCCATGAGCCTGCTGATGTTCTACCGGCTGGCCAGCTATTACGCCGTCTTTGCGGCAAGCGCCGTCGGCTTTGCGCTGGCGCAGCGGCGGCTAAACCGCGGATGACTTTGTGAATGTCGTCATCACCCGCGATGTCGAGGCCGACAAGCAGGGCGACATGACCTATGTTCTCGAGTTCACCACTGAGGACGGCAGCATCCAGAGCTTCGAGACCCTGCACTATGAAACCACTCCCATCTCTCTGAAGAGCGTGGACGCAGCTGCTGGCGCTACCCCCATCGCATTCGCTGCTCCTGAGCAGTAAAAATCAGCTCATAACGAAGAAAACGGCAGGTTCAATGAACCTGCCGTTTTCTTATTCTATCAAATTCAGCCCTTCATGGGGACAAAGCCCACGAGGTCCTTCACGACCTCGCCGCCGATGATGAGGCCCACGACCGACGGGACAAAGGCGTTCGAGCCGGGAACAGAGCGGCGGATGGTACACTTGCGCTGGGTACCCGGAGGGCAGATGCAGTGGTGTTTGCAGCTGATGGAGTCATCCTCGATGGGAGTCATGACAGGCTCCCTGGAGTAAACGACTTTCAGGTGCTTGATGCGGCGCTTGCGGCACTCGGTGCGCATGACCTTGGCCAGCGGGCAGACGGAAGTCTTATAAATATCCGTGACCTCGAAGCGGGTAGGGTCCATCTTGTTGCCTGCACCCATGGAGCAGATGATGGGGACGCCAGCCTCCTTGCACTTCATGACCAGCGCAATTTTACCGGTGACAGTGTCGATGGCGTCCACCACGTAGTCGAACTGGCTGAAATCGAAGCTGTCCTGCGTCTCAGGGCCAAAGAAGGTCTTGTAGGTGGTGACCTTGATGTTGGGGTCGATGTCGTGGACGCGCTCTTCGGCCACATCCACCTTGAACCTGCCCACCGTCTTGCGGGTGGCGATGATCTGGCGGTTCAGGTTAGTGAGGCAGACTTTGTCGTCGTCGATCAGGTCGAGAGCCCCCACGCCGCTGCGGGCCAGCGCCTCGACGGTGTAGCCGCCCACGCCGCCCACGCCGAACACGGCTACGCGGGAATCGTGCAGTTTGGTCATTGCTTCCGCGCCCAGCAGCAGCTGGGTGCGGGAATACTGGTCTTGCATATCATTTCTCCTTTAGGTTCTGCTTTTTACATCCACGGGCTTGCCCTTATCCCTTCGCCACCTGTGTAATGGTGCCGCCTCCGAGGACGACATCGCCCTGATACAGCACGACGGCCTGCCCCGGGGTGGGGGCGCGCTGAGGCTGGTCAAATTCCAGACGGAAGCTGTCCGGCCCTGCCGGGTAGACGGTGGCAGGCTGTTCGGTCTGATGATAACGGGTGCGGGCCGTCACCCGCAGGGGGCCTTTCAGCTCCGGGATGGCGATCCAGTTCACTTCGTTCGCATAGACGATGGTATCGAACAGCTCCGACTCCGGGCCGACCGTGACCGTGTTGGCCTGCATATCCTTGGCGCAGACGTAGACCGGTGCGCCCATGGCGAGGCCCAGGCCCTTCCGCTGGCCGATGGTGTACCGCACAGCGCCGCTGTGGGTGCCTACCTTTCTGCCGCCGACGTCGAGGAAATCGCCCGCCGGGTAGTGCTTGCCGGTGAAATCCTCCATAAAGCGGGCGTAGTCGCCGTCCGGCACGAAGCAGATGTCCTGACTGTCATGCTTGCGGGCGTTCACGAAGTGCTGCTGCTCGGCGATGGCGCGCACTTCGCTCTTGTGCAGACCACCCAGCGGCAGGCGGACATGAGCCAGCTGCTCCTGCGTGAGGTTGTAGAGCACATAGCTCTGGTCTTTGTTCTCGTCCAGACCCTTTTTGAGCAGCCAGCGGCCCGTGGCCTCGTCCTGCTCCACCCGGGCATAATGGCCCGTGACCACATAATCCAGCCCGTGTGCTTCCGCCCAGCGAAGCAGGTGATCGAACTTCATATATCTGTTGCAGTCGATGCAGGGATTGGGCGTACCGCCGGCCTCGTAGACCCGGATGAATTTGTCGATGATCTTTTCCTGAAAGTCTGCCGTAAAATCCAGCACCTCGTAGGGAATATCCATCGCATAGGCCACCTCGGCGGCGTCCTCAATGTCCCGCTCCGAGCAACAGGTGTGCAGACCCTCGGTGTTCACGGCCTCGTTACGGGTGAGGCGCATGGTGACGCCGGTGCAGTCGAAACCGTCCCTCTGCATGAGCCATGCCGCCACCGAGCTGTCCACACCGCCGCTCATGGCGATGAGCGCCCCGGGGCGGCGGGAAGTGTTCTGTGTTTCTGTCATTCTGTTCCTCTTCTGTTATAACATACTAAAGCAGTAGTATAATACTACCGCAGCTTTTTTCTCTTG
>ERZ1026957.290-NODE-290-length-27520-cov-18.215365_pt1 | contig 27520 bp, 20 predicted proteins | sample MGYA00519300_ERZ1026957 | MGnify/ENA primary metagenome ERZ1026957 (study PRJEB26926, sample SAMN06164520) | human gut metagenome | biome: ENVO:00009003; feature: ENVO:2100002; material: ENVO:00002003 | host: Homo sapiens | place: USA | collected 2012 ...
TTTTGTCGCTTTGCAAGCAAAATCCCACTAAACCCTATAGGTTGCGGATTTGAGGGAAAGAAGAAATGTTGGAAGCCATCTATGGCACAGTTGAGAGATTGGAGCAGAAAGTCGATGAACTTTCTGCTTCACCAAAGAACGCAGGAGCGGAAACAGTTCTCAGCTCTGCAAGTATTGACACAAGTAAACTTGAAAAAGCCATCCTTTCTGTATCTGCAAAAGAAGAGGAAACTATTGGAAAAATGACAAAATTAAGAGAGGCTATCTGCATCTTTACCGACCTTACCAAGAAAGAAGCAAGCAAAGATGAACTGCGAAGCAAACTCTTGTTGGGTACCATTAATCAGATGAAGCAAGAACAGAATGCTGCATCAAAAGTGGTGCAGGACAAACTTCACGCAATGGGTAACCTACCTCAAAAGAAGGTTGTAACCCATCGCTTCGAGCCAACCTCAAAGACTGTTCTTCTTTTCATTGTTGGCTTGGTTCTGTCTCTTGTTATCTCCATTTGGGGCAATCTTACCCAATGGCGAGAGCACCAAGATTGGGAAGAGGCAGACTTGAAGTATCGAACATTGCGAATGGTATTGCCATCTGACGACCCGAATATTCGTTATATCGAAAAGTACTTCTCAGTATGCCGAGACGAAAATATAATAGATGATGTTAGAAATCGTGTTGCAGTTTATGAGGATTCTGTTCGCCACCATTATGAAATGATTGAAATGGCAGCATACAAAGATAGTCTTGCAAAACAACTGAATAAAGAAGCAAATGATATAAAAGAAAGACTTAAAAAGTAAGAAAGGACCTATGCCTGTTGCCACATTTTTACAATGTAACGAATGCTTAACATTGATGTAATGAAACTGCAATTAAGAAGCCGTACTTTTGCAGCCGTAAACTTACATGACTTGGTTTTAAAAGACCTCGCCAAGCTGTGTGATTATAGTAGAGGTCACATAAGGAGTGAAAAAATGAAGAAGTTTTTCATGAGTATGGTTGCTGCTATTGTATGTGGTACTGCATTTGCAGGAAACGTGAATGAGGTTGCGACTTCTGCAGTATCAGATGAAGCTCTTAGCTCATCTACACCAGACAAGACAGTATCTACTTTCTATGGTTCAAAGGCTTCATCCAACGCAAACAATCCTTGCAAGGGAGCAACTATCAGAAAGTGTGGAACCATAGAGTCAAGTTTGGTATCATTTGAAGACCAGACTTTGGTGATGCAGCAGGTAAAGGATGTTGAAGGAAACACATTGTCTGTAAACAATTTCTTTGTTCCATCCTCTGTGTCAGAAACAAAGGCAAACATCAAGGTTGAAACAATGAAATTGGGTGGTACGTTCAAAGAAAATGTGGTAGAATGAAAATAAGGCATATTTTAGGACTCCTTTTCATTATGTTTTGCACGACTCTGTATTCACAGAGTCGTGACTATATGAATGAAATGGAGCAGAACGACTTGAGAATCAGACAGAAGCCTAATACAGAAGGATTTCTGTCTGATTATTTGCATTCTGTAAACATTAAGGAAGATACAGTTTATGCGATTCTTTATAGTCCTGCCGAATGCTTTAGATGTGAAGCTGCAATTCCTGCATTTTACGAAAAACTGAAATGCAACAATCCGAACAATAAGTTGTTGCTGATAACAGTATATGAGGATTCTACGACCGCAAGTTGGTATAATTCCAAGAATAACTATAAGGCTGATTACTATCTTTATGATACGAAATCAGTTTACAGCAATATCTTCAGTTTTAATTCTGAAGGAATGTATGGGTTGTATATTCTCAAATTAGTCCCCAAAGAAGGCGTGTTCATCACTGGTGGGCAATATACGGTATTAGGGAGAGAGTTCGTGAAGCAGTTGGTAAACCGTAAAAAGAGAATCGCTCCTCACATGTATGAGTTGGATAAGAAAGACTCATATAAAGAGGTGGCAGACAAGGTTGCAGCAATAAGCATTCCTATGCCGAAATGGAAACAGACAGACATCGCGGTCAACACGAAAAATGGAGTTGAAATATCTACAATATATGATATTCCAAAGATAGAGAATGGACACCTGTTCTTTAACGACATGCTGAACAATGGCATAATGCTGTTTAACAAAGAAAGTGGCGCATTCAATTTCAAGAGACTCTTCCAAGCAGATGAGACCGAGAGAAAGAAATTTGTTTCTGTGCCAGACAATGATTTCCAAAATTTAGTGAAACAAGGAGAAGTATTCTATATAGCTTTGTCTGCAAATATGTTGGACTCATCCCATATTGGCATATCCTACTCTCTACCTAAGATTCTTCGAGAGAAAGTAGACAGCGTATGGGACTATAGCTTTTACAATGCTCCTGCCGTATTGATTCGCAACATCAACGATTACACGTCAGGTAAGATGATTGCACCAGATTTCGACTTGGAATATTCCAAGTATTTCTATCTTCACTTTGTATTCGACTTGTTCAATAACAAATTGTGGACAGGATGTGAAAAATTGACATGGCCTATGGATGGATATGAGAAAGAGGATATTGTTGGACAGAAAGGTTTAGACCCTTTCAATGGCAGCTTTTACAAGACCTTCAATCCAATAATAGCTTCTTTTCGTATCAATGACGGAAAGTGTGATGGACATTACGGCAAATTAGAGCGTATTCAAGAAAATAGCAGAACAGGCTATTATTATCTTAATAATGTATTCGCACATGAAGGAAAAACCTTCTTGTATGGAAATGGTTACACAGGAAAACTGTATGTGACAGATAGCCTTCATCTTGACAAATATAAGGTTTACATGGTGTTTGACACAGATACAGTTCCTATGATTGCACCAGACTCCACAAAATTTTATACGCATGAATATGGAAATCTGTATAGTTCTTACTTCACAAAGTGCATCACAACAGTAAAGATGGACAAGAGGAACATCTATTGTCTTGTAAAGCATGGCATGCCAAGGACAGACAACTTCCAAAAAGACAGATATTCCTTTGTCATCGTAAATAGGAAAAACGGAAAGACTAAGGAATATCCACTTCCGTCTGTCGCTCCTGCTGAATACAAATGTTTGGGGTATGGAATAAATGCACAGGGTAAGCATTTCAACCCATTCATGTTTATCAAGAAAGATGGTAAGTACATCATTAGAATGCTGGACATTTAAGCTCCATTATAATGTGGACAATACACATTTTATCAATAAAGCCGTATCTTGCCCCAACCAGGTATTGATGCGGCTTTTTTCATTCTGTTTACAGGATTATGACATATAATCGTACCATTATAAATAGCATGTCGAATGCCAAGCATACAGATAGGATCTACTTATCAATGAAAATAGCATAATATAATTCATGAACAATTGAGAGATTGTAGCAGAATGTCAATGAATTTTTAGCCTCAAAAAATGAGGGTACGTCATGGAGTTATGACACACCCTCATAATTATAATTTTTAGTCGTATTTCACGATTATCACCCCATCATGTTTACTCCATACTGCATTAAAAGGCGTTGCAAAATCGCAATCAATTTTCCCCATAAATTCATTGTTGCTATACACATCTAATCTGATTCTGTTCTTTCGATTTTCTGAATAAGTAAAGCTAATTTCTGAATTTCTAATTTTTTCTATGCAAAGACTGTATCTTATAGTCTTAGCGCTCTTTGGATTGATTTTTATAAATTTATTCTTTGCTTTTGTCAAATATGTCCATCTATTGTTTATATATGTAAGTAAACCATAAACCTTGCCAATACTAATCTGCTTTTTACCATAATTTTCAATTGTAATTGTTACAAATGAAGGTTTTTTATCATGGACAATTGCACTGATTTTTAAAGAATCATTCAAGTATGTTTTACTTTCATTTTTAATATTATATTCTTCTTTTGAGGAAACAGAAGTAGTCCCCAATATTAGTAAAATGAAGACGAAACAACCCAATGTCAATCTATTCATAATTTAATATCTTGTTAAGCCGAAGGTCTGATTTATTAAATAAGCCTTAATACACGCTCCATAAGTGATACCATTGTATGTGATTCTCCCTAAATTAATCCCAACAGTATATCTCGTATTTGTCGCTTTTGTCAAGGCATAAACAATACCACCGCTATCACCACTATTTGAAGTATATTTTGCCAATATAACATCTTTGTAAATAGTTTTTTGTGCTGAGTTAGGAACGTCATAGCTTGCATTAAATATAGTTCCTGAACTTCTTTTAGAGACCATTCCAACCATATTTATCCAAGAGCCTTTTGGCGGTTGAGCCAAAGCTATAGAAAGTGTATCTTTTTGCAAATCTTTCATGAATTTGATTTTATTAGTTGGAGCATGTTTTTTTGATGTTATTGAACAAAATGCAGCGTCAACATAATACTCTTCCTTTGAATATAAACACTTGCCAATTTCTACGTTGGCTGAATCTTTTAAAATATCATTAACTTTTATAAAGTGACCTGCTGTGACAATGCCTATATTGCCATTTTTATCTTTAGCTCTATACCCTATAGATGCATTGTGTGTTTTGCCATCACGAATTGTCTTGATTTCACCAGCACAATCAATTCCGTCATTAAGAATGATTTTTCCGCAATTTACAAATTTGATTTTATTGCTATCGCAGATTTTTTTCTTGAATTCTTGGATTGTAGATGAATTTTTATGAAGCAACCCCACTTCTACTATATTTTCTTTTTCAGATATGCCATATATTGTCACATTTTGATATAGAAAGTTATTGCCTTCAAGTGCTTTTTGCCGAATATCCTCAACCACTTGCTGCAACTCTTTATAAGAGTATTGGCAACTTTCATAAATAGTTGAACGAGATAATGCTGCTCTAGTTTTTGGAACAGATACACCTTCTCCCTTTTTTACTAAGACTACAAGATTTCCATCATCATTTATATAGCATCCACCATAATAAGCAGGGATTTCAGCTGTGGACATACTTCTTGTTGGCGAACTATTTAATGATTTCATAAGTTCAAGATAATCTGCATAAGCATTCTCTTGAAGAGAGACCTCCTGTCCGTTTTGAACTTGTTGCGCTTCAACAGAAGCGTTCTTGTCTTGCTCTAAATCATTGTTGCAAGAATAGAATGTCAATAATCCTACTAAGCAAGCTAACATTTTTAAATACACTTTTGCTTTCATAATTAAAACGTTTTAAGTTGGAACTTATTTATACAGTAAATATCTTAAAATATTACTTAATACTCAAGTTACATATTAATTTCATGTAAGCTACTAGCAAAGTTAGTATTTTATTTTTGGAATCTATTATTTTGATAGAAGTAAAAATCACTATCGAACAACTTTTTAACAATTAAACATGTTTTAGTTACATATGGAGAAGCATAATCTTGCGAGATTTTCACCAAAAGCTCTACCTTGACTAACTTTTCTCAAAAAGTTTTAATTTTGATATTTTCTTTATTATAAATCATGAAAAATTTAGAAAAATATCGTATCTTTGCCCCCGAATTGAGGTGTTCTTTGCATATTGCAAAATACAGAAACGAGCAGAAGTCCGCTCGTTTCCATATTGTTACCTATATTATGTAGGCAAACGCCCAACTTCTTGATATTCAATCAAAGTCCAAATTAGAGCGAGTTAGTAATTTTAACTTTTTAGCCCATTTTCTATCTTTTTTGCGCCTAAACGGCTCAAAACAGAGACTTTTAAATCTTCTTCTTATAGCAGCGATGACGGCGATGCTGTTCGCTCTCCAGATACTGCCACTGGCTCTGAACACCGGTATTGGTCTCCATCTGCGGCATTGCCTCAGCCCATTTAAAGCCATAACGGTGATACTGCTCTATCAGATCGGCAAAAATAAGCGCGTTGGCTCCCTTCTTGCGATATTCCGGAAGAACACCAATCAAAAGCAAATCTACCGTATCCGTCTTGTGCCACTTCAGAACCTTCAGCACCTTCAGCCAACCCGTAGGGAAAAGCTTGCCATCGCCTATCTCGCGCAGCGCATCGGTAAACGAAGGGAAGGAAACACCAAAGGCTACCAGCTTGTTGCCAGCGTTGCCATCCACTACACCCGTTACCAGGTTCAAGTCAGCCTTCTTGATATAAGTATTTACATATTCATCTATCTGCTTCTCCGTAAGCTGCTGGAAATCATAGAGATTCTTATAAGTTTCGTTCACTATTTCGAACACTTTCCTGCCCATTCCTCCCGAGGTCAGTTCCCGGCGGGTAAACTTATGAACCTGCAGATTATATCGGCTCTCTATCATCTGGGCAGTCTTGGCAAACTTAGCCGGCGTCACTTCCGGAATCCTGATGCGGTACTCCAGCCAGTCGTTATCCTTCTCATAGAGCGAATAACTCTCCAGATGCGTCTTATAATAAGGATAATTGTAATTGATATACATCGTAGACTTCCGGTCGAAGCCCTCGATGAGCAAGCCCTCACGGTCCATATCCGTAAATCCGAGCGGACCTACGCATTCGTTCATTCCCCTGCTCTTGCCCCAGTTTTCTACCGCGCGCAACAAGGCACAGGAAACCACTACATTATCCACGAAATCGAACCAGCCGAAGCGAACCTGCTTCTTGTTCCACTCTTCGTTGGCACGATGGTTGATAATGGCAGCAATTCTACCTACGATACGAGCCTCGCTGTCAACCGCCAGGAAGTATTGAGCTTCACAGAATTCAAAGGCAGGATTCTTCTTTGGGTCCAGCGTATTCATCTCGTCAAAACGCAAAAAAGGAATGGCAAACTTATGGTCTCTGTAGAGATCATAATGAAACTGAATGAAGGTTTTCAGCCCTTTTTTAGTCGTTATCGGTATGATTCTTATCTCATCATTCATTAGTATATTGTTTTATGTATATATATCCAATTACGGTGCAAAAATACAATAAATTTATGAATAATACAACTCTTTTCTTATAAATTTATAAAAGTTGGTTCATAATTGTCCAACTTTGTGGATATTTATGTACCTTTGCAGGTTGAAATGCCCCAAAAGAGCATCATAAAGTTATGAAGAAAGAGAAAAGAGACAACTATACGTTCCTCACACATGCCCCTGTGCATCATGTGATTTTCACGATGGCCATACCAACGATTATCAGTATGCTGTCGACGAGCATGTACAACCTCGCCGACACCTATTTCGTGGGCAGCATCAACACGCAGAGTGTGGCAGCGGTAGGCGTTTCCTTTGCAGCAATGGCTGTGATTCAAGCGATAGGTTTCTTCTTCGGTCACGGAGCGGGCAATTATGTTTCGCGACAGTTGGGCGCCAAGCATACGGAAGAGGCACAGAAAATGGCAACCACGGGCTTTGTGCTGAGTTTTCTTACCGGTCTTCTCATCGCCATCCTGGGTCATGTGTTCCTCACACCGCTCTGTCTTCTGATGGGTTCTACGCCCACCATTCTTCCTTATACGGAGCGTTATCTGGGCATTATCCTGCTGGGTGCTCCCTTTATGACCACATCGCTTACGCTGAATAATCTGATGCGCTTTCAGGGCAATACGATGTATGCGATGAAGGGCATCATGTCGGGTGTGCTGCTCAATCTGATTCTGGCTCCTCTGCTCATCCTCTACTTCCAGCTGGGCATTACCGGAGCCGCCGTAGCCACCCTCATCAGCCAGTGTTTCGGCTGCGCCATGCTCTTTTGGATGACGCATAAAGGCGAGAACATCCGCATCCATCTCAGCAATTTCACCCCTACCCGCGCCTTTGCCAAGGAGATTATCTTCGGCGGAACCCCTTCGCTGTCAAGACAGGGACTGGGAAGTATCGCTACGCTGATGCTCAATGTGGCAGCAGGTGCGTTTGGCGATGCAGCCATTGCGGGCATGAGCATCGTTACCCGCATCTCCTTCTTTACCTATGCGATGGTCATCGGTCTGGGTCAGGGATTCCAGCCGCTCTGCGGATTCTGCTACGGCGCCAAACTCTATGGGCGCGTAAAGGAAGCCTTCTTTTTCTGCATCAAATGCGGCACGGTTTTCCTCAGCGTCTGTGCCCTTCTCGGCTTCATCTTCTCAACTTCCATCATCAGCATCTTCCGCGATGATGCAGCGGTTGTAGCCGTAGGTTCGGTGGCTTTGCGATGGCAGGTGCTCAGTTTTCCGCTCGTAGCCAGCATCGTGCTCACCAACATGCTGATGCAGACCATCCGTAAACCGGTGAGAGCCAACATTGTAGCGGCAGCACGAAGCGGACTTTTCTTCATTCCGCTCATCTTCATCCTCCCCTATTTCTTCGGACTGCTGGGCGTGGAGATGTGTCAGATGTGGGCAGATTGCTGTTCGTTTGCCGTTGCGGTTCCGATAGCCTGGAGCGCTTTCAGGGATATGAGAAGAGAGAAGATGGAACTTGGGAAAAGCCACTAGAAGATAAGAAGATACTAGAAGATAAGAGAAAATACTTGAGATAAGAGAAATGGAGAAGACATATTACATAGGATTGGACGTTGGCTCTACGACAGCCAAAATAGCCGTTATCGACAGCGATAACCGGGTAATTTACTCAAAATACGAACGCCACAACGCTCGTGTAAACGAACTTGTGTCGCAATATTTCGATGAGATTTTAGCCCTTACCGGCGATGCAGAGGCAAGAATCTGCGTAACGGGAAGCGTAGGAATGGCTACTGCCGAACAGCTCCAGGCGGAGTTTGTACAGGAGGTGGTGGCTGCATCAGTCTATGCCCGTACTGCCCATCCTGAGGCGAAGGCGCTCATCGATATTGGTGGCGAGGACGCGAAGGTTATCTTCTTCAAGAAAAACGGAAATATGGAACTGCGCATGAACGGCAACTGTGCCGGCGGAACGGGCGCTTTCATCGACCAGATGAGTGTGCTGATGGGCGTAGAAAACCAGAAGATGAGCGAGTTGGCGATGAAGGCAGAGCACGTTTATCCGATGGCTGCCCGCTGCGGCGTGTTCGCCAAGACCGACATCCAGAACCTGATGGCGCGCAATCTGCCCGAAGCAGATATTGCAGCCAGCATCTTCCATTCCATCGCCGTACAGACGGTGGTAACGCTTTCTCACGGCATCAGCTTCGAGGCTCCTATCCTGCTCTGCGGCGGTCCGCTGACCTTTCTTCCGGCTCTCCGCAAGGCTTTCTGCGATTATCTCCATCTCTCTCCAAACGACTTCATCGTATCAGAAAACAGCAATCTCATTCCGGCTCTGGGCTGTGCTTACCGGGCTAAATCGGCAGAATCTGCAGCCTCAGTATCTGTTCTCAGAAGCCGGATGAAAAAAGAAATACAAACGGAATGGACCAGCAGTCTGCTGCCTCTGTTCAAAAACGAGAAAGAGCACCAGGAATGGCTCAAATCAAAGGCGAAATTCGCTACCGAAACCCAACCGCTGAATAAAGGAAAACAGCAGGTTGTGATTGGTATTGACTCGGGCTCTACTACGACGAAGATTGTTGCGGTAAGGGTGAATGCAGAGACACCTGCGGGAGATATTGTCTTTACAAATTACCGCCTGAATCTGGGAAATCCGATCAAGGCTGTAGCGGATGGACTGAACGCCCTGAAGCAGGAAGCAGCATTGCGAGGCGCAGAACTGGAAATCGTAGGTTCCTGCTCTACAGGTTACGGCGAAGAACTTATCAAGGCGGCTTTCGGCCTCGACAGCGGCATTATCGAAACAATGGCGCACGAAAGAGCGGCTGCCTCACTCATGCCCGACGTGAGTTTTATCCTGGACATCGGCGGACAGGACATGAAGGCTATCTTCGTGGAGAAAGGGGCTGTGGTGCGCATGGAACTCAACGAGGCGTGCAGTTCGGGCTGCGGAACATTTATCCAGACCTTTGCCAACAACATGGGTTATTCTGTAGGCGATTTTGCCCAACTCGCCTGCCAGTCGAAGGCTCCCTGCGACCTGGGAACCCGCTGCACCGTCTTCATGAACTCGAAGGTAAAACAGGTGCTCAGAGAGGGCGCATCTGTAGCTGATATTTCTGCCGGAATCTCTTATTCGGTCATCAAGAACTGTCTGTATAAGGTATTGAAACTCCATGGTAATGAGAACCTTGGAGGCAAAATCGTTGTGCAGGGAGGTACGATGAGAAACGATGCGGTGGTAAGAGCATTTGAGTTGCTCACCCATACCGAAGTGGCACGAAGCAACATGCCGGAACTGATGGGCGCCTACGGTTGTGCCCTTCATGCGGCGGCAGATTACAAGCATCGCACATCTGCAGAAGACGAGCACCCTGCCTCATCAAGATCCATCGATGATCTCCAGAATCTGGCTCATTATGAAACCAAACAACTGCAATGCAAAGGCTGCGAAAACCATTGTTATGTTTCCCGCTACACCTTTGCCGGCGGCAACCGATTCTACTCCGGAAACAAGTGTGAGCGTGTGTTTAACAACAAGGGAGCAAACGGGATAAAAGGCAAAAACATCTACGAATACAAATATAGTTTACTATTTGATAGAGAAGAAGTTAACCCACTTGAAGTTGCAAAACACAACGTCAAAGTAGGCATTCCTCGCATCCTCAACATGTACGAGGAATATCCGTTCTGGAATGCGCTGCTCCGGGCAGCAGGATTGGGCGTGATTCTCTCTTCCGATTCCACTTTCAGCCAGTATGAAGGAGCCTTGAATACGGTGATGAGCGACAATATCTGCTTCCCGGCTAAACTGGCTCACAGTCATCTGAAGGAACTCAACGAGAACCCGAAAGTAGACCGCATCCTCATGCCATACGTGGTTTATGAACATAATGACGACCCGAAAAATACGCTGAACAGTTTCAACTGTCCGGTCGTTTCGGGCTACAGCGATGTCATCAAGTCGGTCATCAATCTGAAGAAACCGATCGATACGCCCGTCATCAACTTTGCCCAGCCTAAGGCGCTGGAAAAGCAGATTACCGATTATCTCAAGCAACTGGGAGTAAGCAAGAAGACTGCCCGTAAAGCGCTGAGAGAGGCCCTCTATGCTCAGGCAGTATATGCAGCTGAGATTAAGAAACAGGGCTGGGAGATTCTGAAGTCAAACAAGGGACTTACGATTCTGCTGGCGGGCCGTCCTTATCATACAGACCCGCTGATTCAGCACAAGCTGAGCGAGATGATAGCCAATCTGGGAGTCAACGTCATCAGCGAAGACATCGCCCGGGGTAATCTCTTTGCAGATTTCAAAGACTTCAATTTGGAGGATCTGGCGGCAGAAAGAAATGAGGCAGCATTAGCCAGCCAGGACAACAACGAAGCATACAACTGTCAGCCAGAGACTTATCTCGTGAAGCAATGGGCGTATATGAACCGCATTCTGAAGGCAGCGCAATGGGCTGCAGAACAGGGCGATGAGGTTCATTTCGTCCAGATGACCAGCTTCGGCTGCGGTCCTGACAGTTTTATCCAGGACGAGATTCGCGACATCATGAAGCGCCACAACAAGCCTTTCACGCTGTTGAAGATAGATGATGTGAGCAATATCGGCTCACTGAAACTCCGTGTCCGCTCGCTCATAGAAAGCCTGAAGGGAGTAAAGGAAGTGAAGAGTGAAGAACGAAGAGTGAAGAAACAATGTTCGGCGGCCGAAGGGAAAGCCAATTCAACACTCAACACTCAACATTTACAACAGACCAAGGTATTCACCAAACAGGACATTCATCGCAAGATTCTCGCTCCTTTCATGACCGAATACCTCACCCCTATCATTCCGCCTATCCTGAAACTGATAGGCTATGATGTTGAGGTTCTTCCGATGAGCAATGAGGTAAGCGCCGAACTCGGCTTGAAGTTTGCCAACAACGAAGTCTGCTATCCGGCTACACTCATCGTCGGCGACATCATCAAAGCCTTGAAATCAGGCAGATACGACCTGAACAATACAGCAGTAGTGATGAGTCAAACGGGCGGCCAGTGTCGCGCAACCAACTACGCTGGTCTCATCAAGCGTGCGATGATTTCCAATGGATTCCAGGACATTCCGCTGCTCACACTCGGTGTAACAGCCTCAACAGGCGAAGCATCAGGCTCAACAGACGACAAGCAAGACTATAACGAGCAGGACGGTTTCAATGTGCCTTGGCTGAAATACAGTCAGATTATCGTTACCGCCATTTTCTATGGCGATGCAATCAACGAGATGTACAATGCCTGCATCGTAAGAGAGCGTAAACCGGGCATTGCCAGAGAGTTGCGCGATAAATACATGCAGCTGATAGACGGACCTATCGCCCAGAATTCAGCCAAAGAACTCATCCGACTCCTGGAACAGGCAGCCGAAGAATTCAACCAGATGACCCTCGACAGAGAACTGCCGAAGGTAGGAATCGTAGGCGAAATCTTCCTGAAGTTCAATCCTTTCGCCCACCAGTTCCTGGAGCAGAACATCATCTCGCGCGGCATTGAGGTGGTTCCGCCTCTGCTTGCCCCATTCTTCCTGCAGGAATTTGTGAACGTGGAGATACAGAAACACATGCGGCTGAGTTGCACCAAAGTGCCCGATTTCATCATCAAGGGCGCTTATCAGGCGCTGATAGGCAGAAGATTGCGCCAGGTAAACAAGGCAGCCGGCAAGTTCCGCTACTTCCGTCCGTTCACCAATATCTATGATGATGCGAAGGACGTACAGGGACTGGTTTCGCTCGCAGCCCAGTTTGGCGAAGGCTGGCTTCTGCCTGCCGACATCGTAGGTTACATCCGTGATGGCGTGAACAACATCATCTCGCTCCAGCCTTTCGGTTGCATCGCTAACCACGTGATTTCCAAGGGCATCGAGAAACGTCTCCACGACCGTTTCCCAATGCTCAACCTCGTATCGCTCGACTTCGATTCCGGTGTTTCAGAGGTAAACGTCACCAACCGACTGCTCCTCTTCCTGGACAGCATCGCAAAATAAGACAAGCCAGACCCATGTACGGCAAAACACCGTATATGGGTCTTTCCGTCTTTCATCCCTCAAAAAATCACTCTAAAAAATACAAAAAACCGTAGCTATTTCTTTGTCATTCAAGAAAATAATCGTATCTTTGCACTCAAATTTTATTGAGACATTAAGAAAATGAGTAAAGATACATTAACTCATCAGCTGACAGAGACCATCGAGGAGCTTTCGAGCGCCGAATCTTTGAAGGGTCTCTTCCATCAGCATCGAGACGGGAATCCACTTCCTTCGGGCAAGGCGCTCGAAGAAATCATCAGTTTGTCCCGTTCTATCCTCTTTCCGGGATATTTCGGCAATTCTTCGGTAAATATCTCAACCATCAAATATCATATTGGAGTAAGAGTAGAGAAACTCTATGAGATGCTGTCAGAGCAGATTCTCGCCGGTCTCTGCTTCGCCAACGACTGCGAAACGGAAACCCAGGCTGAACTGCAGCACCAGCGTGCCAAGGCAGGCGTGATTGCAGCCAAGGCAATCATGGAATTCCCGAGACTGCGCAAGATTCTGGCTACTGATGTAGAGGCTGCCTACGAGGGCGACCCGGCTGCCATGAGCCACGGAGAAATCATCTCCTGCTACCCGGTCATCAAGGCGATTACCAACTACCGCATCGCTCACGTGCTGCACGAACTGGGAGTGCCGCTCATTCCGAGAATGATGACCGAACTGGCGCATTCGGAAACCGGTATTGATATTAACCCGGAGGCTACCATCGGCAAGCACTTCACCATCGACCACGGTACGGGTGTGGTGATTGGAGCTACCTGCATCATCGGCGACAATGTGAAACTCTACCAGGGTGTAACCCTCGGAGCCAAGAGTTTCCCTCTCGATAAGGACGGCAATCCTATCAAGGGAATCCCTCGCCACCCTATCCTCGAAAATGATGTCATCGTCTACGCCAATGCCACCATCCTCGGTCGCATCACCATCGGAGAAGGCTGCGTAGTGGGAGCCAACGTATGGGTTACCAAGGATATGAAACCGAAAACAAAGAAATATAAAAAAGAAAAACAAAGTTTATTAGATATAGAATTCAATAATGGAACAGGAATTTGAACTCATTGCCAAGACCTTCATGGGCCTCGAGCCTGTCTTGGCTGAAGAGCTCACCCAGTTGGGTGCCAATAATGTACAGATCGGTCGCCGCATGGTGTCTTTCACAGGCGACAAGGAAATGATGTATCGTGCTAACTTCCAGTTGCACACAGCCATCCGTATCTTAAAGCCTATCAAGCACTTCAAGGCGAGAAGCGCTGAAGAGGTGTATGATCAGATTCAGAAGATCAAGTGGGATGACATCTTAGACGTGAAGAAGACTTTCTCTGTTGACTCAGTAGTCTACTCAGAGGAGTTCCGCAACTCACGCTTCGTAACCTACAAGGTAAAGGATGCGATTGTTGACTGGTTCCGCGAGAAGCAGGGTACACGTCCAAATATCAGCGTATCTAACCCGGATATCCGCCTCAACATCCACATTGCAGAAGACAATGCCACCTTGAGTCTCGATTCGAGTGGTGAGAGTCTGCACCGCCGTGGCTACCGCCAGGAGCAGGTAGAGGCTCCTCTGAACGAGGTTCTCGCTGCAGGTATGATTCTGATGACCGGCTGGAAGGGCGAATGCGATTTCATCGACCCGATGTGTGGTTCAGGTACCATCGCCATCGAAGCTGCCCTCATCGCCCGCAACATCTCTCCAGGTGTATTCCGCAAGGAGTTTGCCTTCGAGAAGTGGAACGATTTCGACCAGGATCTCTTCGATATGATTTATAACGACGACTCTCAGGAGCGCGAGTTCGAGCACCATATCTATGGTTACGATGTTGACATGAAGGCTGTCAATACAGCTAATCTCAACGTTCGTGCTGCCGGTCTCAGCAAGGACATCACCATCTCACAGGCTGATTTCAAGGACTTCACCCAGCCAGCAGAGAAGAGCATCATCGTGATGAACCCTCCATACGGTGAGCGCATCTCTACTCCTAACCTCCTGAACACCTACAAGATGATAGGTGAGCGCTTCAAGAAGGCTTTTGCCGGCAACGAGGCTTGGGTATTGAGCTACCGCGAGGAGTGCTTCGAGCAGATTGGTCTGAAACCATCTATCAAGATTCCTGTATTCAACGGAAGCTTGGAGTGCGAATTCCGCAAGTATGTGATGTTCGACGGCAAGATGAAGGACTTCCGTTCTGAAGGCGGTATTGTGAAGACTGAGCGCGAGAAGAGCGAGATGGCTCAGAAGCACCGTTTCAAGAAGGAGCGTGAATTCAAGAAGCGTGTAAGCGAGGAGACTGAAAACGAGGAGGACGATATCCGTTCTTTCAAGTTCCATACTCACCGTCTGGAAGACTTCGAGAAGAAGCGTGCTGAGTTCCATAAGGGCGGTCGTTCACGTATCGGTGGCGGTCGACGCAATGATGACGACGATGACAAGCGTGGCAGCCGCAGCTTCAAGAGCGACCGCAAGGGTGGCCGTGACTTCGGTAGCAAGCGCGACGGAAAGCGTTTCGAGAAAGGCGACAAGCGTGGTGGCTTCAAGGGCGACAAACGTGGTGGCCGTGATTTCGGAGGCAAGCGCGGAGGCAAGAAGAACTTCAGCGTTGACTTCGACGACGAGGATTAAAGACATATCGACCCATACGTCGTGTTTCACGACGCATGGGTGTTAAACCCGATAAAGTAAAGAATATAATGAATCTGAAGAATTCAATTTATAAATTATCTTTTGCTGCTATGATTATGATGGCTATGAATGCAACCGACTTACAGGCTCAGGGCGTGGTTCCTGCTCAGAAAGGCGAGAAAACCTTTACATTGGAAGACCTGAACTTCGGCGGCAACAACTATCGTAACATGGTAGCCAAGAATCGCTGGTGCACCTGGTGGGGCAATGAACTCGTTCGCCAGGATGTGGATGCTTGCTATCTCGTCAACAAGACGACAGGCAAGGAGACCAAACTCTTCGGCATCAATGACATCAACCAGTGGATTGCTCCTACCAAAGACATCAAGGTAAGAGCCCTCTACAATGCTATATTCCCTTTTGCAGGCAAGAGCATCGTGATGGTAAGCAACGGCAGCAAGACTTATACCGTAGACTTCAAGAAGCATAAGCTGCTGAGCGAGATGGATTTTGCTGACGGCGAGAACCTCCTGGAGGCTAATGCCCAGCAGAACGCCTTCGCCTATCTGAAGGGCAGCAACCTCTATGTGCGTACCTTCGATGTAACCAGCAACGCCTTGACAAAAGAGAAGAAATCTCACGATTTCCAGCTCTCAAAGGACGGAAGCCGCGAAATTGTTTATGGACAGAGTGTTCACCGCGATGAGTTCGGTATCAGCAAGGGAACCTTCTGGAGTCCGAACGGCGAACTGCTCGCCTTCTATCGTATGGACCAGAGTATGGTAACCGACTATCCGCAGGTCGACATCCCGGAAATCGGTTTCAATCATCCTGAAACACAGAGTTGCATTGCTACTCCTGCACCAGACAAGTATCCGATGACAGGCGAGACATCACACAAGGTAACCGTAGGCGTGTTCGACTGCATGACCGGCAAGACCGTCTATCTGAAGGCTGGCGATCCAACCGACCGCTATTTTACCAACATCGCATGGAGTCCGGACAGCAAGACCATCTATATGTTCGAACTGAACCGCGACCAGAACGACTGCCGTCTGACTGCCTACAATGCAGAAACCGGCGAGAAGACAGGCGAACTCTATCGCGAAACCGACGAGAAATACGTGGAGCCTTGCCACCCTATCCAGTTCCTGCCTTGGGACAGCAACAGCTTTATCATGCAGAGCCGCAAGGATGGCTACAACCACCTCTACCTCTGCACCCTGGGCAAGCACGGAAGCCGCATGGCAAGCAACACAGAATCGCTCGAAATCAAGCAGTTGACTTCCGGCAAATGGGAAGTGATGGAAGTACTCGGCTTCAACACCAAGCGCAAGAGTATCATCATCGCATCCAACGAGAAATCGCCTATCCAGAGAAACATCTTTGCCGTAGACACAAAAACCGGCAAGCGTACGCTGGTAGATGATTGCGGCAAGGGATGGCACAGCGCCACTTTGAGCGAGAACGGACAGTATGTCTTCGACAACTACTCTACTCCTACCGTGCCTCGCAAGATTGCCCTCGTGAATACCGAGACCGGCAAGCGCACCGCTTACTTCACTGCCGAGAACCCTTGGAAGGGCTACAATGTGCCTGAGTACAGCTGCGGTACCATCAAGGCTGCCGATGGCGAAACAGACCTCTACTGGAGAATGGTGAAACCGGTAAACTTCGATCCAAACAAGAAGTATCCTACCATTATATATGTATATGGTGGACCTCATGCCCACAACGTAGATGCCCGCTGGAACTACTCTAGCCGTGGTTGGGAAACCTACATGGCAGAAAAGGGCTATCTGCTCTTCATCCTCGACAACCGTGGAAGCGAGAACCGTGGCAAGGCTTTCGAGCAGGCTACCTTCCGCCAACTCGGACAGATTGAGATGCAAGACCAGATGAAGGGCGTAGAATATCTGAAGACGCTTCCTTACGTAGATGCTGACAAGATTGGCGTTCACGGCTGGAGCTTCGGCGGATTCATGACCATCTCGCTGATGACCAACCACCCTGATGTGTTCAAGGTAGGCGTAGCAGGCGGTCCGGTTATCGACTGGCACTGGTACGAGGTGATGTATGGCGAGCGCTATATGGACACCCCACAGACCAACCCAGAGGGTTACAGGAAGACCTCTCTGCTCTATCAGGCAAAGAACCTGAAGGGCAAGCTGCAGATTATCCAGGGCTTGAACGATGTGACCGTAGTGCCACAGCACTGCCTCACCTTCCTCAAGGCTTGCATCGCAGCAGGCACCCAGCCAGACTTCTTCGTCTATCCTGGCGAGCCTCACAACATGAGAGGTCATCAGAGCACTCATCTGCATGAGCGCATCAGCAATTATTTCTTCGATTATCTCAAGTAAATATCTAGGAGTAAACATCCCCCGAAAAAGGGGAGTTTACTTCTACATCAAATAACAAACAATAACTTACAGCAAATGAAAATTTTATTGTTAGGAGGCGGTGGCCGCGAGCACGCCTTAGCATGGAAAATCGCTCAGAGCGAGAAGTGTGAGAAACTCTTCATCGCTCCTGGTAATGCCGGTACACAGAATGTCGGCGAGAACGTAGATATCAAGGCAGACGACTTTGAGGCGCTCAAGAACTTCACAGTAGAAAATGGCGTTGATATGGTGGTAGTTGGTCCGGAAGACCCATTGGTAAAGGGTGTTTACGATGACTTCAAGAACGATCCTCGCACCCAGAACATCCCTGTCATCGGTCCATCAAAGGCTGGCGCCGTATTGGAAGGCAGCAAGGACTTCGCCAAGAAGTTCATGAAGCGCCACAACATCCCTACTGCCCAGTATGAGACTTTCGACGGCGAGCACGTAGAGGAAGGCTTGAAATTCCTGGAGACACTGAAGGCTCCTTATGTATTGAAGGCTGACGGTTTGTGCGCCGGTAAGGGCGTTCTCATCCTCCCTACCCTGGAAGAGGCTAAGAAAGAGTTCAAGGAGATGCTCGGCGGTATGTTCGGCAACGCTTCTGCACGCGTAGTCATCGAGGAATTCCTCAGCGGCATTGAGTGCTCTGTATTCGTATTGACCGACGGCAAGAACTACAAGATTCTGCCTGAGGCTAAGGATTACAAGCGCATCGGCGAGCACGATACCGGTCTGAACACCGGCGGTATGGGTAGCGTTACCCCTGTACCATTCGCTACCAAGGAGTGGATGCAGAAGGTTGACGAGCGCATCATCCGTCCTACTGTAGAGGGACTTGCTGAGGAGAACATCGACTATAAGGGATTCATCTTCTTCGGTCTGATCAACGTTGAAGGCGAGCCTATGGTCATCGAGTACAACTGCCGTATGGGTGATCCAGAGACTGAGAGCGTGATGCTCCGTCTGAAGAGCGACATCGTGGATCTCTTCGAAGGTGTAGCAGCAGGCGATTTGGACAAGCGCAGCATCGAGTTTGACGAGCGTGCTGCAGTCTGCGTGATGCTCGTAAGCGGCGGTTATCCTGAGGCTTACAAGAAGGGTTATCCTATCCAGGGCATCGACGATGTAGAAGGTTCAGTAGTATTCCACTCCGGTACAGCCATGAAGGATGGTCAGGTAGTAACCAACGGTGGTCGTGTCATCTGCGTAAGCAGCTACGGCAAGGACAAGGAAGAAGCCTTGAAGAAGAGCTTTGCTGAGGCACAGAAGATCCAGTTCACCGACAAGTACTTCCGTTCTGATATCGGACAGGACCTTTAGTTTTTTAATGTTGAATTAGATGTTAAGAAAGAAAACTTTTCAAAATAAAGTAGCGGCTAGCCGCTACTCTTTACCTATTACTGCAACCCTTGCCACACTGGTTTGGGTTGCAGTAGGTTTATTGGTATCCAATATCTGGATAGAATTTGCTTTTACAGCCATGTCTACCCTGCTGATGGTGGAACTGAACAACCGTAATGCCCTGATGCGTACCTACAGCCGAATGGTATCCTGCAGTTTTCTGGCATTACTGACGATGACAGGACTCTCCCACCCCTCTTTAAAAAGCAGTATTGTGACGATGTGTTTCATCGCCTTTTATCTCATTATCTGGAATTGCTATCAGGATAAACGCTCAACAGGCTGGACTTTCTACGCCTTTGCCTGCATCGGTCTGGCATCGATGGTTTTCGTGCAGATAGGCTATTTCATGCCTATCCTGTGGATTATGATGATGGTGTTTACCCTCTCGTTTAGCGTAAAGACATTCTTTGCAACACTAGTAGGTCTCATCGTGCCCTATTGGTTTGCAGCCGGTTATTTCTTCTATACCGACAACATACAGGGGCTGGCTGACCATTTCTGCGAATTCATCAACTACAGCGAGCTCTTTGATTATTCGCAGGTTACCGACCATCAGGTATTGGACCTGAGTTTCGTTATCCTGCTCACCATCATCGGTTCCATCCACTTCATACGCACCAGCTACGGCGATAAGATACGAACCCGCATGATCTACGAAACGTTTATCATGATATCGGTTGCCTGCATCATCTTCATCGTCCTCCAGCCTCAATATATACAGGAACTGGGCGGCATCCTGATTGTGAATACAGCACCGCTTATCGCCCATTTCATCACATTCACCAGAGGTAAGTTTACCAACATATCCTTCATCCTGCTGCTCATCATGCTGGTACTTATCATGGCTTACAACATACTCGTACCAGAGAGCATATTACTATGAGTTGGATTATAGATTTCTTAATGAGCTGGGGCTACTGGGGCATGCTGGTATCAGCCTTCCTTGCCGGCAGTTTCTTTCCCTTCAGCAGCGAGGTGGTCATGTCGGGCTTACAGGCTGCCGGACTGGAACCTATCCAGCTCGTACTGTATGGAAGCATCGGCAATGTGCTCGGTTCTATGTTCAACTATGGCGTAGGACGGATGGGCAAGCTGGAATGGATAGAGAAATATCTGCATGTAAAGAAAGAGAGTCTTGACAAGGCTCAGCATTTCATGGCCGACAGAGGAGCCTGGATGGGATTCTTTGCCTTCCTGCCCCTGTTGGGAAGTGCCATCACCATCGTTTTGGGACTGACGAGAGCCAACATCGTGATTTCTGTCATCAGCATCACCATCGGAAAGGTGTTGAGATATGTACTGCTGGTTTACGGACTCAGTTTCATCTTTTAAACAAGCTGCAAAGAAAACAAAGAATTGATTCATATAGATTGACTGCTTATGAGAAAGTATTTATACCTTATTATATTATGCGTGGCTTTCGCGGGCTGTAAAGGCAGCCAGCAGAAAGGCCACACCGCAGAAAGTAACGGAAAGGAATCTGTCGCCAACAGCGATGGCAAACCTGCTGTTACCGTAACTATCCCTCCCTACAAGTTTTTCGTTGATAAGATTGCCGGAGATAAGGTGGATGTCAACGTGATGGTATCCAACGGCAACAATCCTGAAACTTACGAGCCTTATGCCCAGCAGATGATGGAACTCTCCAGGAGTGCCCTCTATCTGAAAGTGGGAAGCATCGGTTTCGAACAGACCTGGATGAAGAAGCTGCAGGACAACGCTCCTGACATGAAGGTGATAGATACCTCCACAGGCATCACGCCTGCCAAGACACCAGGCGGCAATACCGACCCGCATGTATGGATGAGTTGCAAAAACGCCCGCATCATCTCCAGCAACATCTTCAAGGCACTCTGCCAACTGGAACCGGAAAACAAGACTTTCTTCCAGAAAAACTATCAGCAGTTGCTCTGCAGCATCGACAGGCAGGACAGCATCATCAGAAAGAGTTTCAAGGATAATCCGGAGATGGTACGCAAGTTTGTGATCTATCACCCTATCCTCACCTACTTTGCCCGTGATTACCAGCTGGAGCAGCTTGCCATAGAGGAAGAAGGCAGGGAGCCGAGTGCCGCCCAGCTGAAGAGCCTCATCGAGAGAGCCAGAAAAGAAAAGATCAAGTTCTGCCTGATTCAAGCAGAATTTGCCAACCGCAACACCACAACCTTCATCAACGAGAGCCACACCAAGCCAATGGATATCAATCCATTGCAGGGCGACTGGAACTGGGCGATGCAGGAAGCGGCAGCAGCGGTACAAGGCAAGAAAATCGTTGTTGGGAAGTAAAAACTACAATAATATGACTCCAATCATAAAAATCGAGTATCTTTCTGCAGGCTATGAAGGCAAGGAGGTGCTCCACGATATCAACCTCACCGTCTACAAAGACGATTATCTTGGCATCATCGGTCCCAACGGTGGTGGCAAGACAACCCTCATGCGCCTTATTCTGGGACTGATGAAACCCACAGACGGCAGCATCCGCTTTTATAAAGACGGAGAGGAAGTAAGGGAAATCAGCATGGGATATCTGCCCCAATACAATCATCTCGACAAACAGTTTCCTATCTCCGTCTATGAAGTGGTACTCTCCGGCCTCAGCAAGACCAAGAGCCTCTTTTCCAGATACACCCAGGCACAGCACCAGCAGGTACTCGACTGTCTGGAACAGATGCAGCTCACGGAGTTGAAAGACCGCCATATCGCAGCCTTGAGCGGCGGACAACTGCAGCGAGTACTCCTCGCCCGCGCCATTGTTTCCAAACCCGATGTAGTGATACTGGATGAGCCCAACACCTACATCGACCGCCGTTTCCAGAAGCAGATGTACGAGATGCTGGAACAGATCAACCGGGAGTGCGCCATTATCATCGTAAGCCATGATGTAGCCGAAGTGCTCAATAACGTAAAGCACATCGCCTGCGTAAATCATCATCTCCACTACCACGATACGGCAGATATGCCGAGAGAGAAACTGGAAGAGCATTTCTTAAATGTATAGGCTTATTATATAATAATGCCTAAAAAACAGGTGCAAAAATCCATATTATCTCATCTTTTTATTATCTTTGCAATTGGAATGTGCCTTTTTGAAAGGCACAGAGAAAGCATTCAGAAACAGAGAAAGCATTCAGAAAGAAATATAATACATTAAAGTTTAAACAATAATGAAACAGTACAGATTAGTGGACAATATCTTCGGATGGGTCGCATTCATCATTGCGGCGTTCACTTATTGTTCCACAATTGAACCGACAGCCAGCTTCTGGGACTGTCCTGAGTTTATTACGACTGCTTACAAGCAGGAGATCGGTCACCCACCTGGGGCACCATTCTTCATGCTTTTAGGCAATTTCTTCACACATTTCGCCAGCGACACTACCCAGGTAGCCAAGATGGTAAATACGATGAGCGCCCTACTGAGCGCCGTCTGTATCATGTTCCTCTTCTGGACCATCACCCACCTGGCTCGCCGACTCGTCATCAGCGACTGGAAAGAACTGACTACCAGCAAGCTGATTGCCATCGAGGCATCCGGTATGGTGGGCGCACTCATCTACACCTTCAGCGATACCTTCTGGTTCTCAGCTGTCGAGGGTGAGGTTTATGCGTTCTCTTCTGCCTTTACCGCTGTGGTATTCTGGCTCATCCTGAAGTGGGAAGACCATGCTGACGAGCCTCATAGCGATCGTTGGCTTGTGCTCATCGCCTATATGACCGGTTTGAGTATCGGTGTCCACCTGCTCAACCTGCTCTGTATCCCAGCCATCGTATTGGTTTATTACTACAAGAAGGTGCCACATGCCAACCTCAAGGGCTCGCTCCTGGCGCTGTTCCTTTCATTCCTCGTAGTGGTAGCCGTACTGTATGGTGTGGTTCCAGGTATCATCACCGTAGGCGGCTGGTTCGAACTGTTCTTTGTCAACACTCTCGGCTGTCCGTTCAATACCGGTGAAATCGTATACATCATCTGTCTCGTAGCCTCAGTTATCTGGGGTATCTACGAAACCTGCCATGCTTCTGAGAAGAACGAGAAGAAGCAGAATATCGCCTTTGTTCTCGGCTTCGGCATGCTCGGCATCCCATTCTACGGATATGGCTGGACTGCTGCCATTACCGGCATCATCGTGCTGGTTATTCTCTGGTTCGTACTCGGCTACAAGCGCAAGCAGGAGGTAGTAACAGGCGTTGACGAATCTACAGGCATCGCCAAGAAGAAGATGCAGCTCCTGCCGCTCATCTCAGCACGCGTCAAGAATACAGCCTTGCTCTGCATGCTGATGCTGATGATTGGTTATTCCAGCTACGCACTCATCGTGATCCGTTCTTCTGCCAACCCTCCTATGGACCAGAACTCTCCTGAGGACATCTTTACCCTGGGAAGTTATCTGAGCCGCGACCAGTATGGCGACCGCCCTCTGTTCTATGGCCAGGCTTATACATCACAGGTAGCCCTCGAAGTAGACGGCAACATGTGCAAGCCTGTCATGAAAGAAGGCGCACCGGTTTACCAGCGCAAGGAGAAAGCTTCGGCTGATGAGAAGGACTCTTACTTCGTAGTAAGTCACAAGAATAAGTATATCTATGCCCAGAACATGCTCTTCCCTCGTATGTACAGTTCGGATCATGCCCAGGCATACGAAGACTGGATGGGCGGTGTAGAAGGCACAGAGATTCCTTACGACCGCTGCGGAGAAAGTATCATGGTGAAGATGCCGTCACAGTTTGACAACATCCGCTTCTTCCTCTCTTACCAGTGCAACTTCATGTACTGGCGCTACTTCATGTGGAACTTTGCCGGCCGTCAGAACGACATCCAGGGCAATGGTGAGCCAGAGCACGGCAACTGGATTACCGGTTTCTCATTCATTGATGATTCACTCTATGGCGACCAGAGCAAATTGCCAGACGACCTGAAGGAGAACAAGGGGCACAATGTATTCTATTGCATGCCGCTGATTCTCGGTCTCATCGGACTTTTCTGGCAGGCTTGGTATACCCGCAAGAAGAAGGTAATGAAGAACGGCAAGGAAGAGGAAGTGCTCCTCCCTATCGGAATCCAGCAGTTCTGGATTGTATTCTTCCTGTTCTTCATGACAGGTCTTGCCATCGTCATCTACCTGAATCAGACACCTATGCAGCCACGTGAGCGTGACTATGCTTACGCCGGTTCATTCTATGCATACGCTATCTGGTGCGGTCTCGGCGTACTCGCCATCATCGACATCCTGAAGCGCAAGATGAAGCTCAGCGGTACTGCTGTAACAGCCATCGTAGCAGTCATCACACTTCTCGTACCTATCCAGATGGCATCACAGACCTGGGATGATCACGACCGCTCAAACCGTTACACCTGCCGTGACTTCGGTCAGAACTACCTGATGTCACTCCAGGAGAAGGGAAACCCTATCATCTTTACCAATGGTGATAACGATACCTTCCCACTCTGGTACAACCAGGAGGTAGAAGGCGTAGGAACAGATGCCCGCGTATGTAACCTGAGCTACCTGCAGACCGACTGGTATATCGACCAGATGATGCGTCCTGCATACAACTCACCATCTGTGCCAATCACCTGGCCACGTCTCGACTTCTGTTCAGGTACCAACGAATATGTATCTGTTGAACCTGAGGCAAAGAAGCAGATTCTCGACTTCTACAAGCAGGATCCAGAGAATGCCAAGAAGCAGTTTGGTGACGAACCGTTCGAGCTCAAGAACATCCTGAAGAACTGGGTACGCAGCAAGAACCCTGACATGCACTTCATCCCTACGGATACCCTCTATGTCACAATCGACAAGGAGGCTGTAAAGAAGAGCGGCATGATGATGGCATCAGATTCTATTCCAGACAAGATGGTCATCTCTCTTGCCGGCAAGAGCGCACTCTACAAGAACGACCTCATGATGCTCGAAATGCTGGCACAGTGCAACTGGACCCGTCCGCTCTACGTAGCACTCACCGTAGGCGAAGAGAACTATATGAACCTCGGTGACAACTTCGTACAGGAGGGACTTGTGAACCGTATCACTCCGTTCACCACCAACAAGCCAGGTGCCAAGAACTTCGATACAGAGAAGGCTTATCACAACATCATGACCCGATTCAAGTTCGGCAACCTGAAGCAGAAGGGACTCTACATCGACGAGACAACCATGCGTATGTGTTATACCCACCGTCGCCTGCTCGCCCAGACAGCCCTCCAGCTCATCGCCGAAGGCAAGAAGCAGAAGGCTATCAACATCCTGAAGAAGGCTGATACCGAGATTCCTGCCTACAATGTTACGCTCGACTACATGAGCGGTGGCTTGGATATGGCTCGCGGCTGGCTGATGACCGGTCAGAAAGCCAAGGGCAAGGAATATATAGAAGCGGTATGGAAGAATGCTTCACAATACCTCAACTACTATCTCTCGCTGCCAAACGACCGTTTCCTCCAGGCAGAGCACGACTGCATCCGTCAGATTATGATCATGCAGAGCATCTGCGAGGCTGCCGGAATGGTGAGTCCACAGTTGGAGCAGAAGTATGAGAAGCAGCTCAACAACCTCTACCGTCTCTATCATGGCAGAGGTGGCAGAATGCCGGAAGGCAATCAGTAAAAAATAGAAAAAAGTTTGGTGTCGCGAAACACGACACCAAACTTTTCATTATTCATATAAACCTGTTTTATCCATGTTCATAGAGCAACCAGCCAAATGGCTCAGATGGTTATATCCAAAGGCCATCTGGAGAATGGACAAGAAAGACCATTCTGTCTATCTTACATTTGATGACGGTCCAATTCCAGAGTCAACTCCATTCATCTTAGAGACCCTGAGAAAGTACAATATCAAGGCTACTTTCTTTATGGTAGGCGAGAATGTATTGCGCCATCATGACCTCTACAACCAGATTGTGGCAGAGGGTCATCAGGTTGGCAACCATACATTCAATCATATCGGTGCCTTCAAGCACCGCGTCATCTCCTACGTGCTCAACACCAATAAGGCGAACGATATCATCCATGCCCATCTCTTCCGTCCACCTCACGGCTGGATGCGACCAAGTGAGTATTGGTGGCTGCACCGCACTTACAAGGTCATCATGTGGGACGTGGTGACGCGCGACTATTCCAAATGGATGACGGCAGAAGATGTGGTGAACAATGTGAAGCGATATGCCCGCAATGGCAGCATCATCACCTTCCACGACTCGCTGAAGAGCATTGAAAAGCTGAAGACAGCACTCCCTCAGGCCATAGAATGGCTCATGGAACAGGGGTATGAATTTAAGACTTTTGAATAAGAAGCTGTTATTCCCAAACAGGAACAGACCAATAAACACAGACAAGAAATGAGCAAAAGAATCAACAGTTATCAGGCAGTAGCTGCATTTGTAAGAGGTTTCTTCGAAGCTTACGCACGTGGCATCATCGATGCTACCATCGAAGGCAATGACTTCAGCAAGAAGAACGACCCGAAACAGATCAAGCAGATGATGCTGGAGCACTATGGCGAGGTAAACCAATACTTCTTCGACATCATGTTCTCTACTCTGGTACGCCTCAACTACAAGACTGCCGAGGAAGCCAACGAGCGCATGAAGAAGAACTTTTACAGCATGAAACAGGCTGACCCGACCTTTGAGCCAACCATGCTCGACTACCTGCGCATAGCCTGCAAATCGAACCAGTTGTACAAAGCGATGGAATCAGAATACAAGCGCAACTTCACCTGCCTTCTGCAAGGCAAGTTTACCACTCTTGAAGAGCATGTACGCGATTATACCCACGGCATTCTCATCAGTCTCGCCGACGAGCCGATGGCAATCCATCTCCTGGTCCGCATCATCGTGAAGGCATACGCCGCAGGCTTGAAGTGTGGCAGCAAGGAGGGCGAACAACACCAGCTCCACATGCCTACCCTTCACGGCATGTTGCTGAACAATGTCAACATCCTGCTCAACGAGACTCCACTCAAGAGCAGCACCGAAGATCCTGTTGCCCTCTTCAAGGAGGCATGCAAGAATGAAGAAGAAAACATCAACGTTCTTTTCAACACATTAAACGATGCGATGAAAGAACTGGCAGAAGAATAAGAGAAAAGCATCATTGATGACGAGCACAGCACCAGATTCGAGAACCATCCGACTCCATATAGCGTAGAATCTCGTTATTTACTTCTTGGCGAATGGA
>ERZ1026957.293-NODE-293-length-27386-cov-9.840913_pt1 | contig 27386 bp, 22 predicted proteins | sample MGYA00519300_ERZ1026957 | MGnify/ENA primary metagenome ERZ1026957 (study PRJEB26926, sample SAMN06164520) | human gut metagenome | biome: ENVO:00009003; feature: ENVO:2100002; material: ENVO:00002003 | host: Homo sapiens | place: USA | collected 2012 ...
TAGTGCCTGCCGGTCTGTCCTGGCACTGTCGAATGATGTTTATCCAGTTCGACCTGCGGACATTGTGAGTTAATTGATCCATGCGCTTTAGCCTCCTCTAAAAAACTAATAGTTTTTTCGTGTTATTTAGAGTGTGGCATAAAAAAACTAATTAGCCAAGGCGCAGGATTTGACGTTTACGTCTGATCATCGGCATAATATTCATATTTTTGAGGCTCCTTTGGACGATATAAAACCATATGTCCGGCATGAACAATAGTTTCTTCTTCACTATTACGACCAAAATGAAAATGGGCTTTTCCGGCAGCAATATAAATTAACTGAAAATCAAGTCTGCCACGAGGTCTCCAGGTAGGCAGTTTAGGACGTGTGTATAGCTTATATGTTCCACACATAGTTACAACAAGCGGCTTGGATTTATCTTTTCTATCAATCGTTGAGTGATTGAGATATGCATTATTTGTGTACATGTGTGCCTCCTTGTATTGAAATATAAAAAAGTGTATGTCAAAAATGGCTAAAAATCTGTCCAATATAATCCTTATGTTCATTAATTTTATCATTTTGTGCATATTTTGTCCAATTTATGATATGTCATTTTTGGCTTATTTTTTATATACTGACCATAATAAAGTTGTGGGACAAAACGAGGCAAAAGAATAGGTATTTGTGGAAGGAGAAATTCTCATGGAAGAAAAAACATACCTGAAATGGTATAACAAAGTAGGTTACGGAACGGGAGATATTGCAGGAAATGTAGTATATGCTTTTCTATCATCATTTGTCATGATTTACCTGACAAATACAGTTGGGTTAAATTCGGGCATAGTAGGTACATTGATAGCGGTATCAAAATTATTTGATGGAGTTACGGATATATTTTTCGGTACAATGATTGACCGTACAAAGAGTAAGATGGGAAAAGCAAGACCGTGGATGTTTTACGGATTCTTTGGCTGTGCTGTCACACTGTTTGGTGTATTTGCCATTCCGACCAGTCTTGGAAAAACAGCGCAGTATGCATGTTTTTTTATAGCATATACATTACTTAATGCTGTATTTTATACTGCTAATAATATTGCGTATGCAGCGTTGACATCACTGGTAACAAAAAACAGTAAAGAGCGTGTTCAGATGGGGTCTTTCCGTTTCATGTTCTCATTTGGTACAAATCTGGTCATCCAGTCTGTTACTGTTGGTGCAGTAGAAATGTTTGGTGGCGGTGCAGCCGCATGGAGAACTATCGCATTTATTTACTGTATTATAGGTATTATTACCAATACACTTGCTGTATTTTCGGTAAAAGAGCTGTCAGATGAAGAATTAAAAGATGACAGTGTGGCAGGAGAGGAAGATGACAAACTTTCTTTTAAGCAGACAATAAAACTTCTCTTTAGTAATAAATATTTTTCAATGATTTGTGTGATCTATATTCTTCAGCAGCTTCGTGCTTCTATGGTGAATGTAGGAATCTTTTTTATGACATATGTATTGCTGAATAAGAATTTGTTCGGTGTATTTTCATGGGCGAATAATATTCCTTTGATCATTGCACTTGCCGTTACACCTGCACTGGTTTCAAAAATGAAAGGAATCTTTGTAATACACTCTGGGGAACTTGTTGCCTTATCAAAGTAAAATTTCTTTGAATCATTATAATATCCTTGCAAAAAGCGTCCCAGTTCCACATCATCTCTACAGAATTTTGCAAAAACTGTAACATTTGCTGCCCTGTAATACTCTGTAAAACCTTCCGCAAGCGTTCTTCCAAGAAGCAGCATCTGATCTGCAAGCTCTGACATATCATCAATGGCAACGAACTTCTTATAATCTTCCAAAGTCATAAGCATATTTCTTTCTGTTCCCTTATAATTCTCCATTACAAGAATCATATCCTTTAAATCCATTCTTACCTCCTGTCCCAGAGAGGACTTTCGCCCTCTCTGCCAATTTTCTATGGTCTGCCAATTACTACAATCTTTCCAACACTTGCCACATCACGGTAAACTACGCCAACTCTTTCATTCAGGGCTTCTACCACCTTGCCATTGCCGACATATACTGCCACATGGCTGATATTCTTATATCTTCCGTTGTTTGTGAAACTGTAAAAGATAAGATCACCAGGCTGCATTTCATCATAAGATACGGTCTTTCCTGCTTCATCAAGTCCCTGTGCTTCTGCCGCTGCTGTAGTTGCTCCTCCATAACTGATATTCACATCTGCATCCTTCCATGAATAATACGCAAGTGAACTGCAATCATAATAATTGCCACTATCTCTTAATTCCTGACTGTAAGGATAACCCACTCTGTGAAGGGCATAAGAGCAGACTGCTTTCTGCCTGCTATCTGTAATACCACTGAGGATTGCATTTATTTCATGGGGTTATAATGGACTTGTAAACCGAAAGAAAGGTCAAAAACCAAAGGAGCCCACAATGAAAAAAATGAACATTAATAATCCTCGCGAATTAGAAGAATCGGAATATGAAGAATTGATTCGTCTACGTGCTGAAAATGCTTATATAAAAGCGGAAAATGAAGTAATAAAAAAGAGATCGCCTTGAGAGAAGAAAAGGAAGCTGCGCTACTCAAGGCGAAAAAGCAGCGCTTATCAAAGAACTCAGAGAAAAAGGATATCAACTAAAACATCTATTAAAAGCTATGAATATGGCTAAATCTACATACTATTTTGAAATTAATAAAACGGATTTAGTTGCTATACGAAACGAAGAATTACTTATAATTATTAAAGAAATATTTTTAGTAAACAAAGGCAGATATGGCGTGCGTAGAGTTTATATGGAATTAAAGAATCGTGGCTACGACGTGAATCACAAGAGAGTTCAACGTCTTATGCATGATGCTGGATTATTAGGGAAACGTCCAAAAGAAAAATATCATTCTTATAAAGGCGAAGTGGGCAAGGTGGCCGACAACGTAATAAATAGAGATTTTTCTACTACATCACCCTTGCAAAAATGGACAACTGATATATCTCAATTTAATTTTTCGTGGGGAAAGTGCTATCTCTCTCCCATTTTAGATATGAATACAAATGAGATTATCTCGTACGATTTGGCGCTAAGCCCTAATTTGGAACAGATAAAAAGAATGCTTGATAAAGCCTTTGATAAGTTTTCGTCTGTAAACGGTTTGATTTTCCATTCAGACCAAGGATGGCAATATCAACATGTTTATTTTCGAAAACGGCTACAGGAACATGGAATAATTCAATCTATGTCCAGAAAAGGGAATTGTTACGATAACTGCATCATGGAAACATTCTTTGGAAGAATAAAAACAGAAATGTATTATGGATTCGAAAAAGACTATGCATCCTTTGAAGAATTTGCAGTTGCTATAGATGAATATATTGATTATTATAATAACAAAAGGATTCAGGCAAAAACAAAATGGATGCCTCCAGTAAAATACAGAGAAGCATCCATGATGTCCGCCTAATTTATAAATATGTGTCCAGGATTTTGGGTACATATCAAAAAGGAGCTGTTTTTAATTGACAATATTTAGTTATAAAAACCGCTATGGTATAATCCCATAGCGGTTATCATTTAAGATATTATCTGTTACATTTAGATGAACGGTACTCCCGGAAGAGTGAAGAATGTTGTACTCTTGTAAAGGAACAGACCGATAAGGTATTCAACTGTTACAAGTCCCGCAACGAGAATTGCAAGTGAGATAACGAGCTGTTTTCTGTCCTTAATCTCTTTGCTAAGAATCGTAAATCCCTGAATTGCCGTAAGTACTGACATAAATACGATAAATATCGGGAAGAAGAAACCTCTGAGTGCGCCCACGCGAATGAAGTTGTAAAGTATTTTTACAGCCATTGCTCCGATAAGCGGAACTGAAACTGCGCCGCAAAGTGAAGCGATCTTATTAACATCTGTTTTCTTCTTAAGAACAACTGCATCTATAAGATAGAATAATCCGAATACTGTCGCGCCCATAAGAACTATGTATATGATTGGGAAAAAGATTGACTGGAAAATAGTTCCTACGTTAATGGAATAATCATTAAGGATATCCCATCTCGTATAGCCAATAGAATCCAGGTATTCTCCATATGACATGCCCAATAATCTGTAAAGACCCTTAGCCTGCTTTTTAAATGAACTAAGTGCATAAAAAATCTTAGAAATAAGGTTAAGCACGGTTGCAAATACATAAGCTATTGTAAGAATGCCAATAAGCACTGCCGATGACGGAATAGTTCCGTTCTCATAATATTCTTCTGCTGCCGTGATAGGTTTCTTAACAGTATTCTTAATATGGTCAATAGCTTTCTTAAAAGCGCCTCCCATATCAACTGAACTCTTCGGTGCCTCCTGCTGTGGTGCTCCGTATGCTGCCGTGTAAGGTGAGCCCTGCTGTGGCGCTCCCGTGTAAGGCATTCCCTGTGGGATGCTTCCCTGTGGTACTGACTGGGCATTATTCTGCTGACATGTACAAACTTCTCCGTCAGCCAACTGTTTACCGCAAATTGTACAAAAAGCCATTGATTCATTCCTCCTAAAATAAATCCCTTTTACTTAAAAAGGGCCTTGATACACTTGAATATACCACACGGCAGAGGAATAGTCAATAAATCATTCCGCGCAAATTGTCTGTTTTTCGACGTTATAATCAGTCGTTCTCTGCAGCCATTATAATCAAATCTGCTGCACGCTCTATACCAACCCTGGAGCTGTCGATGCAGAGATGGTAATTCTCCCTCTCTCCCCATTCCCGTCCGGTAAAATAGCGGTAATTTAACTTACGTTTCTTATCCTTTTCTTCGAGACGTTTTAAAGGCTTGACCGGTGACTCGCCGTACTGTTCCACTATCCTGTGTGCCCTGAAATCGTCCGGTGCCCATACAAATACGTTAAAACAGTCCGGTTCATCTTTCAGTATGTAATCCGCACATCGGCCAACTATCACGCAGTTTTCCCTGGATACAATATCGGTAATTACTTTACGCTGCGCAATCCATATTCTGTCCGCATTGGCAAGGCCATCCGTTCCTCTTCCGAGAAAAGAATATGCAAAAAATCCGGTTCCGGGAGCATATTCTGCCTCCTGTTCGATATACTCATTGGCGTACCCTGTCTCCTCAGCCGTCTTCTCTATCAATTCCTTGTCGTAACATCTTACTCCGAGTTTCTCCGCTACCAGTTTACCGATTGTCCTTCCACCGCTTCCAAACTGCCTGCTGATTGTTATTATCCTGCTCATAAACACGACCTCCTTGCTGAACATATCAGTTATTTTGTACCGTAATTATAGCAGAAAAATATAATTGATGTAAGATTAATTTATAATCCGTCCGTCTCAGATTTCAATGATTCTCGGTTTTGATTTCCGTAGCCACCTTTTCCCCTAAATCTGGTGTCATGATCCACCAGTATCATTGCAGGCTTAAGTCGTCTGCAATCTGCTCCGGTGTAAGATGATTTTCCTTAAGGACTTCATTGACATCATATCTGTCCAGAAATTCTTTTTTCAATCCGTAATTAAGCACCTTAACATCGCTGTTTCCGTAAAAACGTGCTATTTTCTCACCAAATCCGCCGTCCAGCACGCCGTCTTCAAGTGTGATAACCACATCATGGTCTGCCTTAAGGTTTTCAAGCAGCTTACCATCAATTCCCGTAATATAATACGGATTAATGAGTGTTGCCTTTACTCCTGTACGGCTTTCAATTTCTTTGGCTGTCTTGCATGCAAGACCATAGAATGAACCGAGACCGATTATGGCAATTTTGCTTCCTTTTTCGGTAATCTCGTATCGATTGAGCTCACTGAAATCTTTACTAACTTTCTTGCCATCGGAAATCATTTCTCCACCCGGTACTCTGATCGCAACCGGATGTTCATTCTGCTCAATACTCCATTCTAGCATCGCAAGATACTCTTCCTTCGTGGTCGGCGCAAGATATACGAGGTTCGGTATATTGGAAATCATAGGCATATCATATATACCAAGATGTGTAACATCATTCATGCCATACACCGATGCTGCATATACTATGATCGTTGCCGGGTTATTGTTGATGCACAGATCCTGTGATAACTGGTCATAGGTTCGCTGGATAAAAGAACTATATACTCCGTAAACCGGCTTGCCGCCGCCCGCTGCAATACCTGATGCAAGTGCCACCGCTGTTTCCTCCGCGATTCCCACATCTACGAACTGGCTTCCGGCTTCATGTCTTTTATCAGCCGTAAATCCCATAACCGTAGGTGTTGCGGACGTGATTGCGACAACACTTTTATCTTTTTTCATCTTATCAAGCAGGTATTCGGCAGTCACGGAAGAATAATCCTCTCCGTCAGAATCCATTAACGGCTTGCCCGTCTTGATGTCAAAAGGCATGTGCCAGTGCCATGTCTCCTTATCCTCCTCGGCCGGCTTATATCCTTTGCCTTTGAGTGTCACGATGTGGACTACAACAGGCTTACCGGCATCTTTAACAGATTTGAATGCATCGATAAGCGCACCGATATCATTACCGTTGCCTACATATACATAATCAAGTCCCATCGCTTTAAAAAAATTACATTCAGCCTTACCGTCGGTTTCCCTTAACAGCTTAAGGTTCCCGTATAATCCGCCATGGTTCTCCGCGATTGACATATCATTATCATTAACTACGATTATAAGGTTGCTCTTAAGCTCTGATGCGAAATCAAGGCCTTCAAGTGCCTCGCCTCCGCTCAATGAACCGTCACCGATAACCGCGATGACATTGCCCTTCCCGCCCTTAAGGTCTCTCGCCTTGGCAAGTCCGCACGCAAGGCTTACAGATGTGGACGTATGTCCTACATTAAAAAAGTCATGTTCGCTTTCATGCGGATTGGAATATCCCGAAACGTCATCATAATGTTCCTCATAAAGATAAGCATCTTTTCTTCCTGTGAGCATCTTGTGCGGGTATGTCTGGTGTGACACATCATATACCATCTTATCCTCAGGGGATTCAAAAACATAGTGAAGTGCGATTGTAGCTTCAACCATACCAAAATTCGGTCCGAAATGTCCGCCGTGTATGCTTGCTCTTTTAAGCAGTGCATCCCTCATCTCGGCGGCAAGTTTATTCATCTCTTCGATCGTAAGTTTCTTTACATCCGAAGGTCCGTTAATATTCTCTAAATACATAATACTTCCTCCTGAAATCCTTTATTGACAGGATGATTATAATACTTAAAGTTCAGTTTAAGTCAAGTATTTTTATAATATAGTTTCCATCTGGGTTTCCTTGACAAACATTCCCATTTTTTCATAAAATGCCCTGGCATTGTCATTGCCTTCCTAGACATTCAGCGTAACATCATAGCAGCCCTGTTCCCTGGCGTAATTAAGAACATACTCATACAGCTTTCTTCCCACATGCTGTCCTCTGCTGTTCTCATCCACGCACAGATCATCTATATAAAGTGTGGTAAAATCCTTCATATTGGTTGAAAAAGGCTGTCTTTGCATGACACAGAAGACATACCCGAGAATATCTCCGTTCTCATCCTCTGCGACAAAAACGGGACGTCCGTCATCTTCAAATATTGTACCAAGTTCTTTGGCCGTGTATTTGGTACTTCCCGAAATAAATATATCCGGGCGCAGCGCAGCATGCAGTTCCAGAACTTCACTAAGCAGTTTCATAACTGCTTCGGTATCATTAATTCCGGCTCTTCTTATTGAAATCGACATGTTTTTCTCCTATAATTTATGCCTATTTCGTAAGCTCAGCAACTACCTGATTGATAACCTTGCCATCCGCTTTGCCTTTAAGTTCGCCCATAACAGCTTTCATAATCTGACCCTTGTTCTTCGTGGCAAGAACATCTGCAAACTTGTCCTGAAGTATTGCCTTGACTTCATCGGCACTTAACATCTTCGGAGCAAACTCGCTCATAATATCATATCTTTTCTTATACTCCTCAAGCAGCTCTGTCCTGTCAGCAGGGCATGTATCAATCTGCTCTTTGACTGACTTGATTTCCTTCAGAATAGCTTCATTGGCCATATCGTCCGGTATATCCTCACGACATCCGGCATCAATACCTTTTTTCTTGACTGCGGAAACAAGGCTCGCGATGGCATCCTTTCTGAATTTATCCTTAGCCTTCATAGCTGCTATCATTGCATCCTGTAATTCTTTTAACTTCATGTTCTCACCTTTCCGGGAAATTGTCCCTTTTCAAATAGTCTGTCTATATCTTATTCCTGCGCAAAGCGTATGTCAACCGTCCAGTGCCGGTATACTGCAGTGGCTGTTTATCACGCGCATTCACGCGCATATCGCATCGTTTATACGAATAAAATTACTCGATAACTGTTGCAAGTAATCTCTGTTTTCTCACTCATAATGAATCCTCCTTTATTTCTTGGTCAATAAAACTGGAATTGTACGTTAAAAATTATTCTACATCAATCACATCATGAATAATCCGGGCTCCAAGTCCCTGCTATCCGGAGATAGGAAACCGCAAATCCGTTTTTAAGGAAACTGCCATTCCAGTGGTGGAAACCTTTACCATAAATCTTTAGAATGTATTTCATGCACCAAACGGTGTAAATACATTTTAAGGAGGTCATGACTATGACCAAGTACCGAGAGATTCTCAGACTTATAAAGTTCTGGATATTGGATAGATACATCTTCATTCAAGGCAACTTCTTTTAATTTTTTGTAATTCTCTTCTATTAAGAAGTTGTCATAGCTTGTAAGCAATTCTATCTTATCATCTAAACCTCCTTGAGAATATTTTGCAATAAGTTCTTTAAATCCTAATCGAGCCACTGTTGGATCACTTGTTACATATTTATTACCATTTTTATCAATAAAAGTTATTACATACTGTGTTTCTCTTTCTGATCTTATTTGAGAATAATCTGTCGAACATATAAATATGATTTCTGGTAATTTTCTCTCAATATCTGATTTATTTTGACATCCAACAAAACATATTAACCAAAAAGACATGAATATAATCAATCTATATTTTTTAACATACCTATCTTACTCCTGTTGCAACATACTCATTGTAAAATTCATTTACTGTCTCTATGCCATTTTCAGTTATATCAAATACACCACCATCCTGTACCAGACTTGAATCTAAGGTAATCGTAACAGTTTCAGGTCCATATGATGATGTATCATCCAAATTAAGTTTGGCAATAAAACTTCCATCTATATCTGATGTAAATCAACATTAGTAGTCAGATATAAACCTTTCCATCATTGGTCATATCATCTATAAGCTGACCTTCGATACCTGTCGTGTACCAGCAAGCACCGACTTTTGCCCCCAAAAGACAACATTGTTGGGATAATCCCAAGCCCTTAAAGGTTTCAGGAATTTTCCTGATAAGTGCCGTGGTATCACAACAGCAATGCTTGCTAGTATTACTCACTGATATTTTTTATACACAGGGGAAGATAAAGCCATATGGTTCTAACAAATTATACAACTGTGTTTTTTCATCTTCCGTAAGCCTAATATATCTATTTTTTTCTTCCCAATATACGATTGGGCAGGTATCCCGAGCAATACAGAAGGTGTGTTCATCGTCAAATTTAATAGATACGGCTTCGCTAAAACCACAAGAAAGATTATCCTTATACAATTTCTTTCCATTAAAAATAGTTTTAACAGACGCCACCTCTCTATCGCTCAACTGATTTATCGCATTAGTATTCCCATATTGAAAACATACCTCAACTTTTTTTACAGAATCCATATTTACTTTGATCAAGTCGCAAATAAATCCCTCCTAATAAAATAACAATAAATATTATTGCACTCAATAACCAAATGTTTTTTTTCAATAATCTCACTCCTGCTTTCACCATTGTCCTGCCGCACTTTTCGCAATATTTGCACCCCAAAAAATATATTTTTTCTGATAATAAAATGTTTTGATAATTCCCCAATCCCATGCTTTTCTAGCATAGTACTTACCAAAAATTTTAGAGTACGAAACGCTTCCTGTACAAGCATATACTTTTGAGCTTGTCAACTTTGCGAACATCCATGCCACGTTATTGCCTTCGTTACCAGCTCCGCCTTTGCAACTAAGTAAATAAACACCTTTTTTTACTTTCTTGGAATTCAAACTACGCCTTGCTTCTCATCGATATACTCCACAAGTTTATTAGCTCTTTTACCACCAGCAATCCCGCCAGCTTCTATAAGAGTTTCATAATGTTTTAGTAAAATGTTGACCAATGTTATATCGTATTCATTCAGTTCTTCTAATGTTTCTGACCAACGTTTCAACTCTCCGCCTACAATTTCACTCATTTGTACCATCTCCAATACCTTATATTAATTCGCATTAATTTTTTTATACATCTTACCTTTCGTACTACCGGTACTCTCAATCAGTCCCTGTTCCGTCATGTCCTTAAGCAGTACTTTAATTCTTGATTCCTTAACACCTGCAATACTTTCGAATTCATAAGCTTTATACCACTTATCAGGCTGCATAGCATTCAAAATAGCATCGTATTTTTCCTGTGTTTTTTTCGTCACTTTTTTTTCGCCACTTTTTTTCGCCACTTTTTTTCCGCCACTTTTTGCCGTCACTTTTTTCTTAAAAGAAAGCGACAGTATCGTCCTATCCGGATTAAATCTCTCTTCAATCACCGGTTCTTCCCAACCTTCATCTGCCCAAACATTAAAAATATTCGGCACACCACTTCCTGCACGTTCGCCGATATTGATAAGGTTAAACATTTTCATAAGAGCCTTGTTTCTTGGATCGGATTCGCCACCAAGACGCATCTGTTTTTTACCCGTTCTGATATAACCCGGATTTGCCAAAACCAACTTGTCCGGTTCCTTACGAATAACAACACCTCGCAATCCGTGATAATCTGCATTAATCAAGCAGTTTGCCAAAGCCTCACGAAGTGCCTTGTGCACCGGAGTATCATCAATACGCTCACCACCGACCATTTTGAAAGGTATCTTAATTTCTTTAATAATCTTGTTATAAACTCTAAAATAAAAGTCACACACATTTCCGGACCATTCTCCGGAACTTGACTGCAATCTATCGCTCCAGCGTGTGGTAGGATCCAACTCTTCTCTATAGTCTAAGAAGTATTCAGGGAAATGGCGCACAATATTGTACTCATCCCCAAACATCAGCATACCTGCTGCCGTAGGATGCAACTTTCCGTCTTCCTCCGAAATGGCGGCAGCACCAATGCTTCTTAAATACTCATGATCGCTCAGACGTTCAAACGGATGTCCCTCTTTTAAAGAACGATGGCTGTTACGATATCCATGGATGGTATCATAATTCAAATCTTCCATCGGAACCTTGTCCAGCACTTCCATATCCATGGTACGCTCAGTCTGGTCACGAAGCATCGTCTTTACCTGCAATCTGGTACAATGATAATCGCCCTCATAATTACGACGGAAAGTGCCATTAAAAATATCATTATTGATGTACACCGGCTTCTGCTCACGCTTCGCCATAGGCACATAAATAACCATAATGACATCTTTATTGTCACCGACTTCATACATCTCTACGTCATCTTCCGACAGGAGATTGATATTCACTTTCTTAGAATTGTTGATGGTATCCCAGAAGTCTTTTCGGAGCTTGGACGCATTCTGAAGACCGGTAGTTTTCCAACTGCCGTCTTTTTCTTCTTTGACACCGAGGATAATGACACCGCCATAGCAATTTGCAAAAGCAGAATACGTGTCCCACAATGAAATTGGCAAGCCACCATTTGCTTTTTTCACTTCTCTTCTGTTGTCTTCTCTGTATTTATCAAATTGTGAAAGGTCAAAAGTATTTTCCAACTCAAACAACTCGCTTTCTATTACTTAAACTTCTTTGCAATTTCTTCTTCCGGTCCATCCTTGCCTTTTTGAATCTTGAGAAATTATTATGCTATCATTTTACATAATTACTTCATATTATTCAGCAAACTGCCATCCGTAGGTGAACTACTGGGATAACCATATAATATTCCTCTTCTAAACAACATTTATATCCACTAATAACTTCCATAATCGGTTGTATGATACAGCCATAATGCGCCCTCAATCATGCATCAAAAAGTACCAAAAATCTATTAAACATTATAACATAAGCATTTTTTATCTTCAAGAATCTTTCGCTTTGTTCAACTGAGCGAAGAACTTGAAACGGGTTTTTTCTATGTCCGACCATCTTCCGTTGTGAAATGCAGCCTCGCCTGACGGCTCGGTCGTGGCATTCGCCACGCAAAAAGCCGCAACCCCTCATAAAATGAGGAATTGCGGCTTGTATTTAAGTTTCTATGATACTAATCAAAGATTACTCGATAACTGTTGCAACTCTTCCTGATCCTACTGTTCTACCACCTTCACGGATAGCGAATGTAAGACCCTGCTCCATAGCGATTGGGTGGATGAGCTCGATTGTCATCTCTACGTTATCGCCAGGCATGCACATCTCTGTACCAGCTGGAAGCTCGCAAACACCTGTTACGTCAGTTGTTCTGAAATAGAACTGTGGACGATAGTTGTTGAAGAATGGAGTATGACGTCCACCCTCGTCCTTAGTAAGAACGTAAACCTGAGCTGTAAATTTCTTATGGCATGTTACTGTACCCGGTTTAGCAAGAACCTGTCCACGTACGATCTGGTCACGGTTGATACCACGAAGGAGTGCACCGATGTTATCACCAGCCATAGCTTCATCAAGCTGCTTTCTGAACATCTCGATACCAGTAACAACTGTCTTCTGAACATCATCCTTAACACCAAGGATTTCAAGTTCATCATTGAGGTGAAGTGTACCTCTCTCAACTCTACCTGTAGCAACAGTACCACGACCTGTGATTGTGAATACGTCCTCTACTGGCATAAGGAAAGGCTTATCTGTATCTCTGACTGGGTCAGGAATATACTCATCAACTGTGTGCATAAGCTCAAGAATCTTGTCGCCCCACTCGCTGTAAGGATCTTCAAGAGCCTTAAGAGCTGAACCCTTAATGATTGGGCATCCTGTGAAGCCATACTCTTCAAGCTGCTCTGTAACTTCCATCTCTACGAGTTCGATAAGTTCTTCATCATCAACCATATCGCACTTGTTAAGGAATACTACTATATAAGGAACGCCTACCTGACGAGCAAGAAGGATGTGCTCCTTTGTCTGAGCCATAACACCATCAGTAGCAGCAACAACGAGGATAGCACCATCCATCTGTGCAGCACCTGTGATCATGTTCTTTACATAATCGGCATGGCCTGGGCAGTCAACGTGTGCATAATGTCTCTTCTCTGTCTCATACTCAACGTGAGCAGTAGAAATTGTGATTCCTCTTTCTCTCTCTTCTGGAGCCTTATCGATATTTTCGAATGCAACAGCTTCACCTGTTCCAAGTCTAGCGTTAAGAGTCTTGGTAATAGCAGCTGTAAGAGTTGTTTTACCATGGTCAACATGTCCGATTGTACCAATGTTACAATGTGGTTTAGTTCTTTCAAATTTAGCTTTAGCCATTTTTAAAAAATCCTCCTTAAATTTTCCCTCTTCCGGGTTGTCTTTTTAAATCAGCTTTAATAATTATATTTCATATCCGAAATATTTTCAATATTTATTTTGCTTTTGCAGCAATAACTTTATCCTGTACGTTCTTTGGTACCTGCTCATATCTCTCGAAGAACATTGAGTAGTTACCACGGCCCTGTGTGGATGAACGAAGTTCTGTTGAGTAACCGAACATCTCTGCAAGCGGAACAAGTGCTTTAACCATCTTACCGCCGCCGATGTCTTCCATACCCTGAACCTGTCCACGCTTAGCGTTAAGGCTTCCGATTACATCGCCCATGTATTCCTCAGGCATTGTAACTTCAACTTTCATGATAGGCTCAAGAAGTACCGGGCTTCCCTTCTGCATAGCTTCCTTAAATGCCATAGAACCGGCAATGTGGAATGCCATTTCAGATGAATCGACTTCATGGTAAGAACCATCATATACGTTAGCTGATACACCAAGTACAGGGAATCCTGCAAGGATACCGGCCTTAGTAGCCTCTTCGATACCTTCGCCTACAGCCGGGATATATTCCTTAGGAATAGCACCACCAACTACAGTTGATACGAACTTGAATGTCTCTTCACCGTTCGTGGGCTCGGAGATGTGTATAAGAGACAGGTGTCCGTACTGTCCACGTCCACCTGACTGCTTAGCATACTTGCTGTCTACATCAACAGGCTTTGTAATAGTCTCTTTGTATGCAACCTGAGGAGCACCAACGTTAGCCTCAACCTTGAATTCACGAAGAAGACGGTCAACGATAACTTCGAGGTGTAACTCACCCATACCTGCAATGATTGTCTGTCCTGTCTCCTGATCAGTGTGAGCTTTGAATGTAGGATCTTCTTCAGCAAGCTTTGCTAAAGCTTCACCCATCTTACCCTGATCGTTCTTTGTCTTAGGCTCAATAGCGAGCTCGATAACAGGCTCTGGGAATTCCATAGACTCAAGGATTACCGGATGCTGCTCATCGCAGATTGTATCACCTGTTGTAGTGAACTTGAAACCTACAGCGGCTGCGATATCACCTGAGTATACTTTCTCAATTTCTGTACGCTTATTGGCATGCATCTGCACGATACGTCCAATACGCTCTTTCTTATCTTTAGATGCATTCAATACATATGAACCGGAGTTACATGTACCTGAGTAAACTCTGAAGAATGCAAGCTTACCAACGAATGGGTCAGCCATAATCTTGAATGCTAATGCTGCGAATGGTTCGTCATCAGAAGATGGTCTTGTTACTTCGTTACCTTCCAAGTCAACACCTGTGATGTCAGGGACATCTGTAGGAGCCGGCATATACTCGATAACGCCGTCAAGAAGCTTCTGTACACCTTTGTTCTTATATGCAGAACCGCAGAATACAGGAACAGCTTCACTGGCAATTGTTCCCTTACGAAGAACTGCCTTTAACTGCTCTTTGGAAGGAGTTTCGCCCTCAAGATACATCATCATTAAATCATCATCTAATTCGCAGATTTTCTCAACGAGGTTCTCTCTCCATTTGTCTGCAAGGTCTTTAAGATCATCAGGGATTGATGTAATCTCGATGTCCTCGCCCTTGTCGTCTTTATAATAGTAAGCATCCATTTCAAACAGATCGATTAAGCCTTTGAAATCATCTTCCTTACCGATTGGAATCTGTACAGGAATTGCGTTCTTGCCTAAACGGTCAATAATTGTCTGAACTGAATAGAAAAAGTCTGCACCCATTTTATCCATCTTGTTGATGAATGCCATACGAGGTACATTGTAGGTATCAGCCTGACGCCATACGTTCTCGGACTGTGGCTCAACACCTGCCTTAGCATCAAATACACCTACTGCACCATCAAGTACTCTGAGTGAACGCTCAACTTCTACAGTGAAGTCTACGTGGCCCGGAGTATCAATGATGTTGATACGATGCTCTAATGCGCCCGGCATTGGTTTGTGATGATCCTCTAATGTCCAATGACATGTAGTAGCGGCTGATGTGATTGTGATACCTCTTTCCTGCTCCTGTTCCATCCAGTCCATGGTAGCAGTACCTTCATGAGTATCACCAATCTTATAGTTAACACCAGTATAATACAGGATACGTTCTGTCAATGTAGTCTTACCTGCATCGATATGAGCCATAATACCTATATTTCTGGTTCTCTCTAACGGATATTCTCTTCCAGCCAAGGTTTTATCCTCCTTCATTTAATAAAAATGCTTTAGGCTGCCATGTGCCATGGCACACGACAGTAAAAAACAATGATATATACGAGATTAGAATCTGTAATGTGCGAAAGCCTTGTTTGCTTCTGCCATCTTGTGCATATCTTCTTTTCTCTTGACAGATGCACCTGTATTGTTAGATGCGTCAAGGATCTCGTTTGCGAGTCTTTCTTCCATAGTCTTCTCGCCTCTTGCACGTGAAAAAGCTGTTAACCAACGAAGTCCGAGAGCCTGTCTTCTGTCAGCTCTTACTTCGATAGGTACCTGATAAGTAGCACCGCCGATACGTCTTGCCTTAACTTCAAGTACAGGCATTACGTTATTCATAGCTTCCTCGAATACCTCGAGTGCCGGCTTACCAGCCTTCTCTTCCACTCTTGTGAATGCTCCGTATACTATTTTCTGAGCTGTAGACTTCTTACCATCTAACATAATATTGTTGATGAGTTTGGTAACAACCTTGCTGTTGTATAACGGATCTGCTAATACATCTCTCTTCTGAGTATGTCCTTTACGTGGCACGGGTCTTCCCTCCTTAACATAATAATTAATTCATAGGTACTCACATGTGTCTGATGTGTTCGCGCGCGGTATATTTTAACCCTGCAACCTACAGGAAAAATATTTACACGGCACTATACTGACTTAAATGCGAATATTATTTTGCGTCTTTCGGTCTCTTTGCGCCGTATTTTGAACGCGCCTGTCTTCTCTTAGCAACTCCTGCCGTATCAAGTGTTCCTCTAACGATGTGGTATCTGGTACCAGGTAAATCCTTTACCCTTCCACCTCTTACAAGTACAACACTATGCTCCTGAAGGTTATGTCCTTCACCTGGGATATAGCTTGTTACTTCGATTCCATTAGAAAGACGAACTCTGGCGATTTTTCTAAGAGCTGAGTTAGGTTTCTTAGGTGTCTTAGTCTTAACAGCTGTACAAACACCTCTCTTCTGCGGTGATGCAGAATCGATAGCTTTCTTCTGAAGAGAGTTATAGCTCTTCTGAAGAGCAGGTGCTGTAGACTTCTTAACAGATGTCTGTCTACCCTTTCTTACTAACTGGTTAAATGTAGGCATTCTTTTTTCACCTCCTGTAAATAAATTTCCTTGGTTGCGAATCTGATTATTCAAATTCTCGTTCTTGCACGCAAAATAAGCATATTACAATGCGCGCAACTAATATTATATCTATGACATTTTCAATTGTCAACATATTAATTTGAAAAGAGGCTATTTTTTTATCAAATGTTTTATTTCGCTCAAAAGCCGCTCTCTATACTTTAATCTGCGGTCGTCATCATCTATTATTTCTCCCCGGTCATCCGCAATATAATCTTCTGCTTTGGATATATCTATTCTGAATTCCGGCTGTACCGGCTTTGCCGATTTAAAATAATAGTGAAAATCTCTGCCATGCAATGCACCACTGTACAAATCCCCGACAAAAAGGCTCTGTGACAATGCATATTCCCTCTCGCGTGTTCCTCCGAGTACTTTCGGCAGATTTGCGTCCGTTCCCGTATAATCATATTTTATCCCCGCAAGCGCACACATCATCGCAGCATAATCCGCACTTTCAACCACTTCATCGCATACGCCCCTGATACCGCCGGTTCCTCTTATCATCATCGGTACATTCATTCTCTGCCACGACACAAACGGCTCACCGTTATCTATCATAAACGCCGCACCGTGATCCGAGAATAAAGATATGACTATTTCATCATCGCTGTAATTATCTTCAATATACTTAAACAACCTTCCCAGATGAAAATCAAATTCCCTGAGTTCCTGTTCAAAAATATATTTTCTGTTCTCGCTGTATGTCTGCTTAACAGTTGTTTTGACATCATTATCAAACATTCTGCACTCAAGAGGCATCTGCGCCTGCACACCTATCGAACGCATAAATCCCCCGGAAATATCATGGAGATCAACAAAATCGACCCACAGATACTGGTCATCTCCGGCAAATGTACGCATATGTTCAATAACATCCGTTACAACATCCTTGGCTGTATATCCCTGGCTTATATATTGATACAGGAATCTATCGATTCCACGGTTATACCCGCTTACCGGAGTTACCGCATCATTGCCTCCTATTTTAGCCGTAACATATCCTTCATCATGAAAATATTCAGCAAGGACTTTCTCATCCTTCATAAAATCAATGAGATATTTCTCATCCAGATTCATATGCTTTGATGAATGTTTACCGGTCCAATAAGTTGCAATTGAAGGAAGTGTCCATTCGGAACCGCTGTAAAAATTATCAAACACAATTCCTTTTTCAAAAAATGCAGCCGTTTCCGGCATAAGTTTATCAAGTCCTTTTTCCTTGATGATCCTGTAATTAAAGCTATCCGCAAAGATGCTCATAACAAGGCGCTTACGTCTGCCGTTACTGTTGTTAAGTGGAATCGGCTTGGCAAAAACGGCTTCCGACGCAGCCACAAACGTTGTCGGTTTGTCAACCGGTATATAACTGTACTTAAGATATGCCGGCTCCATATATGTTGTTTTGCTTATATCTGCCGCATCTGCAATCGCACCGTTTTCCCCGTCCATCCTGTAGTTAATACAGACCGGCATAAGTGATTTTTCGGAAATATCCGCTTTGTATACATTACTGACCTTAGCAAGCGGAAATAATTCACATTTGGCTCTGTACGCATCACGATTGCAATCCTTATTATAATACGATTCATACCATCTGCTTGTAGAAGCGACATAATTTATACGCCCGTCACAGCCATGCATAAACTGGCCGACAATCGGTGTATTGGCTGATTTATATGGATTACGTTCCGAATATACCTCCAGTTCTTTGATAGCTGCATATTTTTCGCTAAGTTCTTCATCATTCGCCGCAATTGCTTCCAGTTCCTCTATCTGTGTCTTAACCAGATCATTGTCAACAACATAATTTTTATAATATTCCTGCAGATAATGCACTCTCAGCAGATATTTGTATGCCTCATCATACTTTTCGAGCTGCCAGGCTGCGCTGGCAAGATTATAACATGAGTCTATGCTGAACGGATTTATATCCACAGCCTCGCAGGACACATCATATGCCTTATCATATTTACCAATTCCGGTGTAATAGTATGACAGATATGAAAAAGTATCATAATCATATTTCTGACTGCGATATTCCTGTATCAGCCTGTATGCACTTTCATAATCTCCGTTCATCAGTGTTTTTTCTATTTCTTTATTCATATAAACCTCAATAGCACAAAATGCCCCTATGTATTATGCATAGGGGCATTAAATTTATTCCTGTGTATCCTCTGAACTGTCTTTTGCTACATCTTCTGTTATCTCAACTACATCCTGATCTATTGCAGCATCTGCTGTATCAGTTGTCTCGTCAGCATTATCTGCTGATTCTTCAACATCTTCATCAAACGTCACTTCATCCTCAAGACTGTAATCGCTGTCAAGTGTTACTGAACGGTATCTCTTCATACCTGTACCTGCCGGTATAAGCTTACCGATAAGCACGTTCTCTTTAAGACCGATAAGTGGGTCAACCTTACCGTTAATGGCTGCCTCAGTGAGTACCTTTGTGGTCTCCTGGAATGATGCAGCTGAAAGGAATGAGTTCGTAGCAAGGGCTGCCTTGGTAATACCAAGCATAATCTGTGTTCCCTCTGCCGGTTCTTTTCCTGCTTCGATAAGTTTCTCATTTTTCTCGTTGAAATCAAGTACATCAACAGTGATTCCCGGAAGATACTCTGAATCGCCAGGGTTATCTACCTTAATCTTCTTGAGCATCTGTCTTACGATAACTTCAATATGCTTATCATTAATCTCAACACCCTGAAGTCTGTAAACTCGCTGAACCTCACGAAGCATATAATCCTGTGCTGCCCTTACGCCCTTAATTTTAAGGATGTCATGAGGGTTAACACTACCTTCTGTAAGTTCATCGCCTGCTTCAAGCACTGCTCCATCCATAATCTTAATTCTGGAGCCGTATGGTATAAGATAATTCTTTGAATTTCCGTCAACATCAGTGATAACAACTTCACGTTTCTTCTTATTATCAACTATTCTGGCAACACCACCGAACTCAGCGATAATCGCAAGTCCCTTTGGCTTTCTTGCCTCAAAAAGTTCCTCGACTCTAGGAAGACCCTGTGTGATATCATCACCGGCAACACCACCGGCATGGAATGTACGCATGGTAAGCTGTGTACCAGGCTCACCGATTGACTGTGCTGCGATGATTCCGACTGCTTCACCTACCTGTACCTGCTGTCCCGTTGCCATATTTGCGCCATAGCACTTAGCACATACACCAAGGTGGCATTTACAAGTGAGGACTGTTCTTATCTTAACCTTCTTAAGTCCAAGGTTCTTAATAATCTCCGCTCTCTTAGGAGTAATCATATGATTTCTCTTAATGAGAACTTCACCTGATTCAGGATCCACAATATCCTCTGCAAGATATCTTCCTGTAATTCTGTCCTTAAGTCCTTCAATCTCTTCCTTGCCATCCATGAAAGCTTCTACTTCCATACCAGGAATTTCTTTACCTTCGGAGCAATCCATCTCACGGATGATAAGTTCCTGTGAAACGTCTACAAGACGTCTTGTAAGGTAACCTGAATCGGCAGTTCTTAACGCCGTATCGGAAAGTCCTTTTCTGGCACCGTGTGCGGAGATGAAGTACTCGAGTACGTCAAGACCCTCACGGAAGTTTGACTTAATAGGAAGTTCGATTGTACGTCCCGATGTATCCGCCATAAGTCCACGCATACCGGCAAGCTGTTTAATCTGCTGGTTAGAACCACGGGCACCGGAATCGGCCATCATAAAGATGTTGTTATACTTATCAAGTCCTGAAATAAGTGCCTTGGTAAGTTCTGCATCGGTCTTGAACCATGTATCAACAACTTCCTTATATCTCTCTTCTTCAGTGATGAAACCACGTCTGAAGTTCTTGGTAATCTTCTCTACAGTTTCCTCGGCATCTGCAATCATCTGCTGCTTCTGTGCCGGAACTGTCATATCTGAAATGGAAACCGTCATTGCGGCTCTTGTAGAATACTTGTAACCCATTGCCTTGATGCCATCAAGAACTTCTGCCGTCTTGGTTGCGCCATGAACATTGATTACTTTCTCAAGAATCTGCTTGAGTCCCTTCTTGCCGACATGGAAATCAATTTCATATTTAAGTGCAGTTTCCGGATTGGATCTGTCCACGAATCCGAGATCCTGCGGGATTATTTCGTTAAAAATAAGTCTTCCGAGCGTTGTTCTTACATCGCCTTCAATTCTGGTTCCATCCTCAAGTTCTGTACTTCTGTGTACATAAACTGCCTGATGGAGTGAGATCTGCTTATTTTCATAAGCAAGCAATGCCTGATTAATGCTTGAGAAATAATGTCCGAACAAATCTCTTGGTGTACAAAGTACATTACGGTTTCCATCCGTCACATCCTCAAAATGAATCATATCATCCATTCCGAGCTTGTTATCCATTATTTCCTTCTTGATAACTTCAAGATCTGTATACACTGTATCGGATACAGCTTCTGCGCCTTCCTCATTCTTGTGGTTCGCAAGTTTCTCCATTGTCAGATAATAGATACCAAGTACCATATCCTGTGAAGGAACCGCTACCGGACCACCGTCTGACGGTTTAAGAAGGTTATTAGGTGAGAGCAGAAGGAATCTGCACTCTGCCTGTGCCTCTACCGAAAGCGGAAGGTGTACAGCCATCTGGTCACCGTCGAAATCGGCGTTGAAAGCCGTACATACAAGCGGATGAAGCTTGATTGCCTTACCCTCTACAAGAATCGGTTCAAACGCCTGAATACCGAGTCTGTGGAGTGTCGGAGCACGGTTAAGCATAACCGGATGCTCTTTAATAACATCCTCTAACACATCCCATACTTCTGTCTCAAGACGTTCAACCATCTTCTTGGCATTCTTTATGTTATGTGCCGTACCGTTTGTAACAAGTTCTTTCATAACAAACGGTTTAAAAAGTTCTATTGCCATCTCCTTAGGGAGACCGCACTGATATATCTTAAGTTCAGGTCCTACAACGATAACCGAACGTCCTGAATAGTCAACACGCTTACCGAGGAGGTTCTGACGGAAACGTCCCTGCTTACCTTTAAGCATATCTGAAAGAGATTTAAGTGCACGGTTACCAGGTCCGGTTACCGGTCTTCCTCTTCTTCCGTTATCGATAAGAGCATCTACCGCTTCCTGAAGCATTCTCTTCTCGTTACGGACAATTATCTCAGGAGCTCCTAACTCCATAAGTCTTGCAAGACGGTTATTTCTGTTAATTATTCTTCTGTAAAGATCATTAAGATCCGATGTTGCAAATCTTCCGCCATCGAGCTGTACCATAGGCCTTAAATCAGGTGGGATTACCGGTACTACGTCAAGTATCATCCATTCCGGTTTATTTCCTGATTCCCTGAAGGCTTCTACAACTTCAAGTCTCTTGATGATTCTTGCTTTCTTCTGTCCTGAAGCTTCCTTAAGTTCAGCCTTCAATGTCTCTGAATCCTTATCAAGGTCTATTCTCTGGAGAAGTTCCTTGATGGACTCTGCGCCCATTCCTGCTCTGAATCTGTTGCCCCACTTCTCAACAGCATCAGCATATTCTTTTTCGGAAAGAACCTGCTTCTCTGAGAGATCTGTCTCGCCTGCATCAAGTACTATATATGATGCAAAGTAAAGAACTTTTTCAAGGGTTCTTGGAGATATATCAAGAATAAGTCCCATTCTGCTCGGGATTCCCTTGAAATACCATATATGTGATACCGGAGCGGCAAGCTTGATATGACCCATACGTTCTCTTCGAACGCTGGCCTTTGTTACTTCAACGCCGCATCGGTCGCAGACAACACCTTTATAGCGGATTTTCTTGTATTTACCACAGTGGCATTCCCAGTCTTTACTAGGTCCGAAAATCTTTTCGCAGAACAGACCGTCGCGTTCAGGCTTAAGAGTTCTGTAGTTAATTGTCTCCGGCTTAAGCACCTCACCGTAAGACCATTCAAGAATTTTCTCAGGGGATGCAAGCCCAATCTTTATTGAGTCGAATGTCATCGGCTGGTATGTTTCATTATTGTTATTCTCAGGCATTTCGTAGCTCCCTCCTATTCGTCAAAATCAGCATCTGAATAATCATCAGCTGCATCATCGAAATCTTCGTCTTCGTCATCATCAACAGACTCAAACTCACCATCAACAATTTCCTGCTTCTGGTATCCGAAATCTCCGAAAGGTTCTTCATATCCATATGCTTCTTTATCGTTTTCAAATGCGAAATCCGGATCAGATTCTGCATATCCGATTTTCTCTTTGATATCAACTTCTTCGCCGTTCTCATCAAGTACAGTGACATCAAGTGCAAGTGATCTGAGTTCCTCAAGAAGTACCTTGAATGATTCAGGAATTCCCGGTTCAGGAATGTTATCACCTTTGATAATCGCCTCATATGTCTTGACACGTCCCACAACATCATCGGACTTAACGGTAAGGATTTCCTGAAGTGTATATGATGCACCATATGCCTCAAGAGCCCATACCTCCATCTCTCCGAAACGCTGTCCACCGAACTGTGCTTTACCACCAAGCGGCTGCTGTGTTACAAGTGAATAAGGACCGGTTGAACGTGCGTGAATCTTATCGTCAACAAGGTGATGGAGCTTGAGATAATGCATGTGTCCGATTGTTACCGGGCTGTCAAAATATTCTCCTGTCCTGCCATCACGAAGTCTTACTTTACCGTCTCTGGAAATCGGTACGCCCTTCCATTCTGCTCTGTGGTCAAGGTGTTCTCCAAGATATTCCATAACACCTTCGTTAACTTTACCTGTCCACTTCTTCTGGAAGTCTTCCCATTCCATATTTACATAATCATTTGCAAGGTCAAGTGTATCCATGATTGCGCTCTCGTCAGCACCATCGAATACAGGAGTTGAAATCTTAAATCCAAGTGCTCTCGCAGCAAGGCTTAAATGAATCTCAAGCACCTGACCTATGTTCATACGCGAAGGTACACCCAACGGGTTAAGCACGATATCAAGCGGTCTTCCGTTCGGAAGGAATGGCATATCTTCCACAGGAAGTATTCTTGAAACGACACCCTTGTTACCATGACGTCCGGCCATCTTATCACCGACAGATATCTTTCTCTTCTGTGCAATATAAATTCTTACTGACTGGTTAACACCCGGAGAAAGTTCATCTCCGTTTTCCCTGGTAAATACCTTAGCATCAACTACGATACCATATTCTCCATGAGGAACCTTAAGTGAAGTATCTCTTACTTCTCTTGCTTTCTCACCGAAAATAGCTCTGAGGAGTCTTTCCTCTGCCGTAAGTTCTGTTTCTCCCTTAGGAGTAACCTTACCTACAAGTATATCACCGGCGCGTACTTCAGCACCGATTCTGATAATACCTCTTTCATCGAGGTTCTTAAGTGCATCATCACCGACACCCGGAACATCTCTTGTGATTTCTTCCGGTCCGAGCTTGGTATCTCTGGCTTCTGCTTCATATTCTTCAATATGAACGGATGTATAAACATCATCACGTACAAGTCTTTCACTAAGAAGAACAGCATCCTCGTAGTTATAACCTTCCCATGTCATAAATCCGATAAGCGGGTTCTTACCGAGTGCGATTTCACCATTGCTTGTAGATGGTCCATCGGCTATTACCTCGCCTTTTTCTACCACATCGCCCTTGGTTACTATCGGTTTCTGGTTATAGCAGTTACTCTGGTTGCTTCGTGCATACTTGGTAAGTTTGTATGTGTCTCTGTTTCCGTCTGCCCTCTTGATAACGATTTCTGTCGATGTTGATCTCTCAACTGTTCCGGCTTCACGTGCAACAACACATGCTCCCGAGTCAACAGCAGCCTTATACTCCATACCTGTTCCTACAACTGCTGAATCTGTTGTAAGAAGCGGCACTGCCTGACGCTGCATGTTGGATCCCATGAGTGCACGGTTAGCATCATCGTTTTCAAGGAAAGGTATCATAGATGTAGCAACCGAGAATACCATCTTAGGAGATACGTCCATAAGATCTATCTTGCTCTTTTCGAACTGGGATGTCTCTTCTCTGTAACGTCCTGAAACACTGTTACGTACAAAATATCCATTCTCATCGAGCTCGGCATTAGCCTGTGCTACATAATAATTATCTTCTTCATCAGCCGTAAGATATCTTACCTCATCTGTAACGCGAGGATTCTTAGGGTCTGATTTATCAACAACACGATACGGTGCCTCAACAAATCCGTACTCATTAATTCTTGCATATGATGCAAGTGAGTTAATAAGACCGATGTTAGGTCCTTCAGGTGTCTCAATCGGGCACATTCTTCCGTAATGTGTATAATGTACGTCTCGAACTTCGAATCCCGCACGGTCTCTTGAAAGACCACCAGGTCCAAGTGCCGAAAGACGTCTTTTATGTGTAATTTCAGAAAGCGGGTTATTCTGATCCATGAACTGTGACAACTGTGAACTTCCGAAAAATTCCTTAACAGCTGCAGTAACCGGCTTAATGTTAATAAGTGTCTGCGGAGATGCTCCCTCAAGATCCTGGGTAGTCATTCTCTCTCTTACAACTCTTTCCATTCTTGAAAGACCGATTCTGTACTGGTTCTGTAAAAGTTCGCCAACAGCCCTGATACGTCTGTTTCCGAGATGATCGATATCATCTTTGTTACCAACACCGTATTCAAGGTGAATATTGTAGTTAATGGATGCAATTATATCATCAACTGTTATGTGCTTAGGGATGAGGTCGCTCACATTCTTCTTAAGTGCCGTCTTGATGTCATCAAGGCTTTCATTCTCTGCGAGAATGCCCTTAAGTACCGGATAGTATACGTCTTCCGTAATTCCGAGTGCTTTTGCTTCCTCCTTCGTAATATCGACATAGCTTGTAACGTCAACCATCATATTGGAGAGAACTTTAACTCTTCTCTCCTCAACAAGAAGCCATACATAAGGAACTGCAGCATTCTGGATAGCTGTTGCAGTCTCTTTTGTGATGAGATCTCCCGCAGATGCGATAATCTCACCTGTTGTGGTATCCACAACATCATCAGCAAGTCTGTGTCCGGTAAGTCTGTTTTTAAAATGAAGCTTCTTATTAAACTTATAACGTCCAACCTTAGCAAGATCATATCTTCTAGGGTCAAAAAACATAGCATTAACAAGGCTCTCCGCGCTGTCAACTGAGAGCGGTTCGCCCGGTCTTATCTTCTTATACAATTCAAGAAGGCCCTGCTCGTAACTTCCTTCAGGATTCTTCTCATCAATTGATGGATCCTTGGCAATACTTGCGAGAATCTTAGGCTCTTCTCCAAACAGCTCAAGAATCTCTGAGTTCTTACCAAATCCAAGTGCTCTGATAAGGACAGTAACAGGAACTTTCCTTGTTCTGTCTACACGAACTGAGAAAATATCGTTGGAGTCCGTCTCGTACTCCAGCCATGCACCTCTGTTAGGGATAACGGTGCATGAATATAAAGTCTTACCTATTTTGTCGTGGCCTATTTCATAATAAATACCAGGTGAACGAACAAGCTGGCTTACAATAACTCGTTCTGCACCATTGATTACAAATGTACCGGTTTCTGTCATGAGTGGAAGATCACCCATGAAAATGTCATGCTCCTTGATCTCGTCTGTCTCTTTGTTATAAAGGCGCACCTTTACCTTAAGAGGAGCCGCATAAGTAGCATCTCTTTCCTTACATTCCTCAATAGAATACTTTACATCATCTTCACATAAAACAAAATCAACAAACTCCAGACTAAGATGTCCACTATAGTCTGTGATTGGTGATATGTCGTTGAAAACCTCCTTGAGTCCTGCATTCAAAAACCAACGGTATGAATTCTTCTGAACCTCTATAAGGTTAGGCATTTCAAGAACTTCTTTCTGTCTTGAATAGCTCATTCTGATGTTTTTACCGAATTTCTGAGGACGTAATCTGTTCTTTTCCATTGACGTTTCACCCCTTGCGCTTTCTATATATTTCTTCATTTTTGGGCGGCAAGCCTAAGCCTGCATAATAAAGCATTGTCCATAGTATCACAATACCCATTATTTGTCAACATGTTTTTGGAATATTTTTTAAAAAATTGAAAATAGATTAATAAGATAAAATAAATATAAAAGGCAGGAAAACCCCGGCCTGCCTAAGCTTTCCCGGGGTCCCCTGTAAGATAGAAATCTTAAATTATTTGATAGTAGCCTTTGCTCCAGCTTCTTCAAGTTTCTTCTTAATGTCTTCAGCTTCTTCTTTGCTAACGCCTTCCTTAACAACCTTAGGTGCAGCTGTTACAAGATCCTTAGCTTCCTTGAGGCCTAAACCTGTGATTTCACGAACAGCCTTGATTACAGGTACGCCTGAACCTTCTGTAAGTTCAACGTCGAACTCTGTCTTCTCTTCCTCAGCTGCTGCGCCGGCACCTGCTGCTGCAACTACAACACCTGCTGCTGCTGATACGCCGAACTCTTCCTCGCAAGCCTTAACGAGATCATTTAATTCTAATACTGATAAACCTTTGATTACTTCAATAATTTCCTGAGTTG
>ERZ1026957.304-NODE-304-length-26694-cov-9.252750_pt1 | contig 26694 bp, 29 predicted proteins | sample MGYA00519300_ERZ1026957 | MGnify/ENA primary metagenome ERZ1026957 (study PRJEB26926, sample SAMN06164520) | human gut metagenome | biome: ENVO:00009003; feature: ENVO:2100002; material: ENVO:00002003 | host: Homo sapiens | place: USA | collected 2012 ...
CACGAGGTGGGGCTGTTTCTCAGCTACCCGCCGGAGGACGTGAAGGGCTTCATCGCCCACCGCGCGAACGATTTTAAGTGCGCGGGGCTCTGGAAGGTCTACGGCAACGAGGAAAAGGCGCGTTCGCTGCTCGCAAAATACAAAAATGCACGGAGATCTACTGCGCACTCTGGCAAAGCGGCTCGAAGCTGGAGCAGCTTGCCGTTGCAGTTTGATCATATAACATCACAAAAAGAAAGGAATTTACGAAAATGAAAACTGCTGTTGTTTATTGGAGCGGCACAGGCAATACGGAGGCGATGGCGCAGGCCGTTGCCGAGGGCATGACCGCCGCGGGCGCAGAGGCTGCGCTGCTCACACCGGATCAGGTACAGCCCGGCGATCTGAACGCCTACGGTGCCATTGCCTTCGGCTGCCCCGCCATGGGCAGCGAGGTGCTGGAGGAAATGGAGTTCCAGCCCATGTTCGATGCCTGCAAGCGCAGCCTCGGCGGGAAGCGTGTGGCACTGTTCGGCTCCTACGGCTGGGGCGATGGCGAGTGGATGCGCACTTGGGAGAGTGACTGCGACAGCGCAGGGGTGAACCTCGTTTGCGAGAGTGTGATCTGCACGGAGATGCCCGACGACGCGGCACTTGAAGCCTGCCGCGCCTTGGGCAAGGCGTTGGTGGAGTGAGAAATGATGCACGCCGCTGACGATTGCTTCAGCGGCAGCTTGCGCGGTTTGCATTTGCCAAACAGCCTATCCGAAAAGGCAGGGACACCTCTTGCGGTGTTCCTGCCTTGCGCTGTATGGCGAGTATTGAAAAAGAATATGCTCAAGCATCCAAGACAGGTGAACAGAGAGGCACTGTGTTGAGTAGCCGTAAAGCGGAATAAGAAAACATGTTTGAATCGGCTGGTCCTTTTGCTGAAAGCACTGAGGCATTCCCTCTCGGCACACGGATGACATTGGGCAAACGGAAAATTCGCAGGAAAAGCAGGGATGCCTGGTGTTCTACATTGAAATCCCTGCGCGCTTATGGTACAATATTTTTCACAGGCGCTGTGCCGTCGGATTTGAGGCAAACTGCGTACAGGCAGCCTGCCTTTTCTTTCATCCGTCGGTTAGAGTAGGCTAACCTGTGCGCAGAACTGGAAAGGTGGAATGGACCAATTTGCATAAAAGTGTCTAATCATGTGTCGGAGGAGGTGGCCTGGTATGCAAGAAGCACAATATGATTTTCTTCATGGGCAAACGGATCGCAGCGACTTTTTCTCCCCCGCAATGCAGCAACTTTGTGGTATTATGAAAGACAATCAGGTTGCTTTGCCAAGCGATATTGGAGAAGGATATTTCCGCTATATTTCACCGTGCCCCAATATCGAGATGTATATCTGCGATGTAATGTTTTACAGGGACACAGTGTTGCGGGAGCAGGTGTACAAGGATTCTTTTTCCGTCATTTTCTCTCTTTCCGATGCGTTGGAGTGGAAGGCTTCGGGCAGAAACCAAAAAACGTTGTTGGAACAGGGAAATTGCTGCGTATACGGCAGCGGTCTGTTTGATGCGGAAAATATCTATGAGGCAGGACAGAGATATATAGGCGTCGGGCTGAACCTGCATCCCTGTCGGTTTCGGTCTGTGATGGATGGCTTGCAGAAGAAAAAGGCTTGCACCGCCTTTAACGGGGGAAAAAACCCGCCAAAACATAGAATCACCGCTACCATAGAAGCTACAATACGCCAGATATTGCAGTGTAACTACAATGACTGTGCAAAGTCATTGTATCAAGAAGGAAAGATACTGGAACTTGTTGCCGCCTTTGCGAACGAGATGATGGATCAGAATTCTGTTGCTGTGAAGGGTGAATTGAGCCGGACGGATAGCGAGACGTTACTTCGGGTCAGGCGACAGATAGATGAGGGATTTCTGGAACCCGTGACCATCGCGGAGCTCTCCAAACAGCACTTTATGTGTGAATCCAAACTCCGTGAGATATTTCGAAAGCACTATGGAATCACCATATATCAATATATGTTAAATCGCCGCATGGAGCATGCCTGCGAACTGTTGTCCGCGCCCGATGCTCAGGTGAAAGACATAGCAGGGTTGGTGGGGTACAGCAACATCAGCCATTTCAGCGACGCCTTCCGAAAAAAGTTTGGATGCACTCCGAGCGAATATAAGCGGAGCTTACCATTCTGAAACATAAAAGCAAAGACACAGGTGTGTTCTTTTGCGGTTACTTGGATGGAAATTACAAAGATTGCATCTTCCCTTGAAAAACCAGAATAGTAGGCAGCACATTTCGAGGAAGATCTTGCCCAGTGGAAACTATATCATTTGAAATGTGAGTTGCTCAGCAGCGGCATACACATTGATGTTAGTGCTGGGCGGAATTAACCATTCGCGCGGGGCTGCAAAACGAGCCTACGCACAAGTAAAACTTCGACCGCTGAAAAAGCAGAGCGGCGGGACAGATAGAGTCTGTCCCGCCGCTCGTGTTTTAAGGGCATATTGGCTTGATGAACCGGAAGTTACAGCGCCGCCTTTTTCCATTTTCTGATCTTAGTTCTAAACGCTCCGAAAGGAGCAACAGTATTAACGTGAATGAACCTGTATACTTCCCATACAGCTGCTTTTGTAGCATCATCAGCCCATTTTCTCATATGCGGCTTAAATAATTCATCCGCACTGAGCGAATCAATCATTGCGCAGATAGACTTGACATTTTCGTTCAGTTCGGCTTTCAACTCTTGAAGAGACAAATGAGCGTAGGTATCCGTGAACCACTGATACAGCTCGCCAAGTTGGTTCCATTTGAATTCGTCCGACGGCGTCTTTACTTGAAGCCCCTTCCTTTCATCTTCCTCCCATTTAAGAACCAATGTTGTCCAACCCACCTGATAGGCAAGGTTTTCTGCTGGGGTCCGGTCAACCTCATCAACCCTTTTATCTTTTAAGGCTTCTGGTATGCAATCAAACTCCGAAATATATTTATCAAATGTTTTATTGATTTCAGCTTTGAGTTCTTCTTTACTTTTGTATACTCGCAAAAAAACACCTCCATAAATTTCGGTTTGTCTATTGAGCAATGATTCTTATTATAGCATAGCTTTATGAATTATTCTATTACTGCACTGAGCATCATGGCGCTTTAGGGGAAAGACATGGCGTTTTCGGGGGGATTTTTCCTTTCGCCGACTGTATAATGGTAGGCGGTTAGAAAAGGTTGACCCCACACGGTTAAAAGACTCAGCTGTTCTGTTATTTCGCTATGCGCGCCCGTTGGTTAGCTTGCTCTAACTAAAGATTTATTACTCAGGAGGTCATCAGAATGAAAAAATTCGCAATGCTCATGTTGTACCTTGTGCTTGTGTTTGCTCTTGCAGCCTGTGCTGGAACGGATACCACGCCGCAGGGATCGGTCTCGGATACCGTCACGGTAACGGATATGAAGGGCGAGGTTGCCATCCCGGCAAATCCACAGCGCATCGTTGATGTAGCTGGCTTGACAGAGGAACTTCTTATTCTGGATATGAAGGTAATTGCCTCGGCTAATACCAGCATGTTCGATGGGGTGTCTGTCCCCAAACATCTGGCAACGCTTTTTGCCGAAAGAGGTATTGAGGTTGTCGGCAATTACTCCGGGTCTTCTTCTACCGGAGACCTGAACCTCGAAAAGATCGCGGAGTTAAAGCCTGATCTGATCATTATGAATATTCGCCACGAGAAGGTTTATGAACAACTCGCGGCTATTGCTCCCACGGTCATGATCGACGATGACATAAGCTATGTTAACTGGCGCGGAAGATTTAAGCAACTGGGGCAGTGGTTTGATAAGGAAGCAGCCGTAGAAAAATGGCTTGCCGACTACGACGCCAAAGCTGCGGAGCTTGCGGCGAGAATCAGGGATATGATTGGGGACGAAACCTTTGCTGTATTGGAGGCCAATTCCGTTCATTTTGGTTCCTATTACATCTATCGCAGCGGCGGGCCGGGTGAGCTTGTCTACGATGAGCTGAAACTCACACCATCAGCCGGAGTACCGGAGAATGTCTGGGGTGAAGTGGTCGATGCGGAATACTTTTCCCTGATTGATGCAGATCACATCTTCTTTTTTAGCGACGACGGCAGAGCTGGAGACACGGGGGACCTTGCCGTGTGGAAGAATATGAAAGCGGTCAAAGCCGGCAACGTTTACTTTGGTATCAATGAGGATCAGTATAATATGGCTTTTACGGCGATGGGGAAGGAACTCTATTTGGAAAAACTCGCGAACGCGATTCTGAACCATGGGGACGTTGAGTAAGGAAACAGGCGCGGTTGCGGGAATATCGCAGAGACAAGAGAGATACAAACGCTCCGCGCCAGCTTTTCTGATTATTCTTGCCGCATTGGTGCTGCTGCTTGGGTTCTCAATGGTTCTCTCCGTCTGCACCGGCATTGCTGGCGGTAGCTTCAAGGCCTTTGCGGAAACGGTTATGTTCCCCGCTAAGGCTTCTGGTGTTGGAATGATTATGTTGGAAATGCGTATGCCCAGGGCGCTGGCTGCCGGGCTGACAGGAATGGCCTTCGCTCTCTCCGGCGCTGTGATGCAGGGAATTACCAGAAACCCCCTGTCGGACGCCGGCCTTCTGGGGATCAATGCGGGAGCCGGTTTCTTTGTTGCACTGTCCGCAATTCTGTTTCCCGCCGCACCAGACATCGTGAAAACATGCGCCGCCTTTGCCGGAGCCGCTCTTGCGGTATTCATGGTCTATGGTTTCGGCGCCGGCAAACATAGATCCGAATCTTTCCGGTTCATTCTGGCAGGCGCTGCTGTATCAGCCTTGCTTACTGCATTGAGTCAGGCGGTTTCTCTGGCGTTTGGAATCGTGAAATCCCTTTCTTTCTGGAGCGCGGGCAGTTTGTCCGGTGTGACATGGCAAAGCTTGAAAATGCTATCCCCGGTGATTCTCTCAGCCGGTGCGCTTGGTTTGCTTTTATCGAGCCGGCTATCAGCTCTGGCACTGGGAGAAGATAGCGCCGCCAGCTTGGGCGTAAATGTCCGCACGGTCAGGCTTTTCGGTATGCTTGTGGTGTTGCTGCTTGCGGGAGCCAGTGTATCGCTCGTGGGAGGCATCGCATTTATCGGTCTTATCGTACCGCATATATCCCGACTTCTTGTGGGAGGTGATTACCGCAGGCTGGTTCCCGTGTCTGCGCTCATGGGCGGCGTTGTGCTGGTGCTGTCGGATATTGCGGCGCGCATGATAAACGCCCCTTTTGATACGCCTGTCGGCGCACTGGTATCCATCCTCGGCGTGCCCGTCTTTTTTGCGCTTACTTTCAGGAAGGAGGGCATGGTCTTATGAAAAAGAAAACCAGGCAAATCCTTATCCTCAACGGTCTTCTTATCCTGATTGTAGCTGCGGCTATCTTATCCGTTAACAGTGGTTACGCAAGAATTCCCTTCTCGACTGCGGTTCACAGCATATTCCAACCACATACGGATGGAGCCTCCGTAGTCGTAGCGCAGTTTCGCGTTCCGAGAATCGTCCTCGCCGTTCTATGTGGGATAGGTCTGGCACTTGCCGGATGCGTTATGCAGACTGTCACGGGGAATCCGCTGGCCGATCCGGGGATATTGGGCATAAACGCAGGGGCGGGATTTGCCGTTATGCTGTTCCTGACATTTTTCCCTGCACTGCATATACGTACCATGGCATACCAGCCGATATTTGCCATAGCGGGCGGGCTTTGCACAACGGGACTGCTGTATCTTTTTGCAAAGAGGAACGGAAAACTCCTCCCAATATATTTTCTGTTGGGCGGCATCGGTCTTGCGTCCCTATTTTCTTCTTTTATGCTGATCATGGCCGCGAACATGGACAACAGCAGCTATCAGCTCGTGGCAAGATGGCTTGCAGGAAATATTTGGGGAACGAGCTGGCATCAGGTTCTTGCCCTGTTGCCATATATGCTCATACTGGTTCCTTTTCTTCTTACAAAGTCGAACATACTGGATATTCTCCTCTTAGGAGAGAATACGGCCATTTCTCTGGGGATAGCCGTAGAGAGGGAGTTGAGACTGCTCCTGATTGCATCGGTGGCTCTTACCTCTGCCTGCGTTTCCGTCAGCGGAGGGATCGGTTTTGTGGGACTGGTAGCGCCGCATATGGCACGAAGGCTGATCGGAGGCAGACACCACGCCCTTATGCCTGCCTCCATGCTGCTGGGGGCGCTGCTGTTGCTTTTGGCAGACACGTTGGGACGGTCTGCCTTTCAGCCGAGGGAGATCCCGGTTGGTATCGTGATCTCCGTGCTTTCGGCTCCGTATTTTCTGTTCCTGCTCCGCAGGTATTTTTAAGGGAGGATGTCTATGCTTTCACATATGCAGGCAAAGGGTTTGTCTGCCGGATATAACGGGGAGGCCGTCTTCAGGGGGCTTGACTTAAAAATCACGGAAGGCAGCATAACCACCTTGATAGGTTCCAACGGCTCTGGAAAATCCACCATACTGAAGACACTGTGCCGGATCATTTCCCCGGATTCCGGCGCAGTATACCTTGATGGCGAAGCGATCCACAGAATGCCGACAAAGCGTGTTGCCCAGAGACTTGCGCTGCTGCCGCAGGGAGCACAAGCCCCTGCCGGCATCACAGTCGGCGACCTTGTGGAATACGGGCGTTTTCCTTACAGGTCGGCGCTAAGCGGTCTCGGCGAAAAGGATCGGGAGATCATCCAGTGGGCTCTTGCCAGTACAGGCATGAGTTCTCTTGAACATAGAGAAATGGAGAGGCTTTCGGGAGGTCAACAACAGCGGGCATGGATCGCCATGGCGTTGGCGCAGAAAACAGGATTGCTGTTTCTGGATGAACCCACGACCTATTTGGACATCTCGCACCAACTGGATATATTGTACCTTCTGCGCCGCCTCAACCGGGAAAATGGTGTTACCATCGTAATGGTTCTTCATGATTTAAATCATGCCATCATGTTTTCCGACTATTTGGTGGCGATCAAAGACGGGACACTGCACAGCGCAGGTACGCCGCAAGAGATTATTACCCAGCAGGCGTTGCGGGAAATCTTTGATGTAGAAGCGGAGGTCATTACACATCCGGTATTAAATGTTCCGGTATGCCTGCCCTTCAGGATAACGGAGCAGAACAAAAAAACAGGAGGTTCAAACACATGAAAAAAGGGCTGCAATCAGTGGTGTTCTCAGTGTTGGTGGGTGCGCTGCTGCTGTGCGCCGGATGCGGCAAATCGGGAGACATCTACACGGCGGGCGTTTATACGGCTTCCGCTGAAGGTTATTCCGGTCCGGTTACCGTAGAGGTAGAGTTTGACGGGAGCAGCATATTGTCTGTACATGTCCTATCTCACAGCGAAACAGTAAAGATCTCAGACCGCGCAATAGATGAGATCCCTTCCCAAATCGTGGAGGCGCAGACCTGGGATGTGGATGCCGTTTCATCTGCAACATTTACCAGCGATGCCATTCGTGAAGCGGTCAGAGATTGCCTCGCGCAGGCGGCACTCCGATGAACCATTTGCGTTGCAAAGGGTATTTTGCGGTGATAGAATGGGTGAGATGAAGGGCAAGTCAAAAAATCAGCCATAGCTGCTGTTTTAAGTGCTTTTCCAGCGAAGTGCCGCAGGCATTTCGCTGGAGATTCCATATATGGCTGTATGAACTCCCTTCTATGCGCAAAAGAATATCGCGAATCCTCCAAGCAAAGGTATATGTGTTTAGTATAAAATGTGTCACTCCCATTGACAAACCCAATATGCTCGGTTATAATATACCAGTAGTATATACTGGCGGTATATTTGGAGGATGGCAATGGAACGTGCGGAAACCCAAAAGAAGATCCTCGAAGTTGGAAAAAAAGAATTCCTGGAAAAAGGTTTTAAGGACGCATCTCTGAACCAAATTGTCGCGGAGGCAGGCTTCACAAAGGGTGCCTTCTACGGCTACTACCCGGATAAGACCGCTCTGTTTGAAGACCTTGTGGGCGAGACCGCAAGCGAGCTGCTCACTCGCTTCAAGGCGGCACAGGACGCTTATTTTGACCTTGTCCCGGAGGGGAGAGCAAAAGACAGTCTGGAGCTTTCTACCCAACACCTGCACGAGCTTGTCGCGTTCATGTACGACCATTTTGACGAATTCAAGCTGCTCCTCTGCCAGGCGGAGGGAACGGGCTATGCGGATTTCATCGAGGTGCTGGTGGATCTGGAGGTCGATCGATCCGAAGAATACTACGCCCTCCTCAGAAAAAACGGTATGCTCTCCGGGAGCATGACTCGTCAGCTTCATCACATGATCACAAGGGCCTACTTTACCGCAGTGTGTGAAACCATCGTCCACGATATGCCAAGAGAGGAAGCCATGAAATACGTTGATGAACTGGCTATCTTTTTCCACTCCGGCTGGAGCGGACTTTTAAGGCTCGAATGAGCCTTAAAAAAATAACTGTCGGTTAGTCATCTCTAACTGGCGCGGCGCATCCTCCAACAAACCTATATGTTTTAAGAAAGGAACACGGAATATGAGCAAACAGAAAAAGGAAAAGCAGCCGCCGGTGCTGGGCAGGCTGCTGACATATGCCGGAGGGCATAAGTGGCTGTCCGTCTTGGGCTGCGGGCTGTCCGGCGTTTCGGCGGTGGCCGGCATTTTCCCGTTCGTTTTTGTCTGGTACGCGGCCAGAGGCATTTTGACGCCGGGAGGCGGCGTTCCGGCAGGGCTTGCCCGCTACGGCTGGTATGCGCTGGCGGCGGCGCTTCTGAGCGCGGCGATCTATTTCGCCGGGCTCATGTGTACCCACCTTGCGGCCTTCCGGGTGGCGACAAATATGCGAAAGGCGGCGGTCACCCATCTCATTGACCTGCCGCTGGGGTACTTTAACGCCAACCTCACGGGGCGGCTTCGCAAGCAGATCGACGACAACGCAGCGCTGACAGAAACGCTCCTTGCCCACACCATCCCCGACGCGGTGGGCGGGATCGTAACGCCGGTACTGGCGGTTGGACTGCTCTTCGTCTTTGACTGGCGCATGGGGATTGCCTGCCTGATCCCCATGATCATCGGGCTTGTCTGCCTGATGAGCATGATGACCGGGACGGGCATGAAGTTCTTTGAGGAATACCAGCGGGCAGGAGAGCGCATTTCCGCCGAGGCCACGGAGTATGTCCGGGGCATCCCGGTGGTGAAGGTATTCCAGCAGACGGTTTACTCCTTCAAGAGCTTTCATGCCGCCATCCTCAGCTACCGCGACCTTGCCAGCGGCTACGCCATGATGTGCCGTATGCCCTACACCCTGCTTACAGTGGTGCTGAACGCCATGTTCCTGCTTCTCATGCCCTTGGGAATGGTTCTCATCGGCGGCGCGGCAGACGGCTGGGCGGTGCTGGCCGATCTGGTGTTTTACATCTTCTTCGCGCCCCAGCTTGCCTTTATGATGGAGCGGCTGATGTACGCGGTCAACGCACAGATGGAGGCCGCCGAGGCAGTGAACAAGCTGGAGGCGATATTGAAGGAGTCGCCCCTTCCCGAGCCTGCGGCGGACAGCGGAAGCAGGCCCGCAGACAGCGGCATTTCCTTTGAGAATGTCACCTTTTCCTATGACGGCGCGGACAGGCCGGCGCTCACAAATGTCAGCTTCCGCCTGCCGCAGGGGGAGGCGTGGGCGTTGGTGGGTCCCTCCGGCGGCGGCAAGACCACCATCGCCCGGCTGATCCCGCGCTTTTTCGATGTGCAGGCAGGGGCGGTGCTCTTGGGCGGACGGGATGTGCGCAGCATCCCCACCGCGGAGCTGATGGAGCAGATCTCCTTCGTCTTTCAGGAGGTGCGCCTGTTTAAGAAGAGTATCCGAGACAACATCCGCGCCGCTCGGCCGGACGCAACGGAGGCGGAGATATTACACGCGGCGCAGCTTGCCCAGTGCAGCGATATTCTGGAAAAGACGCCGGGCGGGCTGGACGCCGTGATCGGTGCCAAGGGCGTGTACCTCTCCGGCGGCGAGATGCAGCGCATCGCGCTGGCCCGGGCGATTTTAAAGGATGCGCCCATCGTGGTGCTGGATGAGGCCAGCTCCTTTGCAGACCCCGAGAACGAGGCGAAGATACAAAAGGCCTTCGAGGCGCTGATGAAGGGCAAAACCGTATTGATGATCGCCCACCGCCTGTCCACAGTGCGGAACATGGACCGCATCCTCGTCATCCGGGACGGCGAGATCGCCGAGGAAGGAAAGCACGACGAGCTTCTCCAAAAGGGCGGCGTATACGCCGCCATGTGGGAGGAATACCAAAAGGCCGCGCAGTGGAAGGTGGGAGGTGCCGCATGATCGAACGCATCCGCAAAAAATACGCCATGACGGAGAAGGGCGCAAAAGACTATGTGGCCGCCGTGTTCTGGTCCGTACTGGTCAACATCAGCAAAATGCTGCCGGTGGGCGTGCTGGCCGCGGCGCTCTCCGGCATCGTAGAGGCACTGACAAACGGCACCGACCCAAGGGCGGGTCTTACGCGCTTTCTGGTCGCGGGCGTCCTTGCCCTCGCCGCGCTCTTTGTGACCTTTCTGATCCAGTACAAGGCCCTATACGAAGCCACCTACCGGGAGAGTGCCAACCGCCGCATCCGGCTGGCGGAGGTGCTGCGCCAGCTCCCACTGTCCTTCTTTGGAAACCGTGACCTGACTGACCTGACCACCACCATCATGGGGGATACGGAGACGCTGGAAAAGGCCTTCTCCCACTTTTACCCCGCCATGCACGGCGCGCTCATCTCCACGGCGCTGATTTCCGCAGGCATGCTGCTTTACGACTGGCGGATGGCGCTGGCTCTTTTGTGGGTGGTGCCTGCGTCGCTGCTGATGGTCTATCTCTCCCGGCGCATGGAAAAGCGGCATATAAAGAAGGGCCTCGTCACCCGCCGCGCGGCCACCGACGCCATGCAGGAGGTGCTGGAGTGCGCGCCGGAGATCAAGGCGTGCAACCAGAAAGCGCGGTATATCGCCGACCTGAACCGCAGACTGGACGAGGCGGAGCGGGACACCATCCGGGGCGAGCTGTTTACAGGCTCCGTAGTCACGGCGGCGCAGTCCTTCCTGAAGCTGGGCATCGCCACCACCGTCCTCACGGGGGTGCTGCTCATGAGCCGCGGCGACCTGGCGCTGATCCCGTTTCTGATGTTCCTCATCGCCGCCACCCGGGTATACGACCCCATCGGCTCCATGTTTGCCAACATGGCCGCGGTGTTCGCCTGCGAGGTGCGCATCGAGCGTATGCAGGAGATCGAGAGCGAAAAGCGCATGACCGGACTGACCGAATATGATCCAGATGGCTACGACATCCACTTTGAGCATGTGACCTTTGCCTACCGGGAAAAAGAGGACGTGCTAAGAGACGTTTCCTTTACGGCAAAGCAGGGGCAGGTGACGGCGCTGGTAGGCCCCTCCGGCGGCGGCAAATCCACGGCGGCCAAGCTGGCAGCCCGCTTCTGGGATCCGGCGGAGGGAACGGTGCGGCTGGGCGGCGTGGATGTATCCACGGTGGACGGCGAGGCACTGCTGAAAAACTACGCCATCGTATTTCAGGATGTGGTGCTGTTTGCGGATACCGTGATGGAAAACATCCGCCTCGGCAAGCGGGACGCCACCGATGCGGAGGTGCTGGCGGCGGCGAAGGCGGCGCAGTGCGACGCCTTTGTATCCAAGCTGCCGGACGGCTACCATACCCTGATCGGGGAAAACGGCTCCCGTCTCTCCGGCGGTGAGCGGCAGCGCATCTCCATTGCCCGCGCCATCTTGAAGGACGCGCCGGTGATTTTGCTGGATGAGGCCACGGCCTCGCTGGACGTGGAAAATGAAACGGCGGTGCAGGCGGCGCTGTCTGGATTGATCAAGGATAAGACGGTGCTCATCATCGCGCACCGTATGCGTACCGTCATGAACGCCGATCAGATCGTCCTGCTCTCCGGCGGCCGCGTGGTTGAGATGGGTTCTCCGGCCGAGCTGCTGAAAAAGAACGGCCTGTTCCGCCACATGGCGCAGCTCCAGAGCGAGAGCCTGGAGTGGACGGCGTAGAAAAACCTGAAGGAAACAGGATTCTGAGTACAATATTGGAAAACAAAGTGTCGAAAACAAGGAGGCGTTTATGAAAGAAACAAATAAATGGTCTGTCAGGGATGTGATCACCACAGTGCTGCTTTCGGCGGTGCTGATCGTGATCCAGCTCGTTGTCAATATGGTCTGCATGGCCAACGACTTTGTCAGCATGGTGCTGTCGGTGGGGATCACCATGTTCCTCTGCGCGCCGGTCTATATGCTCATGGTCAGCCGGATCGGAAAGCGTTTTGTGACGCTGATCTATATGACGATCCTCGGCGTGATTTTCCTGCTGATGGGCAACTGGTTCTTGCTTCCTTATTACGTTCTCGTGGGAATCCTCTGCGAGGCGATTCTCTGGAAGGAAGGCTCCTGCCAAAAGCCGAAACGGCTGACCGCCGCCTGGACGGTGGCGAGCCTGCTGTACAACGGGGTCAATCTGCTGCCCATCTGGTTCTTCTGGGACACCTACTACGATTTTGCGCTGGCAAGCGGTATGGAGCAGAGCTACATCGATTCCTATGTGCGTTACTACACCTCTCCCGGCTGGCTGGCCTTTATTCTGCTGTTTACGACGCTGATGGGCTTTTTAGGCTGCATGGTGGGCAGTCGGCTGATCCGCAGGCATTTTCAGAAGGCCGGCGTTCTATGAGAGCGGACGCATCCTTTGCGGTGCCGGTCAAGCTGTGGGCGCTGCTGTGCGTCTTTGCCGGAGTAACCATCGGCGGGAATGTGCTGCTCACCTGCATCCTGACCGGCGGGGCTCTTCTTTATCTCGTCTTACAGCGGAACTTCCGCCTTGCCGCGTCTTATGGCTGCTTTTATCTGCTGCTGGCGCTGCTGCTGTACGGCATCCGCTTCCACGGGCTGCACATGCCGGTCTTTTCGGAATTTTATGTTCTGATGTTCTGGAATCTGTCACCGATCTTTCTGGTGTCATGGGATCTGATCACCACGCCGCCGGGAATGCTCTCCGCGTTCTTATCCCGCCTCCGTATGCCCACCCCGTTCATTCTCGGGCTTCTTGTGGTCTTTCGCTTCTTCCCCACCATGCGGGCGGAGCTAAAGGGTGTAGGCAGGTCCATGAAAAACCGCGGGCTGACCGCGGCGGGGCAGCTGCTCACGCATCCCGTGCAGAGCATGGAGTATGTGCTGATTCCGTTTCTCCTTCGGGTATTGCAGCTTGCCGATCAGCTTTCCGTTTCCGCTGTTGCAAGAGGCGCGGAGCGTCCGGGCGTGCGCGGCAGCTATTATGAGCAAAAGGCCGGGGCGCGGGATCACATTGCGGCAGCCGCATGTGCGATAGTCACGGCTTCCTATTTGGTTTTGGAAAGGAGCATGGCATGATCGAGCTTACACGCGCTTCTTTTCAATACGAAAACTCAGACAGAGGCGTGCAGGACATTTCCCTTTCGGTAAAAAGCGGCGAATGCGTCGTGCTGACGGGGCTTTCCGGCTGCGGCAAGACCACCGTGACAAGGCTTGTCAACGGGCTTGCACCGTCCTATTACCCCGGAGCCTTCAGCGGAAGCGTGAGGATAGACGGCAAGGACATATCAAGGCTTTCCACATGGGAGATCGGGCGTTTGGTGGGAAGCGTTTTTCAGGACCCCAAAAGCCAGTTCTTTTCCTCCGAGCTTGCCGGAGAGGTCGCCTTTCCCTGCGAGAATTACGGCCTGTCCGCCAGGGAGATACGGGAGAGAACGGACGCCGCCATAGAGGCGTTGCAGCTGTCCCATTTGAAAGACAGGGCAGTTGACATCCTCTCAAGCGGAGAAAAGCAGCGGGCGGCCATTGCGTCCGTATATGCCATGAAGCCAAAGGTCTTTGTGTGCGACGAGCCGACGGCCAACCTCGATGCCGCCGGGACGCGGCAGCTTGCGCAGACCCTTCGGCAGCTCAAGGCACAGGGCTTTACCCTGCTCATCGCGGAGCATCGGATCGACTGGCTGATGGGGATCGCAGACCGCTTTTTGTATCTGCGGGACGGCAGAATAGCGGCCGAGTATACACCGGAGGATTTGCTCCTTCTGCCAGAAGCAGACATCTTAGGCATGGGTCTGCGCTCTCCGCACGAGGGAAAGAGCCTTCCCGCTCCCTCCGTATTGGACGAAAGCCCTGCCGTCTTGAAGACAGCAGGGCTCTCGAAAAGAATACGCAAAGAAGTTATTTTTGAGGATATTTCGCTGTCCGTTCCAGAGGGCAGTGTAACCGCCATAACGGGGCAAAACGGCGCGGGGAAAACCACCCTTGCGCAGATCCTCTGCGGGCTGACAAAGCAGACAAGGGGACATATTTTAATAGACGGGAAAAAAGCAAGAGCGGCCGTCCGGCGCAAGGAGATCTATTACTGCGGCAACGACACGTCAACACAGTTTTTTACGGCAAGCGTGGCGGAGGAGCTGCTGCTGAATACCGAATTGACAGAAGAAAACAAAGACCGTGCCAGACACTTGCTGAAGGAATTTGGCCTTTACGAATACAGGGCTGCGCACCCGTCCGCCCTGTCCGGTGGGCAGAAGCAGCGGCTTGCCATTGCCTGCGCTATCTTTTCCGGCCGCAGGATATTGATACTCGATGAGCCCACCAGCGGCCTTGACGGGCAGAATATGCGCCTCGTTGCGGAAAGGCTGAGAAGCGAAGCACGGAACGGCAGAACCATTCTCGTGATCACCCACGACAGGGAACTGATCGAGAGCTGCTGCGATAACGTTGTGGAGGTCGGTACAAAGCCCAGCGAGGTACAGTGAACACCTTTTGCCATTGAGCCAAAGCGGGGCAAATGCACGAATGTTACTTTGCGTTGCTTGCCGCAACGGTGTTGTTACTGCTATACTGTGTGTGCAATCTTTTAGGGAAGGAGGGATCTCCATGTTTCAAGAAAACCTTCGACTGAAACGCAGGGAGCGAGGTCTTTCGCAGGAGGAATTGGCATCACGTCTCCATGTCGTCCGGCAGACCATTTCAAAATGGGAGAAAGGTCAGTCGGTTCCCGATGCTGAGCAGTTGATAAAAATTGCTGTCATTCTTAAAACGACCGTAAGTGAGCTTCTTGGAACCCAAGTGGAAAACGAAGAGGAATCAAACCAGTTGGCAAAAGAGCTGTCCCGCATCAATACACAGCTTGCCATCAGAAACCATCGGACGCGGCGCGTGCTGAAAATCATCGCTGTTGCTTTGCTCGCGTTTGCAGCTTTGGCTTTTGCCATCATGGCGTTGAATTATGCGCCAATGCCGCTGTCCAAATGACACACTTACATAAGGAGTAAACCATGAAAAAGCTAATATGCGTTATGGCTCTCGTGTGTATCGGAATGCTTCTGGTGTCGTGTGGGTCAAAACGCCTTGACAATCCCAAGGCACAGTTTATTCGGGATTTTGGCTTGCATATTGATAAGAAAGACTGTGTGCTTGAAGAACTCTTCAATAACTACGAAGGGTTTCCTTATGAGGGGATAGCACTATATAAGCTGACCGTTGGGGAGGACGTGCGTCAGGCGTTCCTGCAATGGGAACGCTTTCCCTTCTCCGAAGAGGCTGAGCACTTTTTAGAGAGCCTTTCCGCCTATGTGGAGCTGCCCTCGATCGCGGACGGCTACTGGAAAATGGTAGATCGAAACCCGGGAACGAGCGCATACACAAATGTTTCCCTGTGCGTATACGATGAGGCAACGGGTGCCGCATACCTCTTGACAATGGACATCTAACGATAAGCGGCAGTCCCCCGGACAACGAAACGTCCGGGGGACTGCTGCTTATATCGTAATCGAAACGCGGCACGGAATTTCCGGTTGATACAGCCCACGCTGCCTCAGCTCACAAACGATGCGTTTCCCAGCCGGTAGTACCGGCAGCCATCCTCCTCGTACCATTCAAACGTACCCACCACGGTGATCTCCGCCCCCAGCTCCGGATACTCATCGGGATAGACATGCCTTCCGGTGAGGGCAAACTCCAGCCCCTGTGCGCAGCAGGCGGTGGCATCGGCGATCATGCAGGCGAAGAACATTTTGTCCGGGATAAAAGCACCGTTTTCGTCAGTGGCCTGGTATATGGTGAACTGCCCCTGCATTTTGACGGTTTTTCCGATGTAGTTATCTGGGAAGGAGATCATGCTGTTGACCTCGGAATAGACCATGATGCCACTGAGTGCGGTCAGGTCAATGTCGACCGCGGCGGTGCCTTCTGCATCTTCCGCAGGGGGCTTTTTTGCGGTGTCCTCATGGCCGCAGGCGGCGAGAGTGCAGAGCAGCAGGGCTGCCAACAGCACGCAAAATAGTTTTTTCATCTGCGAACACCTCCCAATACCGTGCCTGCCAGCCATGACAGACCGAAAGCGCCGATCTGAACGGCGACGATGGTGGAGCCTACCGGCGTACCGGCGAGAATGGACGCCAGAATACCGAGCAGCGCACAGAAAACCGAAAGGACTGCCGCGCAGACGGTCACGCTGCGAAAGCTCTTGAACATCCGCATGGCGGACAGTGCCGGGAAGATCACCAGTGCGGAGATCAGCAGGGAACCCACAAGGTTCATCGCCAGCACGATGATGACCGCAACGACGACGGCGATCAGCAGATTGTAAAGCCCCGCCCTCGTGCCGGTCGCCCTTGCAAAGCTCTCGTCAAAGGTCACGGCGAAGATCTTATTGTAAAACAGGATGAACACCGCCACGACCAGCACCGACATTCCCACGCACAGCCATACCTCTGCGGGGGACAGCGTCAGAATGGAGGTGGAGCCGAACAGTGTGCTGCACACATCACCCGAAAGGTTGGACGAGGTGGAAAAGATGTTCATCAGAAGATACCCGATAGCAAGTGCTCCCACCGAGATCATGGCGATGGCGGCGTCGCCCTTGATTTTCGTGTTCTGCCCGGTGTGCAGGAGCAGCACGGCGCTGAGGATGGTAATGACCATTACAAGGGGCATTTTGTTGGTGATCTGCAGCACGGCGGCAATCGCCATTGCACCGAACGCCACATGGGACAGACCGTCACCAATGAAGGAAAACCGCTTCAGCACCAGCGTCACGCCCAGCAGGGAGGAGCAAAGCGCGATCAGCACACCGACAATGAGCGCATAGCGGACAAAGGGATATGCCCAATAGAGAGTCAGCTTTTCCAAGATAGCGGTCATTGGCTGTCACCGCCCTTCTTCACATCAAACAGCCGCCCTTGCGGGCTTTGGAGATAGTCCGCCCTTGTCCCAAAGAAAACGGTGTCGCCAATATGCAGAATATGGCTGGCGTATCGGACGGCGGCAGCCACATCGTGAGAAATCATGATCACAGTGATGCCGTCCTCACGGTTGAGCTTTTCGATGAGCGCATACATTTCAGCCGTCACCTTGGGGTCAAGCCCGGAAACAGGCTCATCAAGAAGCAGCATTTTTTGCGTGGCGCACAGCGCGCGGGCAAGCAGCACCCGCTGCTGCTGTCCGCCGGACAGCTCCCGATAGCACCGCCTTGCGAGCCGGGTGATCTGCATTTTCTCCATGGCGTCCACCGCAAGATTCTTTTCTTCTTTGTTATAAAAAGGACGGCTGCCGCAGCGTCCCTGGCATCCGGAGAGAACGATCTCTCTCACGGATGCCGGGAAGTCCTTTTGTACCACTGTCTGCTGCGGCAGATAGCCGATCTCGTTTTTCCTCAGCCCATCGCCCGTCAAAATTCTGCCGCTGATGGGGGCCTGCAAGCCGAGGATCGTTTTCATAAGGGTACTCTTGCCGGAGCCGTTTTCCCCTACGATGCAGAGATAGTCGCCTGCCAGGAGCTCAAAGTTGAGGTCCTGGAGAACGGGTCGTCCATCGTAGCCGGCACAGAGATTTTGACAAGTGAGCTGAGCCATAGACCTACCTCCTTACCCCAACGCTTCCTTCAGCACGGAGAGATTCTTCTCCATAACGGAAAGGTAGGTGGCACCGTTTGCCACGTCCTTGGAGGTGGTGGACTGCATGGAATCCATGGTCAGCACCTTCTGATTCTTCCCGGCGGTGTTCTGGACGATGGTTTCCGCGATCCTGTGCTGTGCGCCCTCGATGGTCAGCACGCAGGGAAGTCCCAGCTCATCCACCTTCTTAGCAAGGAACGAAACGGTTTCAAAGCTGGCCTCGGTCTCGGCGGAGCAGCCCGCAAAGGCGGCATAGTAGCGCAGACCGTAATCATCCACCAGATAACGGAACGGGAAACGATCGCCAAACAAAACGGTCTTATGGGCCGCACCGTCCACGGCCGCCTTATAGTCTGCGTCAAGAGCAGCCAGCTTGTCCCTATACGCCGCGGCGTTGGCGATATAGGTGTTCTTGTTGTCCGGGTCGATGGCACACAGCGCGTCCGCAAGCGTCACGCAGAGTGCTTGGGCGTTCTTCAGGGACAGCCAGACGTGCTCGTCCTTTTCCTCCCCATGGTCATGCCCCATCAGCTCGTCAAGGATGTCCTCTGCGGAAAGCGCGTCCTTCACAAAAAACGGATTGGTCTTGCCGCTCATCAGCGCATCAAAGCCGTCGTTGCCGAAGTAGATATGGAAATGCTCCGCCTCGCCCGGCTCGTGACCGTGGTCGTTGAACTGCACATATTTGGGCGCATCGGCACTGGTGGTTTCAAACTGATAACGGACGCTGCGGATATTGCCCTCGTCATCCAGCTTCGGCTGATAACCGGCATAGGTGTATTCGGCGGAAACGGTTTTTCCGTCTCCATAAGTGAATGTGATCGTGTTCCCGTTGATAGAAATCTTCTCGGCGTCGCATTGCCACGAAGCCTTAAACTTCTCCAAATAGGTGTCCTTTGTGGTCGAGCTGTCCCCGTCTTTCTCCGCCCTGTGCTCGCAGAATTTGTCCAGGTCGCCGTTCAGCAGATAGGGGTGCAGGGACTTCCACGCACCGGCGAAATCCGAGAGGGAGCGATCCCTGATGTCATCCTCCGTGAGCTGTTCATCGTGACTGTGACCGTGACCGTGGTCGTCCTCCTGCATGCCCTCAACGGTCTCCTCCGTTTTCACGGAATCACCCAGCACCTCCAGCAGATTGATGACCTTCATATTCCTGTTGGCGGCGTTTTTCAGGGCATTTTCCACCCAGCCATCGGACTCGCCGCCCACATAGACGAAGAGGTCGCAATCGGAGATCCTGACAATATCATCGGCGGTGGGCTGATAGCTGTGCAGGTCAACGCCATTATCCAGCAGCATGGTGACCTCGGCGTTATCCGCCTTGTCGCCCAGGATCGCCCTGACCCAATCGTATGCGGGAAAGATGGTCGTGACGACCTTCAATTTGCCGGCTTTTCCGGTATCCTTCGGCTTTCCGCAGCCGGCAAGGACGCCAGCCAGCATCATTAGCGCAAGCAGCAGCGCAGTTATCTTTTTCATAGGCTATATGTACCTCCAAATTATGATAAGAACGTAAAAATGGGCGCAAAAATACAAGGGTGACGGCAACGCCGCGAAAGCCTATCCGAAAACGGATAGACTACACCCTTGTAAATAGTTCTTATTTAATCTGAAAGCTTGACCTTGAGTGAAACCAGAGTAAACGTGCGGACAACCTCCGCGCAGGAGGGAATGACGCTGCACGGGGCATACCCGACCGCCGCGGCGAAAACCGCAGCAGCACCGGCAAGCCCAATGCTCTTGAGCAGATTTTCGCAGACCTGCAGCTGGTGGCAAATGGCGCAGTCCTCGCCGGAGCAGTTATGGTTGGCTTCGACCGCAATATAGACAGCGGAGGACAGCATGACAGCCGCCAGCACGGCTGCCAGCAAGCCTGTGATCAAACGAGATTTCTTTGTCATAGCCTGTCCTCCTTCCAAATACTATTCTTCCCGGCAATCCGCGCAGGTGCCATAGAGAACCGTGTCGGCGGCGTCCAGCGTGAATTGCTCACTCTGCGCCAGGTGCTTTGCAAACAGGGCGGCGTTGCCGCTTGCCATGTGAAAGGTTCTGCCGCATTTTACACAGCTCATGTGCAGCGCACCCTTGCAGCTTTCGGCGTCAAGGTACTGATAGTAGACCTCCCGCGTGCCGCTCTTGCTGCTGCGCCGCACTTTTTCTTCCGCCTCTAACTGTGCAAGGTTCCGATATACGGCGCTGAGGCTGATTTTTTCATCCGCCAGCGCGTCCGCAATTTGCCGTGCGGACAGCAGCTCATCCGGGTGCCGGCTCAAATAGGCAAGCAGAGCCTTCCTCTGCCGCGTGCTGTAACTGGACAAGTCACCACGCCTCCAATTTGCAATTCATTTGCAATTCAGCATAACATGATTCCGCCCCGATGTCAATATGCAAATTCGTCGCAAATCAGCCGTCAGCGCGGATAGCGCCCGCTCCGCTGAAATGGGCTGCGGCAGAGCTGAATGATCCGCGCTCCGTTTTCGGCGGCGAAAAGGCAGCGGCAAATGCCAGGTGAAAAAGCGGTAGAAAAACCTGAAAAGATATGCTTCACACTTATCAAACCCCAAAAGCTCTTTCAGAGCAAAAGGCTTTCATTACGAACAGCAGCTGACCCTCCGTATGTACTGAAGCATACGGAGGGTCAGTTGGCTTGTGTGGTCTGCTCAGTCGAGCGGAGGTTTTCTTTTCTGCTGCGTCAACATATCCGTGCCCGGCCTATCCCTCAAACAAATTCAGAAGGTATCCGTAGCCCTCGGCCTCCATCCTCGCGTAAGGCACGAAGCGCAGGGCGGCGCTGTTGATGCAGTAGCGCACACCGTTGGGCGACTCCGGATCGCCGGTGAACACATGACCCAGATGGGAGTCGCCGGCGCGGCTGCACACCTCTGTGCGGCGCATGCCGTGGCTCAAGTCCTCCCGTTCCACCACGGCAGGACCCTCGATGGGCTTTGTAAAGGCAGGCCAGCCGCAGCCGCTTTCAAACTTATCCGTAGAGGAGAACAGCGGCTCGCCGGTGACAATGTCCACATAGATGCCCTTTTCGAACTTGTCCCAGAGCTCGCCCGTGAAGGCGCGCTCCGTGCCGCTCTCCTGCGTGATGCGGTACTGCTCCGCCGTCAGCGTGTCCCGGATGGTCTCCGCTGCGGGCTTCCGGTAGTCACCCGGATCGATGCGAAGCCTGGAGAACAGCTCCATCTCCGCCCGGGGGATGTGGCAGTAGCCGTTGGGGTTCTTTTCCAGGTAGTTTTGGTGATATTCCTCGGCGGGATAGTAATTCCTCAGCGGACCGATCTCCACAAAGAATTTCTCGCTGCGGCCCCGCTCAATGTCCGCGATGCGCTCCACCGTTTCCCTGACCTTGTCGTTGGTGTAGTAAACGCCGGTCTGGTACTGGCTGCCCCGGTCGTTGCCCTGCCGGTTCTGCACCGTGGGGTCGATGACGTAGAAGTAGGCCAGCAGCAGGGCATCCAGGCTCACCTGCTCGGGGTCATACTCCACCCGAACGGTCTCCCGAAAGCCGGTGTCGCCCTTGCAGACGGTCTGGTAGGTGGCGTCCGCCTCGCAGGTGCCGTTGGCGTAGCCGCTCTGAGCGTCGATGACGCCGGGGATGGATTGCATGAGCTGCTCCATGCCCCAGAAGCAGCCGCCTGCCAGATAGATGACATTTTCCGTGGTGTCCATATACATACCCTCCTCGCCGGACATATCCGAGGACTGTCCGGCCATGTCCGTTCCCTGCGTGTCCTTTTCCCGCGGTATACGCTGCCGTTCTGCGGCGCAGCCGCTGAGCAGCAGTACCGAGGCGAAAAGAAGGACCAATACGCTTCGATACATGGCGTTTCCTCCTTTCAGGGGGAGCAAGGGTCACTCCGCCCCGTCGCCATCCTGCCCTTTGCCGCGGCCGGGCCGCAGGACGGTATACAGCAGCGATCCAAGGACGCAGCCGAAGCCGGTGGAGAGCCACGGACTGGACGTAACGGCGCAGGTGCCGGTGGCACAGCCCACATAGCGGTAGTACAGCCACCCTCCGGCACTGCCCACCAGGGGCAGGGCAATGACGCGCAGAATGCTCGTCAGCTTACAGTTCTTTTTCTTCATAATAGCCTCCCTTTGAAGATATTGGATCAGCCCATATCGGCAGCCAGTGCCTTGTCGATCTGGGCTTGCAGTGCATCGGCCTGCGCCTTGCTGGTGATAGCCCCCACAATGGGATCACCCACGATGCGGCCGCTGCGGTTGACCACGTAGGTGGTGGGATAGGCGTAGATGCTCTCCACGAACTTACCCGCCTCGCTGCCGGAATCGAAGTACACGTTCTGATATGTGGCACCGCTCTGAGCCAGTACATCCTTGGCGTCAGAGATAGCCGCCTCGTTGCCGTCCAGCGTAAAGGCATTGATGCCGATCAGCGCACCGCCCTTGCCGGAAAGCTCCTTGTTCAGCGCGTCCAGATCGCCCAACTCGCCCACGCAGGGACCGCAGGTGGTGAACCAGAAATTCACCACGGTGACGGCTTTGCCGGAGAACAGATCACTGCTCTTTACCGTATTCCCGTCCAGATCCTTGCCCTCAAAGGCGGGGGACTTCGGCAGGCTGCTGTCATCCGTCTTGTTGCCCGTGCTGCCACTATCAGTCTTGTTGCCCGTACTGCCATTGTCGGGGGTGTTGCCCGTGCTGCCGCTATCGGTTTTATTGCCTGTGTTGCCGCCGTCGGTTTTATTGTCCTTGCTGCCGCCGTCGGGCATCGTGTCCATATCCTTGTCCGTCGGCATATTCATATCGCTGTCCAGAGATTTTTGCATGATCTCGGGATACTTTTCCTCCAGTGCGGCCAGCTTGTTTCCGATGTCGCGAATCTTCTCCGCCTCGCCCTGAAGCAGCTTCAGCTCGTCTGCCGAAAACTGATCCTTGGCGGCGTTGATGGTTTCCAGCAGAAAGTCGCCATAGTTTTTGCCGTCCTCCATCATGATCTTACCCTTGTCCGCTGCCATAAAGACCTTTTCCCAAAGTGCTGTGTTCTCCGCCAGAATAGCAGCCTCCTGCGCTGTCAGCTCCTTGTGCATGGCGGTCGCCTCCTCGGCGTTCTTCGGCTCGTTGTCCATGCCGTCCATGTGATCGCCGCCCTTTGCGCCGCAGGCGGCCAGAGAGAGCACCAGCACGACTGCCAACAGCAATGTCATTAGTTTCTTCGTGTGCATGTTCGTTCCTCCTTGCTCTTTGTCGTCGTTCTTCTGCGGCGTTTCTGCCGCAAGGACTGTTTATTTTTACTGTCTCCACGGCCGCAGCGGAAGAGGGCGGCGCTGGTGGGACAGACACGCTGTATTCTATTACCATAATAAAGTGAATGGGTTAAAATCCTTGTTAAGAACGGGGATTTAATGGAAATATATCTTAAATTCGCTGAAAATAAAGCGATTGGGGCAAAAAGGCAGGGGCAGCAAGAAGAAAGCCTCTGCGAAAAAGAACCAAGCCCAAAAGCCGCGCGGCTGCGGAGAGCGTTCTCCCCGCAGCCGCGCAGCCGTTTGTAAAGTTCTCTGCTTTTAATGCAAGACCTGCATCTCCGGGTTCTTCTCTCCGAATTTCTCGCGCAGCGCACTGCAGATATCCTCCCGGGACTTGCCCTGCTTCTCACCGTTTTTAATGAGCTTGTACGCCTGAAACAGCGCCGAGGGGCCGATCTCGCTGCTGAAAAAGCCGATGCCCTGATTCCATGCCAGCAGCTCGAACACGTCGTCCAGCGCGGCGCTCTCCACACCGTGGATATATGCCTTTACCAGCTCCCGCGCCGCCTGCCGCATCCGACCCGCACCGACAGCGTTGGTCAGGGACAGCAGCAGCCGCGTTTCGTAGGGCAGTACGCGCTTCTCGCTTTGCCATGTAGTCTCCCAGAAATCCACGGCGATCTGCCCCAGCTTTTCGTCGATCATGGGATAGTTCAAAAGAGCCAGCGGCTTGAAGGGAGCGGAGCTGTCGCCTTCCTTCTTCTCCACACGGCAGAACCAGACATGGAACTCCGCCTCACCCCGCTGCTCGGTGTGGTGCTCGTAGCCCAAGCCCTCCATGACAGCGTACAGTGGATGCGGCTCAAAGGTCTGGATGATGTGTAATCCTTCGCCCACCTCCAACGCCTCGGCTCTTTTCTTCAGCCCTTCAAAGAAGCTGCCCTGTATATGGCGCACATCCATGGTCTGAAACCCCTGCGCCTTATCCTTCCAGTTTTCGTAGCTCATGCAGTTATTCTCCTTTCCTCACTCGATAAAACCAGACGTGATATTCACTGCTGCTCACCTTCTCCGTATGATGCTCAAAGCCCATAAGGGCCAGCACCGGGTACAGGGGAACAGGCTCGAAGGTCTGGATGATATGCAGTCCTTCGCCGTTTTTCAGCGCGGCAGCCTTTGCCTTCAATGCGGGGAAGAAGTCCATCTTTTTGCCCCGCACGTCCATCACTTCGAATGTGCCGATTTTGTCCTTCCAGTTTTCAAAACTCATAGTCTTTGCCTCTTTTGCAGAAAGCTCACGCCTCCTCGAAGCTGTCCTTACCCACGTGGCACAGGGGGCATTCAAAATCCTCCGGCACCTCGCTCCATGGCGTTCCCGGCGCGATACCGCCCTCGGGATACCCTGCGCTCTCGTCGTACTCCCAACCGCAAACGGTGCAAACGTATTTCATAATACTTCTCCTTTCGTGTTCTCCTGTGTTTTATTCCTCCACCAGCCGGCCGTCCACCGTCACGGTGACCACCTGCCACGGGATGAACTTCCCGCTCTGCTGGAGTGCCTTTTTCGCCGCCAGCTCCAGCCCGCCGCAGCAGGGTACCTCCATGCGGACGACGGTGACGCTTTTGATGTCGTTGCTGCGGATGATCTCCGTCAGCTTTTCGGAATAGTCCACGCTGTCCAGCTTGGGACAGCCCACCAGCGTGATGTGTCCCTTGATGAACCGCTCGTGGAAGGCGGCGTAAGCGTAGGCGGTGCAGTCGGCGGCGATCAGCAGCCGCGCCCCGTCAAAATAGGGCGCGTTCACCGGCACCAGCTTGATCTGCACCGGCCACTGGGAAAGCCTGCTTGCCTGTTCAGCGCAGGGGGCTTCTGCGGCGGGCGCGGCCTCGCGCTGAATGTTCCGGGACTGGCTGCCGGGGCAGCCGCAGGGCAGCGTCATGCCCTGCTCTCGCATTTTCCGCTGCTTGTTCTCCGTGACGGCTTTTTCATCGTAGGCGGCGGCCTCGCGCTCGACAAAGGTGATGGCCCCGGTGGGACAGGTGGGCAGGCAGTCACCCAGCCCGTCGCAGTAATCGTCCCGCATGAGCTGCGCCTTGCCGTCCACCATGGCGATGGCACCCTCGTGACACGCCTCGGCGCAGGCACCGCAGCCGTTGCACTTGTCCCTGTCGATCTCAATGATTCTCCGTACCATATTTTTGTCCTCCTTGCGGTTCTTCTTGACTTTGTGGCTTCATTTTACTATCATAATTTATGAAAGTCTGTTGGCACGCCAACGAAAAGGAGAAAAATATGCGGATCAATTTGGGGAACACCCCGCTTTTTCGCGGCATGACGGTGCCGGACATCGAGGAAATGCTGTGCTGCCTGCGCGCCGCAGAGCGCACCTATAAAAAGGGCGCGGTCATCCTGCCGGAAGGGACGCCCACGGAACAGCTGGGCGTGGTGCTGTCCGGCCGTGTCATCATCGAGATGGGGGACGTGTGGGGCAACAACAGCGTTCTCAGCAGCGTGGGCGCAGGCGGCATCTTTGCGGAGGCGTATGCCTGCGCGCCGGGCGAGCCGCTGATGGTCAACGTCACCGCCGCCGAGGATACGGAGGTGCTGCTGCTGCACATCGGGCAGGTGCTGGAGCCCTGCGCCAAGGTGTGTCCCCGCCATCTCCGGCTGCTGCGGAACCTGCTGACACTATCCGCCGGAAAGAATTTGCAGCTCTCCCGCCGGGTGCTGCACACCTCGCCCAAATCCATCCGCAAGCGGCTGCTGTCCTATTTCTCGGAGTGCATCAAGCGCACCGGCAGCTATGAATTCGACATACCCTACAACCGCCAGCAGCTGGCGGATTACCTGAACGTGGAGCGCAGCGCGCTGAGCAACGAGCTGTCCCTCATGCAGCGGGACGGGCTGATCCGCTATGAGAAAAACCACTTTGCCGTGACGGAACAGTTGGGGTAGCGGGGAGAAAACAGGGAAGCGTGCGGCGTGGTAGGATGGTTCGCTTTTGTCGGCGTGTGCGCTATAAGTGTGCTGCAAACCGGCTTTTTGAGACTTGTTGACCTTTCAACGAAAAAATTTGGCTTAATTAGGCAAATAATACTCTGATGCACCAAAAATTGGCATAAATTCCCTCTGTAACTATAAGTGTATGAGCAGTTGCACGTTTAGGATATTAAAACATGACCAAAATGCACATACAATACAAGTTAAGAACACTTCATCTGCAGGAGACTTGTTTGTATGATAGACTACGCATTTATAGGCGCACGGCTCAAGGAAGCGCGCATACGGAAAAACCTGACGCAGGAGAAGCTGGCTGCAATGACTGATGTGGGGGTCTACACATATCAGCCATATTGAAACCGGCATGACGATTCCCAGCACAAAGCTGCTTGTGCAAATGATGAATGTTCTGGACTGTGATCCCGCCGAGGTGCTGTGCATGGAAATGCGCAGTGGAGTGCATAATTTTAAGTGTAAATGACACATACATGGACGCACAGGAGGTTAT
>ERZ1026957.314-NODE-314-length-26168-cov-9.619500_pt1 | contig 26168 bp, 21 predicted proteins | sample MGYA00519300_ERZ1026957 | MGnify/ENA primary metagenome ERZ1026957 (study PRJEB26926, sample SAMN06164520) | human gut metagenome | biome: ENVO:00009003; feature: ENVO:2100002; material: ENVO:00002003 | host: Homo sapiens | place: USA | collected 2012 ...
GTGAAAGTCCTTTGTTTTCGGTCAAAAAAAGAAGGGACTAAGCCAGAATGCCTTGATTTTCAAGGTCTTTCTGATTTAGTCCTATTATCGCACAATAATCTTTCGCCACAATAACCGCTATACAGACATAGCCGGAAGTGACCCTCATTACTGCTGAGGGTCAGAGCAGAAAAAACCTCATTTGAAATGAGGATAACACGATTACGGAGGAAATCAGCCATGCCGACACTTGAATGGATTGGAAAGAGCAAGGTTATCAATCATCATCAGGAAGTTCCGTTCCGGGTGTTGGAGCGTAAGTACAGCTTTGACGAAAACGGACAGCACAGCGAAGATAACGGCAGCGAAAATATGATCATCCGGGGCGACAATCTGGAAGCCCTGAAAGCGCTGCTGCCCCGGTATGAGGGGCGCGTCAAGTGCATCTACATTGATCCACCCTACAACACCGGCAACGAGGGCTGGGTCTACAACGATAATGTCAATGACCCGAAAATCAAAAAGTGGCTGGGTGAGGTTGTCGGCAAAGAGGGTGAGGACTTGACCCGCCATGACAAATGGCTGTGCATGATGTACCCGCGGTTGAAGCTGCTGCAAAAGCTGCTGGCGGACGATGGTGTTATTTTTATCAGCATTGATGACAGAGAGCAAGTATTACTACGGATGATATGCAACGAAATTTTTGGAGAAAATAATTTCTTGGCACAATTTGTTTGGCAAAAACGCACCTCTCCCGATATGCGTAAATTGGTAAGCACCGCCCATGAATATGTATGCGCGTATTGTAAGGACATCTCTTATCTCCCTAACGCAATCAGAAAAGTTGCATTAAGCGAAGAAGATGCCGAGAATTATAAAAATCCAGATAATGACCCCCGTGGTCCGTGGGCATCGAGCGATTTTACAGCACAGGGCTTTCGTCCGAACCAGATGTATGAAATTATTACACCGGGCGGAGCGAGATATACTCCCCCAGAAGGTCGTTGTTGGAAAAATGTAGAAAGCGAGTTCATCAAGCAACGTGATGAAGGACGAATGTGGTTTGGAGCTGACGGAAAGGGCATACCGCGCCGAAAGACCTACTTATCTGAACGGGAGGGTAAAAACGTTTGGACTTGGTGGGATAACAAGGGTGTCGGGCATTCGCAGGAAGCTACAAAAGAGATCGGAAAAATCTTCGGTACGCCAACAGCTTTTGACTATCCGAAACCTGTTCGATTGATACAGCGTATAATTCAAATTGCTACAAGAAAAGACTCGATTGTACTTGATTCTTTCGCTGGGTCTGGCACAACAGCGCAAGCGGTTCTTAACATGAATAAGCATGATGGTGGACACAGGAAAATCATTCTTGTTGAAATGGGAGACTACGCCGACAGCATCACCGCCGAGCGCGTGAAGCGTGTGATCCGTGGCTACGGCGAGGGCAAGAACGCCGTGGAGGGTACGGGCGGCAATTTCAGCTTTTATGATTTGGGCGAACCGCTGCTTATGGGCGATTGCCTGAATGAAGCGGTTGCCCCGGAGAAAATCCGGGAATACATCTGGTTCATGGAAACCAAGCAGCCCTATGCCCCGCCCAGCGGCGGCAATCCCTATTATCTCGGCAAGCACAACAGCACAGGCTATTACTTCTACTACGAGCCGCAGCGCGTGACGGTGCTGGACTATGCGTTTCTCTCTACCATTACGGAAAAAGCCGATGGAACGGTGATCTATGCCGACCGCTGCTCTATCAGCGAGGACAAGCTGGCAAAAATGGGCGTTACATTCAAAAAGATTCCGCGCGATATTAGCAGATTGTAAGGGGGTGTTCGCTATATGGAACTGAAAACATATCAGAAAAAGGTGATAGCGGACTTGACCCGCTATCTGGAACTACTGAACGAAACAAAGAGTGACGCAGCAGCGTTTCGCCTGTTCTGGCAGGAGAAATCAGCCCCGACTTTGGGGCTATACCAAAACGTTATACCCGGTGTCCCGAACCTTTGCTTCAAGGTGCCGACAGGCGGCGGCAAGACCTTTATTGCCTGCAACGCCGTTCGCCCTATCTTTGACGCGCTCCCCGCTACCAAGACAAAGGCGGTCGTGTGGCTTGTTCCGTCGGACGCGATTCTGACGCAGACGGCGAAAGCCCTGAAAGACACTTCCCATCCCTACCGTCAGAAAATCGACGTGGATTTCGGCGGGCGCGTGGAGGTCTACACCAAGCAGGAGCTTTTGAACGGTCAGAACTTCAACCCCACCGCCGTAACGGAGCAGTTGTCGGTTATGGTGCTGTCCTACGATTCGTTCCGTGGGCGCGGCAAGGAGGTCTTGAAAGCCTATCAGGAGAACAGCAACCTTGCCGAGTTTGCAAAGGTGCTGGGCAAGCCCGACAGCCCCATTGAAAAAGCAGACGAAACCGCCCTATTCCAGATTATCAATCAGCTTAACCCGCTTGTCATCGTGGATGAGAGCCATCATGCCCGGTCGGAATTGAGCCTTGAAATGCTGGAAAATTTCAATCCCTGCTTTGTGCTGGATTTGACCGCCACGCCGAAAAAGGAGAGCAATATCATCTCCTATGTGGACGCGGTGCAGTTAAAAAACGAACACATGGTAAAGCTGCCTGTTATCGTCTATAACCGGGACAGTCAATCCGAGGTGCTGATTGATGCAATCGACCTGCGGAACAAGCTGGAAGAAATTGCAGATGCGGAGTACGCCAAGACGGGGAAATATATCCGTCCTATCGCGCTGTTTCAGGCACAGCCGAAGGGCAAAGAGGATGCGACCACCTTTGAAAAGCTGCGGGACAAGCTGGTGGACGCCGGGATTCCCGCCGAGCAAATTGCCATTCGTACCGCCGATGTGAACGAGCTGAAAAACACCGATTTGATGTCCCCAAGCTGCCCGATTCGATACATTATCACGGTCAATGCGCTGAAAGAGGGCTGGGATTGCCCCTTTGCCTATATCCTTGCGTCCCTTGCCAATAAGACAAGCCAAGTTGATGTGGAGCAGATTTTGGGACGGATTCTCCGTCTGCCCCATACGAGCCAGCACACACAAAGCGCACTCAATATGTCCTATGTGCTGACTTCTTCCAACGACTTCAACAATACTGTGGCGCATATCGTCAAGGGCTTGAACAGCGCGGGATTCAGCGATAAGGACTATCGGATCGGTGAGTCCGCAAAACCGCAGGTTCCCGAACAGCCAACGGAACAAATCACGCTGCCTGATCAACAAGGGTGTCCTGAAATGGAAACCCCTTTGGAAACCGCAGAGGACGATTTTTCGGGGCTGGATGGGAAATCTATCGGGGCAGAGTTGGAGCGGCGCAGAGAACAGGCGCAAACGCCTGAAATCGCCCCGAAAGCCGACACCATGCTGGACGCTGCCGCAGAGGTCGAAAAGGCATATACAGACGCTATCCAGCAGACAGACAATGACCCGATGATGGACAATCTTCCGTGGGAGGTGCGGGATAAAGTGAAATCGTTTGGGGTAAACCCGCAGTTCCGGGAGGATATTGAAACGCTGCAAATCCCGCAGTTTTTCCTGAAAGTTGAGCAATCTTTGTTTACGGACGGTTCTTTTGAACTGCTGGACAAGGAAATGCTGGCAGAGGGCTTTACCCTCAAGGGCAAGGCATACGATATTGATTTTGCCGCCGCAGACGATGAAATCCGCGAAATCGACGTGCGGGAGCAGGACGGCGGTTTGCCAAAGGTGTTCAAGATGGAGAGCGCCGAACAGCGGTACTTCAAAGAGTGGTTCAACAATCTACCGCCGGAAAGCCGGGTACGTCAATGCAAGGAAATGATGTTCAATCAGCTTAACAAGCTGAACATGGTGGACGCCGCCGAACTGAAAGCCTACATAGACCGCATTGTGAACGATATGGATAAGGCGCAGCTTGCCGCTATGGAGAAAGCCCCGCTGGGCTATGCGGCAAAGATCCGCGCCAAAATTGAAACGCTACTGGAATCCCAGTATCGAGAAAACTTTGAAAGGTGGCTGGAAACGGAGCGCATCGTCTGCAAGCCCTATTTCCGTCTGCGCCCCTCTATCCATCCTGCCACATATACCGACATATATGCCCGTTCTCTGTATGCAGCAGAGGACGGTGACATGAACAAACTGGAACAGAAGTTGATTGTAGAGTTGACCGCCCTGCCGAATGTCCTCTGGTGGCACAGAAATATTGCACGTCAAGACTTTGCAATTAACGGCTTTATCAAGCACTACCCCGATATTCTGATTATGACCCAGAGCGGCAAGCTCATCTGTGCGGAAACTAAGGGCGAACATCTGAAAAATGATGACAGCCGGGAGAAAATCGCACTCGGTCAAGCGTGGCGCACAGCAGCGGGCAAGAATTTCCGCTATTACATGGTGTTTGAGAATGAGGAAAACCTCTTGCCGGGTGCGGTGAGCATGAGCCAGTTTATCGACACGGTTAAGGCATTGTAAATCAAATAACCATATATCCGTCACTTGCAGGGGGCGATAAAATCTACCCCCGATAAGAAGCAGTGCCGATTCGGGCAGCAGGAGCAATTCTGCTGCTCGTTTTCTTTTGTGTGACCCCCTGGCTCATGCGCCGCAGGGTAGTCATAAATAACAATCAGCAAGGAGGTTAATTGTCCAATGAAAAACAGTAAGCGAGGAGGTGCGCCGCCTATGAACCACATCGGGAATATCCGTATATCTGCAAGGGAGGGCTTATATGGCAAAGAAACTTGACCCTCAAGAGATAGAGCAGTCCCGCCGAAAAAAGACTCGCGCCGATAATCGGGAGGAACGCAAGGAGCGCATACATGACGGAATCCGCAAGAATCGGGAAAGCGGCGGTGTAATTATAATACCGCCACCCCCAGCCGTACAAGCGCAAGGGCAGACTCCCCGAAAAATGCGTGTTGCAGCTTATGTCCGTGTCAGCACACAGGAAGAACAGCAAGTAGGCAGTTTTGAGATGCAAATTGTCTATTTCAAATCCAAAATTGAGAGCAATCCCGATTGGGAGTTAGTAAAAATCTATCAAGATTACGGCGTAAGCGGCACTTCCACGAACAAGCGGCAGGGATTTAAGGACATGATTGATGACGCAAAAGCAGGCAAGATTGACCTAATTTTGACAAAGGGCATAAATCGCTTTGGTAGAAATACGGTTGATATTTTGAACAATTTGCGTACTCTGAACGCCTTGACTCCACCTGTCCCGGTGCGATTTGAAAGCGAAGGGCTGTCCTCTATCGGGGATGGCAGCAACAATCTACTGATAGCGGTCTTGTCAGCACTTGCAGAATTGGAATCACAGCAAAAGAGCGAAGCCATCAAAAACGGTATTCGCTGGCGCATGGCAGAGGGTATCTACCAATTCTCGGTGATAAACACGCTTGGCTACTATTGGGACCACTTCGGACGATTGCTGATCGAGCCAACAGAAGCAAAGATTGTTGAGTACATCTACGAAAGCTGTTTGGAAGGTGCAACCCCCGCAGAAATTGCCGCCGCGCTGACCGAGCAAGGCATCAAATCGCCTAAAGGGAAAGATTTTTGGCGGGCTGCTACTATTCGCGGTATTCTCCGGAACGAGAAATATTGCGGGGACGCACTCATGCAGAAAACTTGTACGATTGATTTTCGGGAGCATAAGTCAGTGAAAAACACTATGCTCAACAAGTATTTCAAAGAGGAACACCACACAGCAATCATAAAAAAATCCGATTGGCAGAAGGTGCAACAGATTTTAGATGAAAAGCCACTACCCGGCAAATCGGCAAGGCTACACGCTATGCCAAAGCGGTTCACGGTCACACGTTCTAAAGACAAGTATTTCAGAGGGTATATCATTTTAGACCCGCGCTGGACAGCTTCGGAACGCCGCGAACTGCTGAAAGAGCTGAAAAATCTCTAATACCGAAAGGAAAATCCATTATGAAATTTGATTTTAACGCACTGAACTTTGAGATCCTTGATGCGAACACCAACGCATACCCCGACATTTTCATTAACCAGAACGGTGTCACCTTTACGAAAAAGGTACTTGATGACCTGAACTATCCTGCTTTTGTCCTGTGCCAGCTTGACGCAAAAAACAAGGTTTTTGCGGTTCGTATGTGTAAGAGTAGTGAGCAGAGGGGCTACAAGTTCTCCAAGCCGAAGGGTGAGCAGAAGGCCACGGTCAGCATCACCAACAAGAATCTGGTTGACCCCATTCGTGCCGCTATGGAGGGCGTTTGGCAAAGCGATAAACGCTATCGTGTGCGTGGCTTTTGGGTCGCAGACGCAAAAACGATGTGTTTTGACCTCTCCGAGGGTGTGCAGGAGGATTATAGAAATGCCGCCAGCGATAATGAAAGCGAGGAATAAATCGGTGAACGGATTGTTCACCGTCTGAACTTCCGAATGACAGTGGGGCAAGCTCATCATGGGCTTGCCCCTTGCTTAAATAAAGGCGGGTATTTGCAGATTGTAACGCACAAGGGGCAGATAAGTGAAATGTAGGGTGGTAATATGGCAGAGAAAAATAAACGGCGCACAAGCGATAATATCCCCGATATTTGCCCCGAAGGACAACAAAAAAACAGGCGTGGGAGTTGTTAGCGTCCCACACCTGTTGGAAAACTGATTTGTAGCAGCGGCGTACCTATATCCCTCGTGTAAGTTTTCTCTACGCCATTTTTACGCCATTTTCGTATAGAGTAGCATAGGAAAACATGAAGTTATATATGGTTGGTTTGTTCCAAAATCCGCTTCAAATCAAGTAATATTCGTATTTATTGAGGATTATTGAGATATAAAATCAGGTAGCGGTCCTCCGATACCCAGCTTCATAAGGTGAGCCTCCTTTGTATTTCTGTCCGGCGCAGGTGGCCGGGGAAGTTGTTTCTCAACTTAATATAATACCATTTTTTGCGTGGAAACGCAAGGGCGGGCGCAAAAAAGTGCGCCGCCTTTCGCACGAAAGGCGGCGCAGCCATATGTGTTATGCCAGGAAGCCCTTGAGGATCGTCTCCTCCGCCTGTTCGGGGGTCAGGCCGAGGGTCTCCAGCTTCAGCAGCTGGTCGCCGGCGATCTTGCCGATGGCGGCCTCGTGGATCAGTTGGGCGTCGGGACAGTTGGCGGTGATGGCCGGGACGGACTCGATGCGGGCGTCGCCCATGATGATGCTGTCGCACTGAACGTGGCCGAAGCACTGGGCGTTGCCCACCATCACCGGGTGGAAGATCTGGTGGGAACGGTCCTGGGCCACGCTGCGGGAGATGACGCGGCCGCGGGCGTCGTGGCCGTTGAGCTCGATACGCATATCGCTCTCGGCCTCCTGAGCGCCGTGGGTCAGCAGGCGCTCGGTGACCACCACCTCGCTGCCGGCTTCGCAGAAGAAGTCCGTCTCGCGCTTGGTGGAGTCGATGCCGCGGATCTGGATCGTCTCCATCTGCATGGTGGCGTTCTCACCCAGGTAGACCACGGTCTTGGGGTTCATGATGTTGCCGCCGGTCTGGCCGGGGTCTTTCTCGCCGAAGTGCTTTTCCACATAGCGGACCTTGGAATTTTTGCCGATGTGGAAGGTGTGGACGCCGTCGTGGCGGCTTTCGTCACAGCCGGAGTTGTGGATGCCGCAGCCGGCGATAATGTCTACGTCGCAGTCGTCGCCCACGTAGAAGTCGTTATAGACCAGCTCACTGAGGCCGCTGTGGCTGATGATGACGGGGATGTAGCATTTCTCACCCTTGGTGCCGGGCTTGATGCGGATGTCAATGCCGGACTTTCCGTCGCTGCGGGGATCGATAGCAATGTGCTCGGTGGACTGACGGGCCTCGCAGCCGGAGTCCTTGCGGATATTGAAGGCGCCCACGGGCTTGCCGGTCAGATCGGCGATCTTTTCCAGCAAAGCGGCGTCGATATCGGTGATCATTGCGCGCCCTCCTTTCTCTCCAGTACGGGACAGCTGCCCAGCGTGTCGGCCAGGATCAGGGGGAAAATCTCCTCCGTGGTGCCGCGGTGTGCGATCTGGCCGCCGGCGATGACGACGATCTCGTCGGCCAGCTTGATAATGCGCTCCTGATGGGAGATGATGACCATGGTGGCCGCGCCCTCCCGGTGGATCTGCTCGAAGGTCTCGGTCAGCCGGGCGAAGGACCACAGGTCGATGCCGGCCTCCGGCTCATCGAAGATCATCAGCTGGCCGCGGCGGGCCAGGATGGTGGCGATCTCGATGCGCTTGACCTCGCCGCCGGACAGAGACACGTCCACCTCGCGGTCCAGGTAGTCGTTGGCGCAGAGGCCAACCTTGGTAAGATAGGCGCAGCACTTGTCCTTGCTGAGCTTGTCCTCGCCCGCCGCCAGAAGCAGCAGGTCATGGACGGTGATGCCCTTGAAGCGGGGCGGCTGCTGGAAGCCGTAGCTGATGCCGCGCTTGGCGCGCTCGGTGATGGACAGGTCCGTCACGTCCTCGCCGTTGTACAGCACGCGGCCGGAGGTGGGCTGCACCAGGCCCATGATGACCTTGGCCAGGGTGGTCTTGCCGCCGCCGTTGGGGCCGGTGAAGACGACCAGCTTATGGTCGGGGATGGTGATGGATACGTTTTTCAGGATGTCCTGCTCCCCCTCGGGGGTGGACACCCGGTAGCAGATATTCTGCAATTCCAGCATGGGATGGTTCTCCCTTCTCTGAACGTTTGTATTGTGGCTGTTCACACCATCAAAGTGGTGGGCAGGTTCCGTAACCATATCAGTGTAACAGATTTCGGCAGGAAATGCAATATGTTTCCGCCCATGGCGCACATCGGGCCGCGGCACCACATAGTATAGACAGAAAAGGAGGCGTTCAGTATGGAGCCATCACCGTTGGTATACGATACCGCCGCCGCGGCGGCGGTGTGGCAGAGGGTGGGGCCGGCGCTGCCGGCCTATGACGCGGCACCGTGTCCCGCGGGGGCCTGCTGCCCGCTGCCGCGGCGGGAGACGGACAGCGAGGCGATGTTGGGCGGGCTGATCGCCGAGGGCGCGGCGTTGTATGCCTGCTGCCGCCGGTGTGCCGTCCGTGCGCCCCGGCAGAGCCGGCAGGCGCTGGAACAACTGGCCCGGGAGGAGCAGCGGGCGGTGCGGGCCCTGCTGGCGGCATATTTTCTGCATACGGGCCGGTGGCGGCAGCCGCCCGCGCCGGCGGCGGGGGTACGGGAGACGTGGCTGGCGGCCCTGCGGCGGGTGTATGTGGGCGAGGCGGTGGTGCAGCGGGGCTGTGCCGAGCTGGCGGCGCGCATGGAGGATGGCTGCCTGCGGCAGCTGCTGGCGGCGGAGGCGGATCGCGCGGCGGAACGGGGAAAACGGCTGGCAAACTTGTTGGAAAAAGCCTTGACAACGGAGAATAACCTGCTAAAATGGTAGGAAAATAGGAAAAGGGGCGCGCCGCACCGGGCGCGCCAAATTCCGGAAGAGCATCAAGGGGGCGGGCGGCGCCCGTCTCTGGTATACAAAGGAGGCTTTACCCATGAAAGAATGTATCTCCCGCGAGGCGGCGCTGGCGGCGCTGAAAACGTACAACAAGGAGCCGTTCCACATTCTCCACGGTTTGACGGTGGAGGGCGTTATGCGCTGGTACGCCAATGAGCTGGGCTATGGCGAGGACGCGGATTTCTGGGCCACGGTGGGTCTGCTGCACGACATCGACTTTGAGATGTGGCCGGAGCAGCACTGCCGGAAGGCACCGGAGCTGCTGAAGAAGGCGGGGTGCTCCGAGGAGTTCATCCACGCCGTCTGTTCCCATGGCTACGGCCTGTGCTGCGATGTGGAGCCCACCCATGAGATGGAGAAGGTGCTGTTCGCCGCCGACGAGCTGACGGGCCTGGTCGGCGCGGCCGCCCGTATGCGCCCCAGCAAGAGTGTGATGGACATGGAGGTCAGCAGCCTGAAGAAGAAGTATAAGGACAAGAAGTTCGCCGCCGGCTGCTCCCGGGACGTGATCAACACCGGCGCGGAGCGCCTGGGCTGGACCATCGAGGAGCTGATGGAAAAGACCATCCTGGCTATGCGCAGCTGCGAGGAGAGCGTCAACCAGGAGATGGAGACGCTGGCCTGAGCGTATACATCGAAAAGAACACCCTGTGCGAATACACAGGGTGTTCTTTTTTACGAATTATACGGAGAGTTGTTGGATATTGTGGAGGGGCGGAGGGGTTTTACGCCGTCTGCGGCGGCTACACCTCATCCGCCCCCTTCGGGGGCACCTGTCTCCCTGCGGGTCGGTCGGTCCGCGGATCTGACAGGCCACCGGCCTGTCATTCAACACTGCGGACCCCTCAAGGGGAAGGCTTACGGGGGTGCGCTCTCGAGGGGAAGGCTGACGGGGTGCAGGGGGAGAAAAAAGGAAGCGCCCGGGCGGGCGCTTCCCTGTATGTTATTCGATGGCGATGATGTAGTAGTACACCGGCTGGCCGCCGGGAAGGGCGGCGACCTCGGCGTCGGGGCAGATCGTCTCAAACACCTTGGCGGCGCGGGCGGCGTCATCCTCGGTGACACCCTGGCCGGAGTAGACGGTGACGAACTCGGCGTTCTTATCAGCGGCTACATGAGCCAGCTTATCCAGCAGTACGTCCAGGCTGCGGTCGGTGCCCAGGAGCTTGCCGTCGCACAGGGCCAGATAGTCGCCCTCGTTGATGGCGAAGCCGTCGAAGTCGGAGTTGCGGGCGGCGTAGGTGATCTGGGCAGTGGTGACATTGGCGGCGGCCTCGGTCATGGCGGCCAGGATGGCCTGGGGGTCGTCGTTGTCCGGGTCCACGGCCATCATGGCGGAGATGCCCTGGGGCACGGTAGCGGTGGGCACCACGATGACCTGCTTTTCCGTCAGGCCCACGCACTGCTGGGCGGCCATGATGATGTTCTTATTGTTGGGCAGGATGAACACGATCTCGCTGGGGGTGCGGTTGACCTCCTGCAGGATGGCCTCGGTGGAGGGGTTCATGGTCTGCCCGCCGGAGACGATGCGGTCCACGGTCAGGTCGCGGAACACGGCCTCGAGACCCTCGCCGGCGCAGACGGCCAGGAAGCCGTAGCGCTTTTTCGGCGCGGCCACAGCATCCTCACCGCGCTCCAGCTCGGCCTCGACGGCGTCCAGATCGTCGGTGCTCTGCGCCTTGCGCCCCGCCGCCAGATCAGCGGCCTGGGTGCGCATGTTCTCGATCTTGGCCAACTCCAGCGTGCCGTATTTCTGGGCCTCGTTCAGGGCGTCGCCGGGGGTGTCGGTGTGGACGTGGACCTTGAAGGCCTCGTCATCCTCGCCAATGACCAGGCTGTCGCCGATGCTGTTCAGATAGGCGCGCAGGCCGTCCAGGGGCTTGTCGGAGGTCTTGCGGACGATGAACACGGTGTCGAAGGCGAAGGTAATATCCTCGTCGCCGATGGCGGCGAAGTCCGCCTTCTCCTCGGCAGTATCGGCCACCTCAGGCACGGGCTCACCCCGCAGGGCGCGGAGCATACCCTCCAGAATGATGAGGTAGCCCTTGCCGCCAGCGTCCACCACGCCGGCCTTTTTCAGCACGGGGTTCATCTCGATGGTCTCCGCCAGGGTGGTATAGCCGGTCTTGATGGCCTCGTCCAGTACGAACTCGGCGTCGTTCTTCTCGCCGGCGGCCTCCAGCGCACGCTGGGCGGCCAGGCGGGAGACGGTGAGGACCGTGCCCTCGGCGGGCTTCATCACCGCGCCGTAAGCAGTGGAAACGCCCTCCTGCATGGCCTCGGCCAGCAGGGCGCCGTCGGCGGTGTCGTGGCCCTTGAGGACCTTGCTCATGCCGCGGAACAGCAGGGACAAAATGACGCCGGAGTTGCCCCGGGCACCCCGGAGCAGGCCGGAGGCCGTCAGCTTGGCGGCCTCGTCCACGGTGGCGGGCTCGGCCTTGCGGAGCTCGTTCACCGCCGTCTGGATGGTCAGGGACATATTGGTGCCGGTGTCGCCGTCGGGCACCGGAAATACGTTCAGGTCATTGATGGCCTGCTTCTGCGCGGTAATGCAGGCGGCGCCGAAGGCGACCATCTGCTTGAAGGCGCCGCCGCTGATCTTATCTGTCATGTCTGTTCTCCTTCCGGGCGCGTCACACGGTGACGGAATCCACGCAGACATTCACCGCTTTGACGGTGACGCCGGTGTTGAGGTTGACCACATACTTGACCTCGCCCATAATGGATCGGCAGACTGTGGCGATGTTGACGCCGTTTTCCACGACGATGTGCAGCTCGATGGACACGGTGCCGTCGTCATTGTACGTGACCTTGACGCCCTTGCTCATGGCCTCGGGCCGCAGGAGATGCACCAGCCCGTCAGTCATGCTGCGCTGGGCCATGCCCTTGACGCCGAAGCAGTTGGTGGCGGCCGCGCCGGTGATGGTGGTGAACACGGCGTCGCTGATGGTGATCTCGCCGTTTTCGGTGGGGACTTTTATCATAGCGGACTTCCTTTCTGCGGAAATGGCATAATAACACACGATAATATGGAGTATTATATACTACTTTCTCCGGGATTACAATAGAGATTTTACCGGGGCGGCATATGGGCAGGTTTCCCGCGCGGCTTTGAAGGCGCGGCGAAGAAAGGGAGCGCCCCGCGGGGCGCTCCCTTGTGCGTTACTGCTTGTAGGGCACGTGCCAGATGGTGTCGGCGTACTGGGAGATGGCCCGGTCGGCGGCGAAGACGCCGCTGCGGGCGATGTTGGTGAGGCTCATGCGGTTCCACGTCTCCCGGTCGCGGTAGGTGTGGCGCATCCGGGATTCGGCTTCGCAGTAGGCGGCGAAGTCGGCCAGGACCATGTACTGGTCCGCCTGACCGTCCATGCCGGTGACAAGACGCTGGAACAGGTCCTCGTAGGTAACGCCGTCCCGGAAGCCTACCTTCAGCTGGTCCAGCACGCGGCGCAGCACCGGGTCGCGCTGGTAGAGCAGGTTGGGGTCGTAGGTGTGGCGCAGGTGCTCCACCTCATCGGCATGGAGGCCGAAGAGGAACATATTGTCGTCGCCCAGCAGGTCGTGCATCTCCACGTTGGCACCGTCCAGGGTGCCGACGGTCAGCGCGCCGTTCATCATAAACTTCATATTGCCGGTGCCGCTGGCCTCCTTGCCGGCGGTGGAGATCTGCTGACTGACCTCGCTGGCGGGCATGAGGACCTCGGCCAGGGAGACGCGGTAGTTCTCCAGGAACACCACCTGGAGCCGATCTTTGCACAGCGGGTCGCTGTTGATCTGGTCGGCCAGAGAATTGATGAGGTGGATGATGCGCTTGGCCACGGCGTAGCCCGGGGCGGCCTTGGCGCCGAACAGGAACGTCTGGGGCGGGATGTCCAGCGTGGGATCGTCCTGCAGGCGCTGGTACAGGTAGATGATCTGCAGGGCGTTCAGCAACTGGCGCTTGTACTCGTGCAGGCGCTTTACCTGCACATCGAAGATGGCGTCGGTGTTCAGCACCACGCCCTGGTGCTTCCTGGCGAAGGCGGCAAAGGCAAGCTTGTTCTGATGCTTGATGTCCTCCAGACGTTCCAGCACCGCCTTGTCACCGGCGTAGGCCTCCAGCTTTTTCAGCTCCTGCGGATGGGTGAGGTAGCCCTCGCCGATCAGGTCACGGAGCAGTCCGTCCAGACCGGGGTTGATCTGGGGCACCCAGCGGCGGTGGTCGATGCCGTTGGTGACGTTCTTGAACTTGTCCGGCATCATCTGGCAGGCGTCCTTGAACAGGTCCTTCCGCAAAATCTCGGAGTGCAGGGCGCTGACGCCGTTGACGGCCATGCTGCCGGCGATGCACAGGTTGGCCATGCGGACGCCGCCGTCCCAGATAATGGCCAGCTTGGCGGTCTTGACCGGGTCGTGATAGAATTCCTCCACCTGCTGCTGCCAGCGGCGGGAGATCTCCTGCAATATCTGCCACACGCGGGGCAGCAGCGTTTCGAACAGCTGCTGCGGCCAGACCTCAAGGGCCTCGGAAAGCACGGTGTGGTTGGTGTAGGCCACGCAGTGGGTGGTGATGTGCCAGGCCTCGTCCCAGCCCATGCCGGCATCGTCGATGAGGATACGCATCAGCTCCGGGATCACCAGCGTGGGGTGGGTGTCGTTGATCTGGATGACATTCTTCTCATGGAAGTTCTTGAGGGTACCGTACTGCTGGATGTGCTTGCGGGTGATGGACTGAATGGTGGCGGACACGAAGAAATACTGCTGCTTCAGCCGCAGGGACTTGCCCTCGTAGTGGTTGTCCTCGGGGTAGAGCACCTGACTGATGGCGTCAGCCATGGCGCGCTCCTCGGCGGCGTGGAGGTACTGGCCCTCGCTGAAGAGCTTCATGTCGATGGGCTTGGGGCTGCGGGCCTGCCACAGGCGCAGGGTGTTCACATGGTCGGTGTCGTAGCCGGCGATCTCCATGTCGCAGGGGATGGCCAGCACACGGGTGTAGTCCTCATGGACCACCATCAGGTGGTTGTTGTCCCAGCGGGTGCGGACCTTACCGCCGAAGTGGACCTCCTCGGCCTCCTGCAGCTTGGGCAGCAGCCACGCGTCGCCCAGCTGCATCCAGTCGTCGGGCAGCTCCACCTGCTGGCCCTCCACGATCTTCTGCTTGAAAATACCCAGCTCATAGCAGATGGAGTAGCCCGTCGCCGGAATCTCCAGGGTGGTCATGCTGTCCAGATAGCAGGCGGCCAGGCGGCCCAGACCGCCGTTGCCCAGACCGGCGTCCGGCTCCATGTCGAAGATGTCCGCCGCCTTGAAGCCCAGCTCGCCGATGGCGGCGGTCAGGGGCTCCAGCAGCGCCAGATTGAAGGCGTTTTTCATCAGGCTGCGGCCCATCAGGAACTCCAGCGACAGGTAGTGGACCTTGCGCTTTTCCTCGTGAGCCGTCTCCTCGCGGGTCTGTACGCCGTGCTCGGCCATGATGTCCCGCAGGACCATGGCGCAGGCCTTCATCATCTCGCCGTCGGTGGCCTGCTGCTCGGTGCAGCCGTAGTTGAGGCGCAGCTTCTGCACGATGGCCTCTTTCAGGGTCTCTTTGTTGTAGGTCATATCGGGTAACTCCTCCTTGGGTCAAAGGTTCTCATAAATGTGCCGGTAGGCCGCCGCACTGCGGCCCCAGCTGAAGTCCGCGGTCATGCCACGGTATCGAACGGTGTCGAAGCCTGTCCGGTCGCCCCGGTACAGGCCGGTGGCCTGACCGATGACGGAGAGCATGGCCCCGGCGTCATAGTCGCCGAACAGGTAGCCGGTGCCGTCCTCCTGCCCCACCTGGCAGGAGCGCACGGTGTCCGCCAGACCGCCGGTGCTCCGCACGATGGGCACCGCGCCGTAGCGCATGGCGATCATCTGGCTCAGGCCGCAGGGCTCGCTGCGGGAGGGCATCAGGAACAGGTCCGCGGCGGCGTAGACGCGCCGGGACAGATCCTCGGCGTACAGGATCTGGGCTGACAGGCGGCCGGGGTACTGACCAGCCTTCCAGCGGAAGAAATCCTCATACCCCCGGTCGCCGGTGCCCAGCACCACGAACTGGCAGCCGGCGGCCATAATGCCGTACATGGCCTGCTGCACAAGATCAAGCCCCTTGTGGCCCACCAGCCGCGTCACCATGGCGATCAGCGGCGTGTCCGGCTCCTGGGCAAGTCCGAGGGCAGCCTGCAGGGATGCCTTGCACACGGCCTTGCCGGCCGGGTCTGCCGCCGTGTAATGCGCCGGAAGCGCCGGGTCGGCGGCGGGGTCGTAGGTGACGGTGTCGATGCCGTTGACCACGCCGTGCATTTTCCAGCCGATGGCGTCTACCACGCTCTCCAGCCCCTCGGCATAGGCCGGGTCATGGAGCTGGGCGGCGTAGGTGGGGCTGACGGTGGTGACGGCGTCCGCCATGAGCATGGCACCCTTCATCAGGTTCACGTCGCCGTTCATGCGGAGGGTGCCGTCATCGTACCAGCCACGATCCAGACCGAAGAGCTGGTCTACGCTGTCGCTGCCGTAGCGGCCCTGATACTCAATGTTGTGAATGGTGAACACCGTGCGGATATGGCGTATCTCCCACCAGCGGGTGGCCGCGTCCTTGAGATAGATGGGCACCAGCGCCGTCTGCCAGTCGTTGCAGTGGAGGATGTCCGGCATCCAGTCCAGGCTGGGCAGCAGGTCGACGACGGCCTTGCTGAAAAAGGCGAAGCGCTCGCCGTCGTCAAACTCGCCGTACAGGCGGCCGCGGCGGAAGTATTTTTCGTTGTCCACGAAGTACCAGGTCACGCCCCGGTCATAGAGGGAGAACAGGCCGCAGTACTCATGCCGCCAGCCCAGGTCCACGTAGATATACCGGCGGAAGGTCATTTTCTCCCGCCACTGGGGGCCGATCTTGTCGTACAGGGGCAGAATGACGGCGGTCTCGACACCCTCCGCCGCCAGGGCGGGGGGGAGGCTGCCGGCCACATCGGCCAGGCCGCCGGTCTTGCAGAAGGGATAGGCCTCGCTGGTCACATACAGCAGCTTCATGGCAGGCTCCTTTCTCTTATACCGTCGCGCCCTTGGCGATGACGATGGGATAGCGCTCGTGGCCCATCAGGGTCACATTCTCGCTGACGGTGACGTATTTGTCGGTGATCACGCCCCGCAGTATGGCACCGCGCTTGACCACCGTGTCCTTGAACAGGATACAGTTTTCCACGCTGGCACCCTTTTCAATACGCACGTTGCGGAACAGTACGCAGTTTTTTACGCTGCCCTGGATGTCGCAGCCGTCGGCGGCCAGGGAGTTGACGCAGCCGCCCTCCGGGTCGATGTAGCTGGAGGGGGAGTCGTTTTCCTTGCCGTATACCGGGCGGTCCGGGCAGAACAGGGCGCTGCGGGTGGCGGTATCCAGCAGCTCCATGCTGCGGTCGTAGTAGTTCTGCAGGGTGCTGATATGGGCGGCGTAGCCGTCGTAGACATAGCTTTGCAGATGGAGGCGGCTGCTCATGCCCTGAAGGATATCCCGCCGCAGGCTGTAACGGTTGTGGCTCAGGCACTCCGTCACCAGCTGGATGAGCAGCTCGGTCTGCAGGACAAAGATGTTCAGGCAGCGATAGCCCTCCGGCGTGTGCAGGCCGTAGGCCGTGTCGGTGATGCGGCCCCGGGCGTCCAGCCGGAAGTAGGTATCCTGCCCGTCGCCGGGGACGGCGGTGCAGACGGCGGTGATGTCCGCGCCGGTGTCGATATGGCGGCGGAGCACGTCCTCCAGGGGCGCGTTGATGACCGTGTCGCTGTCGGACAGCACCACGTAGTCCTGACGGATGCTCTTCAGGTAGTTCATCACGCTGCCCAGGGCATCCACGCGGCCGCGGAACTGGCCGTCGCCGCGGTGCTGTTCATTATAGGCGAAGGCCGGCAGCAGTGTCAGACCGCCGAAGTTGCGGCTCAGGTCCCAGCTCTTGCCGCTGCCCAGGTGGTCCAGCAGCGACTGGCACTTGCCGTGCATGATGACGCCCACGTCCGTGACGCCGGCGTTCACCATGCTGGAGAGGATGAAGTCGATGATGCGGTAGTCACCGCCGAAGGGGATGGAGCCGTGGACGCGATTTTCGATGAGCTCCCGCAGACCGTTTTCCTTGTCGTAGGAGAAGATGATCCCGTGCATTCCGTTCATGGCCGCACCTCCTTGCCGTTTTCGCCCAGCATCATTTTCGGTTCGATGACCGCGCCGTCCGCCACGGAGGTCCGGGGCCCCAGCACGGCGATGCCCCAGTCCTCAAAGGGGACGCTGCCCGGGGCGCCGCCCACCACGGCGTTTCTGCCTACGCGGCAGCCCTCGCCCACGATGGCGTAGGACACCTTCGCGCCTGCCTCGATGACGGCGCCGGGCATGACCACGGAATAGGAGACGGACGCGCCCTCGGCCACGGTGGTGCCGGTGCTGAGGACGGCGTTCTTTACCTCGCCCAGCACGGTGCAGCCCTTGGCCACGGCGCTGTTGCCCACATCGCCCGTTTTACCGATGTAGGTGGGCGGGCAGGTGGGCGTGCGGCCGTAGATGCGCCACTTCTTGTCCAGCAGGTTCAGCCCGGAGCCGGGGGAGAGCATATCCATGTTGGCGTCCCACAGGGAGTCCAGCGTGCCCACGTCCTTCCAGTAGCCCTCGAAGCGGTAGGCGGACATCCTCTCGCCGTTTCGCAGCATAGCGGGGATGATGTTTTTTCCGAAGTCGTTGTCGCTGCGGGGGTCAGTCTCATCATCGATGAGGTACTGGCGCAGCTTTTTCCAGGTGAAGATATAGATGCCCATAGAGGCCAGGTTGCTTTTCGGTTCCTTGGGCTTCTCGGCGAACTCCGTGATGTTGTCCTCACCGTCCACGGCCATGATGCCGAAGCGGCTGGCCTCCTCCCAGGGGACCTCCATGACGGAGATGGTGCAGTCGGCGCCGGTGGCCTTGTGGCGGCGCAGCATCAGGGAGTAGTCCATCTTATAGATGTGGTCGCCGGAGAGCACCAGTACGTACTCCGGGTCGTACAGATCCACGAAGCCGATGTTCTGGTAGATGGCGTTGGCGGTGCCCTTGTACCAGACGGCGCCGCCGGCGCTCTGGTAGGGCGGCAGGATATGTACGCCGCCGTTGACACGGTCCAGCTCCCAGGGCTGGCCGCTGCCGATGTAGGTGTTCAGCTCCAGCGGCCGGTACTGGGTCAGTACGCCCACGGTGTCGATGCCGGAGTTGGTACAGTTGGACAGGGGAAAGTCGATGATGCGGAATTTGCCGCCGAAGGGCACGGCGGGCTTGGCCATGCTGCCGGTGAGCACGTACAGGCGGCTGCCCTGGCCGCCGGCCAGCAGCATCGCCACACACTCTTTTTTCATCCTTGCGTACCTCCTGCGTTCTGTTTTTTCTGGGGGCGTTTTCCCTCCCGGCGCAGCAGCACCGCGCCCAGGGGCGGAATGGTCAGGGAAAGGGACGTCTCCCGCCCGTGGGAGGGGATATCGTCCACGTCGATCCGGCTGCCTGCCGGAAGGGCGCAGCCGCTGCCGCCCCAGCAGGCGTCGTCCGTGTTGAACAGTACCTCATACCGCGCCGCCGCCGGCACGCCGAAGCGGTAGTTGTCCCAGGGCACCGGCGCAAAGTTCACCGCGCAGATCAGCTCGTGGCCCCTGCGGTCCCGCCGCAGAAACACCAGCACGTTGTTGTGGTTATCATCGGCCACCAGCCATGTAAAGCCGTCCCAGTCCCGGTCATTTTCCCACAGGCACCGGTTGCGCTTATACAGCCGGTTCAGCTGCCGCAGGCACTCATGGCTGGCCCGGCAGGCGGGATCGTCCAGCAGATACCAGTCCAGCTGGCCGCGGAAGTCCCACTCGTGCCACTGGGGCAGCTCGCTGCCCATGAACAGCAGCTTTTTGCCGGGGTGGCACAGCATATAGGCCCAGAAACTCCTTACACCGGCCAGCTGCCGCCAGTCGTCGCCGGGCATCTTGCCCCGGAGAGAGCCCTTCATGTGGACCACCTCGTCGTGGGACAGGGGCAGGACGTAGTTTTCCGAGAAGGCGTAGACCATGGAGAACGTCACGTCCCGGTGGTGGAACTGGCGGAAGTAGGGGTCCATCTTCAGATAGTGGCACAGGTCGTTCATCCAGCCCATGTTCCACTTCAGGTTGAAGCCCAGACCGCCCTGCTCCGGCGGATAGGTGACCAGCGGCCACGCGGTGGACTCCTCCGCCACCATCAGCGCCGCTGGGTCGGCGGCAAAGGCTGCCCGGTTCAGCTCACGCAGGAAGTCGATGGCCTCCAGGTTCTCCCGGCCGCCGTCCTTGTTGGGACGCCACGCGCCGCCCTGCCGGTCATAGTCCAGATACAGCATGGACGCCACCGCGTCCACCCGCAGCCCGTCGATGTGGTATTCCTTCAACCAGTAGACGGCGGAGGACAGCAGGAATTCCCGGACCTCCGGCTTGCCGAAGTCGAATACACGGGTGCCCCAGCCGGCGTGCTCCCATTTCAGGGGGTCGCCGTACTCGTAGAGGCAGGTGCCGTCAAATTCGATAAGCCCGTGGCTGTCCTTACAGAAGTGGGCGGGCACCCAGTCCAGTATCACGCCCAGCCCCGCCCGGTGCAGGGCATCCACCAGGGCCATGAAGTCGTGGGGCGTGCCGTAGCGGCTGGTGGGGGCGAAGTAGCCGGTGCACTGGTAGCCCCAGCTGTCGTCCAGGGGGTATTCCGTCACCGGCAGCAGCTCTACGAAGTTGTAGCCCATGGCCTTTACATAGGAGGGCAGCTCCTTTGCCAGCTCCACATAGCTCAGGGGAGAGCCGTCCTCGTGGCGCTTCCACGAGCCCAGATGCACCTCGTAGATCAGCAGCTCGCCGTTCACCGGTGGCTTTTCCAGCCGCTGCCGCCGCCAGTCATCGTCCCGCCACTGGTATCCGGACAGGTCGTAGACCTTGCTGTCTGTCCCGGGACGGGTGGCCGCATGGAAGGCACAGGGATCGGCCTTCCACACCACCCGGCCGTCCGCGCCGGTGACCACATATTTGTAGGCGTCGTAGACCTTGGCGTTCTCCGCCGCCGTTTCCCACACGCCGGTATCCAGCCGGGTCATGGGCCGGGGCTGCCAGCCGTTGAAGTCCCCGGCCAGCGCCACGGCGCGGGCGTGGGGCGCCCACACGCGGAAGGTGAAGCCCTGCTCCGCCGGGTGCGCGCCGAGGTAGGTGTAGATGTCGTGGGCCGGGTGCCGCGTCATGTGCTCAGCTCCTTTTCTCTCGCTCTGCTCGTCTGCTCTATGGTAGCACGCCTGTTCCGTCAAAGGGCGCGAAACAGGTCGCTGGTAACGTTACCGACATTGTACCCCATTTTTCCCGTCCCGTCAACAAACAAGGCGCTTTTTGTGCCGCGGCGGGGGCGGAAAAGGGCCGCAAGCACAAAAGGGAAACGCAGGCGCGCTGCGTTTCCCTTTTCGTTTACTCATCCCGCTGCTGCACGGCGCTGCTGCCGTTCAGGCCGAAGTCGTCCGCTACGCTGGCGGTGTCCCGGCGCAGCATGGTCTCCATCACCCGGATATCGCTGTCGATATCCATGGCATCGGTGCGGTACAGCTCGTCCAGCTGGTGCTCGAAGCCCGCCACGATGCTGTCCATGGTCTTTTCGATCTTGGCCTTGGCCTGGCTCAGGTTCTCGCCGCTGACGCCGGCCTCCTCGAAGCTGGCGTAGTTTTCCAGCAGCTTCAGGGTGGTGGGCAGGTAGTAGTTCAGGAACGTGCCGGCGGCGTCACGCTTGGCCTCGTCCTCTTCAATGAGTTTGAAAATACGGCCGGACACCTGCTCCATGCGGTCCAGCTTGGCGCTGATGGCCTCGTCGGCGATGCGGTCGTTCAGCTCGCGGATCTGGGCCAGGATGGCGGCGTAGCCCGCCGGCGCGGGCGCGGTCTGTGCGGGCTGACCCTGCTCCGCCTTGGCGCGGTGGGCGGCATCAAAGTACGCCGTGGCGGCGGCCTGGGACTTGAAGAGCATACCGCTGCCCATGTCGATATAGGCCTCGTCACCCCAGAGGCCCTTTTCCAGCATCAGGTTCACGTCCTTCTCCACCCGGCGGCGGGACACGTCGGCGGCCCGGGCCAGATAGTCCAGGGGCACGGCCTGCTTCTGCCCGACGGTGCGGAGGTAGGTGGCAAAGCGCCGCTGGCGGCGCTTCATGGCGCCGCTGCCCAGCAGCAGGGACGCGCCGCCGGCCATCATGCCCAGGGGATAGAACAGCTGCCGCAGCAGGTCCATCCATTCATGCCATTTGATGGCGTAGCGCAGTTCAAAGTAGTCCACCTGCTGCACCAGGAAAAACACGCCCAGAATACCCACCACCGCGCCGATGATCTTCATGGTTTTGGCGCCCTTGTCGGAGTAGTTCGGCGTCTCTGTGACCTTGCGGACGGTGTTCTTCGCCGCGGAGGCGCGCGCCTGCGCAGGCTTCGCCTCGGCGCTGCCCACCGCTGTCCGCTGCCACGCATCCCGCGCCTGCTGGCGCATTTTCCTGCCGCCGCCCTCGCTGAGCTTGCTCAGCAGCAGGATCAGGCCCACAGGCCAGGCCACGGCAAACATCACCGCGATGAATATCCACGAACCCAGGTCGTTATTGTTCTTTTTCGGCGGCTTCGGCTGAAGACCGTTGTTCTCGTCGTATTCGTAGCTCATGCTTCCCCTTCTCCCTTTCCCCGCAGCTTTCGCTTGTTGCCCTTTTCGTCCACGATATAGGTATTCTCCAGCACGCTGCGGGCATTGGCCATTACCGCGTTCAGGTACTCCTGCCGCAGTGCAGCGCGCTCCTCGATCTCCGCGTCTGTCAGCCCCTCGGCCTTGGCCTTGCGGGCCAGCTCGTTGATGCGTGCTATCTTCTTCTCGTCCATAGCTGTTTCTCCCTTATATGTATCGCCGTATGTCCACCGGCAGGCGGCCCTTTTTCGTGGGAGCGCCCACGCTGTCCAATACGCATTTTCCCAGACCGCGGCAGGTGATGGTATCCCCCGCCGACACGGACTTGTCCGGCTTCACACAGGTGACGTAGTTCACCTGTACGGACCCCTTTTCCACGGCCTCCGCCGCCCGGCCCCGGCTGAGAGAAAATCCCGCCGCCAGCACGTTGTCCAGCCGCAGGGATGACACCGTGTCCTTTATTTCCTTCACCGCCGCCTGCGGCGGCGCCAGCGCCGAAAGCGGCAGCGGCGTTACGGTGAGCTTCTCCCGGCCGGCGCTGTCCCAGTTCTGCAGCAGGAAATCCGTCATGGACGGGTCCAGCAGCACCTGACAGCCGCCCTTTTCCACAAGTATATCGCCTATCTTCTCCCGGGTCAATCCCAGAGCCATCAAACTGCCCAAAAAATCCCGGTGGGTCAGGTCGCCGCCGCTGCGGCACGCGGCCCGCACCGCCGCGACCTGGTCGTCAGGCGTCTCCAGCCAGTCCGGCAGAAACAGCAGCCGCTTTCGCTCCGCGCCGTCATAGCCGCCCCAGAAAATGCCGGACTCCCGCGCGCCCAGCAGCACCAGAAAGCCCTGCGCTGCAGCCTGCTCCGCAGGGGAGAGAAAGCCTGTGGCCGTGGGAATGTTCCGCGTGCGGCACTGCTCACACTTATCCCACACGCGGCTCAGCAGCAGCCGTTCCTCCGGGCTGTGGGCGGCTCTGTCCAGCAGTTCTCGTCTGTCCATGTTATGCCCCCAAATCCTGCGTGTGGTACAGCGTGGCATACACGCCGTTCTTTGCCAGCAGCTCCTGATGGGTGCCCTGCTCGGCGATGACGCCGTCCTGTATCACCAGTATCCGGCCGGCCGAACGAATGGTGGACAGCCGGTGGGCGATGATCAGTGTTGTGCGGCCTCGGGCCAAACGGTCAAAGGCGCCCTGGATGCGGGCTTCCGTCACGCTGTCCAGCGCGGAGGTGGCCTCATCCAGTATCAGAATGGGCGGGGCCTTCAGAAACACCCGGGCGATGGCCACCCGCTGCTTCTGCCCGCCGGAGAGCAGCGCGCCCCGCTCACCCACATAGGTGTCGAACCCGTCGGGCATGGCGCAGATATCGTCGTAGATCTCCGCCTGCCGCGCCGCCTGCTCTACCTCAGCGTCGGTGGCGTCAGGGCGGCCGTAGCGAATATTCTCGCGGATGGTGTCGGCGAACAGGAACACGTCCTGCTGCACGATGCCGATGGCCCGGCGCAGGGAGCGCTGGGTGACGGCGCGGACATCGCGGCCGTCGACGGTGATGCTGCCGCTGTCCACGTCGTAGAACCGGGGCAGCAGCTGGCACAGGGTAGTCTTGCCGCCGCCGGAGGGCCCCACCAGGGCCACCGTCTCGCCGGCGGGGATGTGCAGCGTCACGTTGTGCAGCACCTCGGCCTTTTCGCCGTAGGCGAAGGAGACATCGTTCACGTCCACGCGGCCCTGTACATGTTCGAGGGGCTGCGCGTCGGGGGCGTCCTGGATGGACGGCTCGGTGGCCATCAGCTCAATGAAGCGGTGCAGGCCCGCGAAGCCGTTGGAGAACATCTCGGCGAAGTTGGCCAGCTTGCGGATGGGACTGACGAAGGCGGTGACGTATAGGGAGAAGGTGATCAGATCCACATAGTCCATTTTCTCCCCCATGATGAGCCAGCCGCCCACGGCGATCACCGCCACCGGCAATATGCCGGTGCAGAACTCCATCACCGCGTTGAAGCGGCCCATCTCCTTGTGAAAGCCACGCTTGGCGGTCTTGAACACCTCGTTGGCCTCGTCGAACCGCTGCTGCTGGGCTTCTTCGTTGGCAAAGGCCTTGGTGGTCCGCACGCCGGACAGGCCGGACTCGATGGCGGCGTTGATGGTGCCGGTCTTGACCTTGGCAGCCCGGGAGGCGGCGCTCATCTGCCGGCGGCGGCGCAGGGCCATGGTCAGCAGGACAGGCAGCAGCACCAGCAGTACCAGCGCCAGCTCCCAGCGCAGGGTGAACATCACCGCCAGCGCGCCCACGATGGTCACCAGGGAGATGAACAGATCCTCCGGCCCGTGGTGGGCCAGCTCCGTCAGTTCAAACAGGTCACTGGTCAGGCGGCTCATCAGCTGGCCGGTGCGGTTGCGGTCGTAGAAGTCGAAGCCCAGCTCCTGAATGTGGCGGTACAGATCGCGGCGGATATCCGCCTCCACGCGGATGCCGAAGGTGTGGCCCCAGTAGGCCACAACGAAGTACAGCGCCGAGCGCAGCACATAGGCGGCCACCACCACCGCCATGACGATGAAGAATACCCGGAACTGCCGCTGGGGCAGCCAGGTATACATGGCGGCGCGGGACACCAGCGGGAACGCCAGGTCGATGCAGGCGATGAGGAACGCGCAGGACAGGTCCAGGGCGAAGAGCCGCCGGTGGGGTTTGAAGTAGGAGAGGAATATCCGCAGGGGGCTGCGGGTCTGATAATCTTTCGTGGTCATGCTATGCCTCGCTTGGTGTTTTTTTGAACATATAGTATAGCACATCGGCACGGCGTTCGCAATAGCATGGCGCCCCGGCTTGCGTGCCGGGGCGCTGCGTGTTATAATTGGGCCATGACCTGGCCGATAGGGCCGTCGATGGTGACGGCGGCGCCAAGACCGCTGCCGGTCCCGCCCTTGTTGATGACCGCCAGCTTATGGCCGCGGTAGTACTGTATCAGCCCGGCGGCGGGATAGACCACCAGCGACGTGCCGCCGATGATGAGCACGTCTGCCTGCCGGATATAGTGGATGGCGCGGGCCATCACGTCCTCATCCAGGGACTCCTCATACAGCACCACGTCCGGCTTAATGATGCCGCCGCAGGTGCAGCGGGGAATGCCGCGGCTGTTCACGATGCGCTCCACACCGTAGAATTTCCCGCAGCGGGTACAGTGGTTCCGCAGCACGCTGCCGTGGAGCTCAAGGACCTCCTGGCTGCCGGCCTTCTGGTGCAGGCCGTCGATGTTCTGGGTGATGACGGCCTTCAGCTTCCCCTGCCGCTCCCATTCCGCCAGCTTGCGGTGGGCAGCGTTGGGCTGGGCGTCCAGGGCCAGCATTTTGGCCCGGTAGAAGTCGTAGAATTCCTCGGTGTGCGTCTCGTAAAATGTGTGGCTGAGCATGGTCTCCGGCGGGTATTTGAATTTCTGGTGATACAGGCCGTCCACACTGCGGAAGTCCGGGATGCCGGATTCGGTGGACACGCCGGCGCCGCCGAAAAACACGATGTTGTCACTGGCGTCTGTCAGTTCTTTCAGTCTGCGGATGGTGTCGTCCATACTGTCCCTCCATTTCTTTTGTAAGGAGCATACGCTATGAATATTCAGATCTTCGGAAAAAGCAAGTCCTTCGACACGAAAAAGGCGGAGCGCTGGTTCAAGGAGCGCCGCATCAAGTACCAGTACATCGACCTTGTGAGCAAGGGTGTGTCGCCGGGGGAGTACCGTTCCATCCGGGCGGCCGTGGGCAGCTTCGACGCGCTGGTGGACAAGGACTGCCGGGCGTATGAGGCGCTGTACATGGCCTACATCACGCCTCAGGCGGCGGAGGAAAAGCTGCTGGAATACCCGGAGCTGTTCGCCGCGCCCATTGTCCGCAACGGGAAGCAGGCCACCGTGGGCTATTGCCCGGAGATATGGCAGACGTGGGAATAGGAATAAGGGCTCTCATCCGTGCGCCGCAGGCGCACGGTTTTTTGTATCCCGAAAACCACTCGCTGGGCTAGTGGTTCAAAAGAGGCTGCTGC
>ERZ1026957.366-NODE-366-length-23124-cov-8.411895_pt1 | contig 23124 bp, 21 predicted proteins | sample MGYA00519300_ERZ1026957 | MGnify/ENA primary metagenome ERZ1026957 (study PRJEB26926, sample SAMN06164520) | human gut metagenome | biome: ENVO:00009003; feature: ENVO:2100002; material: ENVO:00002003 | host: Homo sapiens | place: USA | collected 2012 ...
AAGCATAAATTTCAATCATTCTGAAACGGCCGTATTTCTTACACGGACCGGATTCTTTAATCAAGTAAATACCGTTTTTTGCCGGTGTTTATTCTATGAAAACTTTGGTTTTCTGAAATCCATGCTTTTAATTCAAAATACAATTTAAGAGCAGGGATGGAATTTATGCCACAGGTTTATTTTCTTTTCCTGCCGGAAGGAGAAGATTAATGAACGCACAGAGAAACTTTAAGGACACGGTTGGCCGTATGCTTTTTGCCAGACCTGAGAATGCATTGCAATTATACAATGCGCTTAACGGAACCGATTATACGGATTCGTCCGTAATTGAATTTAACACGCTTGAGAACGCCATCTACCTGGGGATGAAGAATGACTTATCATTTATTATAGCATACAGGACATCACTGTATGAATTTCAGTCGACAATCACTCCGAATATGCCGCTTAGGAATTTGTTTTACATATCGGACATACTTCAGGGTTATGTGCGGAACCGCACGCTTTACAGCAGCCGCTGCATAAAAATACCGGCGCCGCGTTTCATCGTACTTTATAACGGTATCAGGCCGATGCCGGAACAGGTGGAATACAAGCTGTCCGATGCGTTTGAGGTCCATGAAGAGGATCCGCAGTTAGAACTCAAGGTCACGGTGCTGAACATCAATGAAGGCATGAATGAAGAACTCAAATCAAGATGTCCGGTTCTTAAAGAATACATGGAATACGTGGGCGCGGTGCGCCGCAATATGGAACATATGCCGCTTGATGAAGCGGTCGATGCAGCAATAGAGTATTGCATAAAGAATAACATTTTGAAGGATTTTTTGCTGGAACAGAAAGCGGAGGTCAAGAAGATGAGCATATATGAATTTGACGAAGAGCGTGAGATGGAGATGATACGGCAGGATGAACGGGCCGAAGGGGAGCAAGCGGGGCTGGAACGCGGAAGAGAAGAAGGAAGAGAGGAAGGAAGAGCAGAAGGAGAGCAACTTGGACGCGAACAGGCAGTGCTTTCACTTTGCCGTAAATTTGGATGCAGCCGTGAAGAATCGATACAACGTCTGATGGAAGAATGCAGCCTGACACGTGAGGAAGCAGAGAAACGGATGGAAGGATACCGGAGCGAGGACTAGAAACTAACGATATCAATAGTTTAAAGCTATTATAAATGCCTAAATTAATGTATTTTAATTAATCATTCCTATGTGATAGACTGCACTCATAAGAAAACACAGGAGGATTTTTTATGAGTACATTAAAGACACCGTTTAAATATGATTTCGTCGGAAGTTTTTTAAGACCACAGGAATTGAAGGATGCAAAGGCAAAGTTTGCCGGCGGAGAAATTTCCAAGGCAGATTATGACAAGGTCGTGAATGATGAGATAACGAAGCTGGTTGCGAAGCAGAAAGAACTCGGATTCCATGCAATCACCGACGGCGAGTTCAGAAGGACATTCTGGCATCTTGATTTTATGTGGGGATTAGATGGCGTGGAGCACCAAAATACCGGCAACGGCGTTCAGTTTGATGCTGAACTTGCTATATTAGATGACACATATCTTGTTGGACCGGTTAGGGCAAAAGCGCATCCTTTTGTTGAGTATTTTAAGTTCCTTAAGCAGTTCGAGGATGAAAATACAGTGGCTAAGTATACAATACCGGCGCCGGCACAGACTTTTCAGCAGTTTATCGTTCCCAACAATATTGAGGGAACCAGAAAAATCTATCCGGATAATGAAGCCCTGATTCAGGACATCGCAGCAGCCTACCGTGATATAATCAGGCAGTTCTATGATGCAGGATGCCGCAATCTCCAGCTTGATGACTGCACATGGGGTGCGGTAGTCGGTGATGCGGCGAAGCACAGGTATAAATCACTCGGCATAGATATAGAGGATGTCAAAGCAGATCTTCTCAAAATAAATAATCTTGCTCTCGAGGGTAAACCGGATGACATGGTAATAACATCGCATATCTGCAGGGGCAATTACCATTCAACATTTTTCACCAGCGGTCCATATGATTCCGTTGCGGATTATGTTTTTGCCGGGGAGAACGTTGACGCCCTCCTTCTTGAATATGATGATGCACGTTCCGGCGGTTTTGCTCCTCTTGCGAAGGTGTCAGATGATAAGATTGTTGTACTCGGCCTGATTACGACGAAGTCTCCACAACTCGAGGATAAAGACGCGGTCATTAAGAGAATCCGTGAAGCAGCTAAGTACATCCCGCTTGACCGACTCTGCCTCAGCCCGCAGTGCGGCTTCGCCTCATGCGAAATCGGCAACAAACTTACCGAAGAAGAGCAGTGGGCGAAATTAAGACTTGTCAAGGAAATCGCCGAGGAAGTCTGGGGATAAAATCGCTCCTAATAATATAATAAATACCAAAACTCCCATATGCCGGCCGGTATGCGGGAGTTTTTGGATTTCTGCCAGAAAAAACACTGTATGAACGATACAACATTATTGCAGGTTGTAATCGATTATACGTTTAAGGACAGCATTACTCATATGCCTGAGTGGCATATTTAATTTCTGCTCATCAACAAGTAATGCGACAGCAAATAAATTAGCCTCATACTCATAGTCGGATGTGGTAATCCCTCTGCCTGAGGGGTCAAAGTGATTGATGCTGTTATTATGTAAAAGGGCATGGCCTAATTCGTGTGCACACAGAAAAACCTTGCCGGTGTGGGAAAAGGCCTGATTTATTGAAATGATGGTTGGATATCCGTCTAATTTAACGGTATGGGCCTTAAAAACATCAGGATTTCCGGAAGTAAGACAAACCCTGAAACCATAGTACTGTGCAAGCGTAAATGGATTGTCAGTATTAAATTCTGCTTTTAATTCGTGTGCAAATCGTATAATATCATTGGTTCTCATAATTTATCCTGCTATTTATATTTGTAACTGACCATTTTTAATTGGTCCAATAAATCGTTTGCAAAATTAATAATTGTTTCATCATCCATTGAGTCTATATTATAACCGCCATATGCAGCAAGGGTTGGGAGCTTTAATATAAAGGCCATTGCGTCCTGAGGATTGTCAAAATCATTTGGAAGTGATGGCTCACAATCATTGTTAGAAAGATTACCGTTCATTAATTCAGAAGGCGATACATCTAAAATAGTGCACAATTTGTTGAAGATGCCTACAGGGATTTTCTCTATGGATGAATCCTCATATCTGTAAACAGTGGACACAGAAACTCCGAGTTCTTTGGCAATTGATTCAGCGGATAATCCCCGCGCTTTACGAATCTGTTTAATTCGTTCTCCTAAATTCATGTTAAACTCCTTGTTTTTAATTATTTCATTATAACATTTTATTGCAGAAATGCAAGAAAAAAAGCAAAAATGCAAAATAATATTGAAATCATATTGCAAAAATGCTAAAATACAAAAAGAAATCGCGAAAATGCAAGAAAGGTTGTGAGATAATGATAGAATTAAATACGAATAAACAGGGAAAGGGACCGACTATCAAAGTTATAGGTGTTGGAGGCGGAGGAAATAATGCGATAAACCGTATTCTTGAGAATGGCAAACCACATGAGAATGTCCAATACGTTGCGGTAAATACAGATGAGCAGGTGCTGACCGACTCAAAAGCGCAGGAAATAGTGCAGATAGGAACCAAATTAACAGGTGGATATGGTGCCGGCGCCGATCCTGAGACAGGGGAAGCTGCGGCAAGAGAATCAGAAGATGAAATCACCGACACCGTAACCGGTTGCGATATGGTAATCCTGACTGCGGGAATGGGAGGAGGAACCGGAACAGGTGCGCTGCCTGTAATCGCGGAAATATGCCGGAATAAAGGCATTTTGACAGTGGCGGTTGTGACAATGCCATTTAGTTTTGAGGGAGAGTCCCATACCCTGGTAGCCGAAAATGGGATGGAGAGTCTTAAGAAAAATGTGGATACATTGCTTATAATCCCAAATGATAAGCTTCTGGACATAACCGATAAACCTTTTTATCTGGAAGATGCATTTCAGATGGCCGATCAGGTGCTTAGAGATACCATCAATGGAATAATAGGTATAATTTTTAATACCGGAATGATAAATCTGGATTTCAATGACATCAGGACCACGATGCTTAATAAAGGTATCGGACATCTGGGTATTGGGCGTGTAGAAGCAGGCGGCTCCGTTATAGATGCGGTTAATGCTGCCATAAAATCGCCACTTCTGGACGCAGATATTACAGGCGCTTCCAATATAATGATTAATTCATCTGGACGGATCAACCTGAATGAATTAAACGAAGCGGTTACATATATCAAGGAAATTGCCGGAGCGAATGTTAAGTTGATTTGGGGAACGGTAAAAGATTCTTCGGATGATGACAGCATAGTCGTAACTGTTATAGCGACCGGTATGCCGGGTAAAGATGCGCCTATGATTGATCATAAACTGAATCAGAAGCATACTAAGTCTGCAGATGGGTTTCAGATTGAGATTCCGCCATTTCTCAAAATTTATTAAATATAAGGAGAGCATGCAAATGAAACAGATGGAGAAATTTACATATAACGGACTGTTATTAATAACTAATAGTATTTTCCTGGCGATTATTTATTGGGTATGCCACGGCCGTGTATATATATACAGCACCGGGAAAACAGGAGGGTACATCAGTGGAATGGCGCTGATCGCATTTGAGGTCATGGTCATGCTTTGTAAATATATTTTATCTAATAAAAGCAGTTTATAGTCATAATCATCGGGGAAATGGTCATCTACATATGATGAAAATTCTTTATTTATGCCAATAATAGTAATATAGTGAGTACGTGCACTTGCATTATGCTTGTAGGGATTAAATACATTATGATTGTAGGTGTAAAAAATACTACCGTTTTTTTCGCTATGGCATTCCTCCTGTTGAGGGAATAGAACCACCTCATTAATATATAATAAAATGTAATCGGCTGGTATTATATTTATATCCGGTAAATTACATTCTGGCATCCACCCAATTATTGGAATAATTTTATGAACGCATATTTCGTCAATTAATCTTATTGATATGTCCTCAAATAGACTTTTTTTACCAGAGGCATTGTAGCCAACAATAGTGGCGCTTCTAATCCAAGTGAGATGGTATTTCCAGGAGTAAAGAGTAAGGAATTTAGAGCATTTCTTTTAAGGCATAATATAACAGATAATATTATGATTGATGAGAAAAACTTAAAGAAGGAAGTTAAAGGGCAAATAAATATTTTCATTACTATGAAAAGACTTCTTGATCAAAGAAATCTAGATGATACATTAAGGGGAATTAGAGAAGAACTGAAAGAATTGTATGATGGATTTATTGTGAGTGCAAATAAAATGGATTTGTATAATGCGTATGAATATATGTATAACTATGTATCGACATGCTGGAAACTTACAAAAGATTCTAAATTATCGACAGAAGAGCAGCAGTTAGTTTCTACATATATGGGACTGTATTATGCATTACCAATAATGACAAGCATATCAGAAAACAAAATATTCTGGAAAAGCTGTGTGAGAAAGAAGGATTTTGATGCGACGAGCGAATTCAATGGTATGACATATGACCAGATAGTCAATTGCTTGGATACGGATTGCGTAAGTAAAGAAATACTTTGGAAAGGATTATTATTTACATTGTATGATTTCGACTATATGGAGTTTGATAATAAGATAGGAAATCGACTCAGGTTTGCAAATATTTTTGATAAGCTTCCGATACCATTTACGATGAGTGAGATAGGTAAAAGACTTTCAGCAATAGAAGAACTTTGCTATGATGGGAATATTGTTAAAACAGAAGGATATATAGAAGCCATGAGCTATCTTTTTGCTGTTGAAAATAACCAATTGGACGAAAAGCGAACAATTAATGCGTTGAGTTATTTGTTAGACAATGTAACACAGAATCCGTATGAAAAGATCAGATGTTGGTCCGAAACAAGAGTTATCAACTGCTTTGATTATATCTTTAGAAATATGGACAAAAAAATTGCCCGGGAAAAAATGAAGATGATGATGAATGATGTTTCCGGCGATGAATTTTTTAAGAAACTGAATGAAATAATTGATTTAAGAATTGCCGAATTTGAGCGGTTGGATAAAGAGCATCATAAGAAAAACGAGAAAAAGGGCAAAGGAGACAAGGACAAGAGAAAATTATCACAGGAGGATACTTAATATAAGTTATGTTTAGCAATTGTACAGTTGATGTGTACTCGACAATATAAAGGAGGTAACAAAATTGGAAATGATACATACAAGAAAAATTATTTTTGTAACATCTAACCAAGGAAAAGTTGAATCAGCCAATAAGTACTTTGATGGTAAGGTTGTATTTGATACATATGACTATGAAATACCCGAAATAAGAGGTTCATTGAATGAAATAGCTGTTGCGAAAGTAAAAGCTGCATATGAGAAAACAAGTGCTCCAACCATAGCAATGGATGCGGGGTTTGTAATTAATGAACTTAATGGCTTCCCAGGTAATTATGTTAATTTTGCACTTGGTACAATTGGAATTAAGGGAATTCTTAAACTTATGGAAGATAAAGAGAAACGTGAGTGTTCCTTTGTTCAGTGCCTTGCGTATTATGACGGAGAAGATGAACCTAGAATATTTTATGGAAAGCATCAAGGGCATATTACATATGAAGAGCGGGGTGTTATTAGTAAAGACGACTGGTCGGAATTGAGTCTTATCTTCATTCCCGAAGGGGAATGGAACACAACAGGAAGAACATTAGCTGAACTTACCCATGAGGAGCGCGTTAGAATTACAAGAGATAATGACAATAGCGCATTTGCGAAATTTAGGGATTGGTATTTAAACACTATGAAAAAATAAATTAAAAAACGGATTGGAGTGTGAGAATGATGAAGAAGATATTTAAACTAATGGTAGTAGCTATGTGTGCATTTGTTGTCATTGCAATTATTAAGTGTAATAAAGAGACAAATGTTTTGTCAAATGAGTTTGCCGACGAGGTAAACTGCAGTGATCTGTATCAAAATATTACTGCGGTAAAAGAACTTCCTAAGGATGCTGTTTTCGAAACAAACAGTTCAAATGCCAAATTAGCAGATGGCAAGTTTAGCAGATATTACACTGCGTTAAATGCTGAGCAGAAACATTTGTATGACCAAATCGATGCAGGAATTAAAACATACCCTACAAACGCTGCAAATATATATGGTGTAAATTTTTCACGAATGAGCGAACAGGAATTATTTGATACCATATGGAGTTGGTTCTATTCCAATCCTGATATATATTGGATTACATCAGCTTGTAATTATTCTTACAATTCGCATGGAGATATTACCGGGGTTTATTTTGTATCTTATGACTGCGATGTTGAGACTTTTCTAAATAAGGTTGAAAGCGTTAAAGAAGCCGCATTGCAGTATGATACAAATTATGATAGGCTTCATGAAATTCAGCGACTAGTCTGTGAGAATAATATCTATGATTATGATTTTGATAATAACTTAACGTTTAATCAAACTACATATTCTGCAATTGTTGGAGGCAAAACGGTCTGTGCCGGCTATGGAAGAGCTATGAATTATATTGCAAATTTGTGCGATATTGACGTGGAAAGCGTTGTAACACCGGAACACTTATTCAATTACTACATAGAAGGTGATTATGCTTATTTGATGGATTTAACCTGGGATGATGCAGAACCTGTCAGATACAATTATTTCTTAATTGGAAGCGAAACATTAAATAAAATTGATAATTCAACACATCATACAGCACTTGAATATAATGTTTTTCCTACACTTGCGTTGTCGGATTATGCAAAGCCATATGAAGAACCAGAGACAACTGAGCCAAAGGAAATTATCGAAGTAGAAACGACAACTCCAGAGGAAACAACGCCATACATAGAACCTGCCACACCTTATGCAGAGCCAACGCTGCCATACATAGAACCTACCACACCGTATATAGAACCAACAACTCAGGAAGAGATAATACCTGAACCTACCACAATATATGAAGAACAAACTACGCCTTACATTGACACAGAGGCTTCGTTTGTTGCGCATAGAACACAGGCAGAAGCTGATGAGATGTTAGATCGTAATCCAATAACCTTAATACCTTATAAGGGTAATAATTATGTCGGTGAATCATATGTAATATTTGTTCTGCAGTATCTGGAATCACGCGAAGAAAATACCGAAGTGAAGGAGATATATTTTAGTCAGGATGAAAATATTGCGTTCTGGGAATGTGGACTTTTCTTAAAGGCTGGTAAAAAGAATGGTACGACAATAGTGGGTGTTAAGGCATGCATTGATGGCGTGATGCGTACAGATCATATAATGGTTACAGTAAACAATGGAAAATTTGTTAGTATCATGTTTGAAAAACATTAGATAAAGCAGAATAGATTGAGAACAGATGAACAACATTCGATCATACGGTTGTTGTTTGTTATCCCCCGCCCCCGTAAATTATTTTATGTCCGGGCGGGGATTTTTTTGAGAAAAAATACAGTTGACAGTCACGGTTAGTTTGGACTAACATAATCGAGAATTAGCTAAAAGTAATGAGTTGACAAATTGTATCGTCCGTCGGACAATCAGTATATGAGGAGCGACATTCGGAAGGAGACATATCAATGACAGTTCAGGAATGTTATGAGCAGGCAGGACTCGATTATAATGACGTTAAGGACAGAATTGGAAATGAAGCCATAATTAAGAAATTTGCAATTAAATTTCTCAGTGACAGAAGTTTTAAGGATTTGGAAGACGGGATAGATGAAGGCGACGGGGAGAAGGCATTCCGCGCAGCACATAATATGAAGGGTATATGCCTCAATCTCGGCTTTACACCGCTATATGAGGCTGCATGTGAGATAACAGAGAAGTTAAGAGGGAGAGAAACAGAAGGAAGCGCACAACTGTTTGAAAAAGTACGGGCAGAATACATAAAGCTGACGGACTGTATCAATAAACTTGCAGCGGAGGATTGACAATTGGGAAAAGATATAGAGATGTCACATTTTGGCATTGACCAGCAGCAGGAGATTAAAGAGGGACTTCAGGCGGGACTGGATGTATCCGTATATGCTAAACCTGAATTTTATGCCATACAGATGCGCCAGATAAGACTCGGACTTATGGCAGGATTGCCGGTCGGGATTTATGCGTCCGACAAATACGACTGGTTTCAGATGGAGGAAATCAGACTGGGGCTTGAACATAAAATAGACATTGATAAATATGCAGACCCGTCAGTACCGTTTGATACCATGCGCCAGATAAGGGAAGGTCTTGAGCATGGAATAGATTTGTCCGCCGCAGGGAATCTTCCAGCAGGCAAATTAAGGGAATTTAGGATGGCAGCCTGTGAGGGCATAAATATCGGAAAATATATCAAAGCAGGTTATGATGAAGAACAGCTTAAACAGATAAGAACAGCACTTGAGGAAGCTCTTGATATAGACCCATACATAAATCCTGCGCAGCGCGGGGCGTCCATAAGGGAAATCGCGCTGGGAATCGGCAAGAATCTGGATGTGAAGACATATGCCGACGAACAGATGAACTGGCAGCAGATGAGGGAACTGAGGAAGGGACTTGAACATAGAATTGATATATCGGTATACAATAACTGGATGTATTCATGGCAGCAGATGCGTGAGATAAGGCTCGGACTTGAAGAACATCTGCCGGTTGAAGAATACAAGAGTTTAATGTACACGGCAAAGGAAATGAATAAGCACCGGCTGAAACTCATGCAGGAAGCCAATAAAGCCAATGATAAGAACGAAGAAACGGGAAAACAGTATGATGATTTTACGCTTCTGATGGACGGAAAGCAGATGGAAGCATTTATCCAGGTATCCGCTGCAGGTATGAAGATACCGAAGAAAGAGATAATGTCGGCACTTGAAGACTGCGGTATAACATATGGAATAGATGAAGCTGCTATTGATGATATAGCCGGTAACGGAGCGCAGGACACTATGATAACCATAGCGAGAGGCAGACAGCAGGGAGCCGGTAAAGACGGATGGTATGAATTTCTTTTTGACAGTGAAGCCGGGAAACATCCAAAGCTTAATGAAGACGGTTCTGTGAATTATAAGAATATGAAGTGGTTCGAGATAGTCAGAAAGGGTCAGAAAATAGCAATATATCATAAGGCAGAACCGGGTATGCCTGGCTGCCGTGTGACAGGAGAGAAGTATGACGGCAAGGCGGGAAAGGAAATACCGCCGGTCAAGGGACATGGATTTTCCATAGCACCTGACGGAGTGACATATGTAGCAGATATTGATGGCAGAGTTGTGTATAAGGATGGGATGCTTGAAGTCACAAGCGTGCTTGTACTGGAGGAAGATACAAGTACTGCCGGAAATATTAATTTTAACGGCTCGGTATATATACGAAACAGCATCGGCGAAGGCACTGTTGTGAAAGCAGCAGGTGACATAATTGCTGACGGATTCATAGAGTCCGCACAGCTTGAGGCGGGCGGCGATATAATCCTGAAGGAAGGTACCAATGCGGGAGGCCGCGGGCTTTTAAAGGCAGGCGGTAATGTGATGGGCAAATTTTTCGAGAATGCAACGATTGAGGCCGCCGGAAGCGTAAAAGCCAATTACTGCCTTAACAGCAATATTGTTGCGGGCAGGAATATCATCATATCGGGAAGATACGGTATGATAACCGGTGGAAATGCATATGCTGGCAGGAAAATAGAATCATATAATATAGGCGATGCGGATGGTACGGCTACCTTATTAAGTATAGGCAAACCGAATAATTTTGCCACGAGATTGAAAAATGTCGAAGACCGGATGAAAGCAGTGGACCGGGAACTTCACATGCTTAATAACATATATGATGAATTTGTGGAGAAGATGAAGCCGGAAGAAAGAAATGTCAATCCGGTGTATCTTAAGGTTGAAGACGCCATATATACCAAGAATAAGGAAATGTCTGAACTTAAGAAGGTCAGGGAACAGATAATCAATACAGAAGAATTGTATGGGCATGGGAAAGTAGTCGTAAACGGAACCATATACAGTGGAACCAGCGTTTACATAAAAGGAGTCAGATGGGATGCCGGTACGGCTCGTAACATTAACATAAGAAAAAACGGAGACAGTATATCCGTGTATAGAAATTGAGGTTGAAATCCATGAATAAAATATTGATTGTAGATGATTCAGAAATAAACAGGGAACTTTTAAGCGACATACTAAGCGATGAATATGAAGTGCTTGAGGCAGAGAACGGACTTAGCGCCACAGACCTGATCAACCGCGAGAAAGACGAAATTTCAGCCATTCTTCTTGATCTGGTTATGCCTGTCATGGACGGATTCCGTTTCCTGGAGTGGATGAACAAGGAGAATCTTATATCCACGATTCCCGTGCTTGTAATAAGCGGTGAGAATACAGTCCAGAATGAAAAAGCATGTTTTGATGCCGGGGTATCCGATTTCATTGCCAGACCGTTCAATTCAATTCTTGTAAAGAAAAGAGTACAGAATGTGGTCAGTCATTTTGCATATAAGAACAGACTTGAAGATAAGGTAGCCGAGCAGACAGAGGTTCTGAATAAAGCATACAGGACACTCAAATATCAGGCGCAGAAACTTGAAAAACGTAACGAAGATATTATAGATATGCTCGGTACGATTGTTGAATACAGAAGCCTCGAAAGCGGGGAACATATCCAGCGTGTTAAGAATTACACAAGAATACTTGCTGAAAAATATGCCGAATTATATCCGGAATGCGGTCTGGACCGGAAGCATATCGATATGATAGTATCCGCCAGCTCTTTGCATGACCTCGGCAAGATATCAATTCCTGACAGTATTCTTATGAAACCGGGAAGACTTACCAAGGATGAGTTTGAATATATGAAATCACACACAATAAGGGGATGTGAGATTCTTGACAGCATGAAAATAGAATGGGAGCCTGAATCCAGACAGATAAGCTATGATATCATACGCCATCATCATGAGAAATATGACGGATGTGGATATCCGGATGGACTTAAAGGAGATGAGATACCGTTGCCTGCCCAGTTAGTATCGGTGGCTGACGTATATGATGCGCTTGTTAACGAGAGATGTTATAAAGACGCATATTCTACTGACGAGGCATTCCGAATGATCGTTAATGGAGAATGTGGAGTTTTTTCTCCCAGACTAATGGAAGTATTCAGAAATGTAAGAGACCGGTTTGAGAAATTGGTCAAGTCACCGGTATAAGTATGTACGATAAAAGGATGGTTAAATGTCAAGTAATATAGAAAATATAGCAGAACAGGTTGGACAGCTGAATAAAGCACTGGAAAATCAATATGATATATTAAAAGCATTGTGTGCGGATTATATATCTATATATAAGATTGATTTTAATACAGGTAAGTATGAAATATATCAGACCGGAAACCTGCATAACAAGGAAATCGCCGAAAAGACAAGAAGTCTTAATGATTATAAAGAACTTGTGCGTTGGTACGCTTCAGAATACGTGATTCAGGAGGATATGGATTATTTCTGTAATGCTACATCTGAGGAAACCATTATGAAGCATCTTCTGGAGAAAAAAGATTATGTTATAAGATATCGTGCAAAAGGCCTGAAACAGGATTTTTGCTATTTTGATATCCAATATGCGGATGTAAGCCATAATCCTGGCGAGAAGAATGTTATAATGGCAATCCGTAACGTGGATGCAGTCGTGCGCACAGAAGAAGAAATGCGGCGGAATACGGCGAGTGCCCACGAGGAGACTCTTAAAGGGTCGGGCATAGGGATGTGGATGATCGTAATTGAGGAGGGTGTCAAGCCCAAAATGTATACCGATTCAATGATGCGCGAACTGCTTGGAGTTGATGACGAAATATTACCGGAAGACTGTTATGCATGGTGGTATGACCATGTTGATAAGAATTTTGTGTCACAGATTGATTCAAACATGGAAGAGATTCTTGCGAAAGGCAGAAGCGAAGTCAGCTATCCTTATAATCATCCGGATAAGGGAACTATGTATATCAGATGTGGCGGATGCAAGTCATATGACAGTGTACATAACAGAATACGCATCAAGGGATATCATCAGGATGTAACCGAGATTATGACGATTAAGCAGAAACAGGATAAAGAACTTATGGATGCCCTTGTTGTGGCCAAAAGGGCGGACAGATCAAAAAGCGAATTTATATCACATATGTCACATGATATCAGAACACCGATCAACGGAATTATCGGTATGGTTGATATCGCATCTAAGAATCCCGAAGATGCAGAACTCCAGAAAAGAATGCGCAACAATGTGCGGGAATCGGCGGAGCGCCTTCTTAATTTCATGAATGACGTTATCGAATACAGCGAAATGGAAGGCAGTAGGATGAAGCTTACGCATGAACCGGTTGATATCGCGAATATCATTGGAAACATACTTGAATTGACGGACAAACAGATTAATGACAGGAACATTCAGGTTGTTACCGATTACGGAAACGATACATATAAGCTTGCGGGAAGTCTGAAACATATAAGACAGGTATTGTATAATATTATCGAAAATGCTATCAAATATAATAAACAGAACGGAAGTATATCGATTTCTGTGCATATTGAGAAGACAGATGAAGAAAAGGCAGAGTGTTTCGTAACTGTTGCCGATACGGGCATAGGAATGAGCCGGGAATATGTGGAACATATTTTTGAACCTTTTACCCAGGGCTATGAAGATGCACGCACCAGTTATAAGGGAACGGGTCTTGGTATGGCCATATGCAAACGTATTATGGACTATATGCAAGGCACAATAGAAGTTAAGACCAATCCGGGCGAAGGCAGTGAATTTACGGTTAAATTTCCGTTGGATATATATGAGGAAGATACCGTAGCTGATGAGAATGCAGAAAACGATAATTTTGCAGGATATAAGATCCTCATTGTGGATGATAATAATATGAATCGTGAGATAACACAGTTTATGGTTGAGGAACTTGGTGCCAAAGCGGTAACCACATGTGACGGAAAGGAAGCGCTTGATACATTCCGAAAGTCAGAAAGAGGTGATTTTGACTGCATAATTATGGACCTCATGATGCCGGTGATGGACGGTTTTGAGGCATCGGAACGTATCCGTAATCTGGACAGGGAAGATGCGCACACGATACCGATTATTCCGCTCTCTGCAAGCTCTTCAGAAGAGGATATGGAGAAGGCGGTTGAATCCGGAATGAATGGTTATCTCGTAAAGCCTGTAAGCATAGATTTGCTGAAACATACTTTACAAAATATGATATAAGTGCTAGTATATCAGCAGTTAAATATCAGCACTGGTAACAGGAATGTATGTTTTCGTAACGTGAAGAAGTGGCAGCGGAGATGTAGGTTCCTTTTGTGTAATAGCTGATATGGGAAAGGAAAGAGATACAATGAATGGCTTGGTTATTATTCTGATCGGTATAGTGGTTCTTGCAGCCGCATATATTTTCTACGGAAGATGGCTTGCGCGCAAATGGGGTATAGATCCTAAGGCAAAGACACCGGCTTATACCAAGGAGGACGGAGTGGATTATGTCCCGTCATCCAAATTTACTGTTTTTTCGCACCAGTTCTCGTCGATAGCGGGAGCAGGACCTGTTACGGGACCGATACTCGCGAGCGTGTTTGGCTGGGTTCCGGTGCTTCTCTGGCTGTTAGTCGGAGGTATTTTCTTCGGAGCGGTACAGGATTTCGGTTCGCTCTATGCTTCCGTCAAGAACGAAGGCAAATCAATAGGAATGATTGTTGAGAAATACATAGGCAAGATAGGCCGGAAACTTTTTATGATTTTCTGCTGGCTGTTCACACTTCTTGTTATAGCGGCATTTACCGATATGGTTGCCGGAACTTTTAATGCAAAAGGCCTCGGCGAAGGCGTTGCCGACGAACAGTTATTTGCCAATGCATCAGCGGGCTCAATATCAATGATGTTTATCGGAGTTGCGATTATCCTCGGTGTTATAATTAAATTTACCGGAGACAAGTTAAAAGAATGGATGAAAGCGATAATTGCAGTCGCACTTCTTATAGGTATGTTTGCGCTTGGTATGAATCTGCCGATATATGCGACAAAACAGACATGGGTATTTATCGTAATGGCATATCTTTTCTTTGCATCAATATTGCCTATGTGGCTGATGATGCAGCCAAGGGATTATCTGACTACTTTCATGCTGCTCGGCATGATAGGCGGCGCGGTAATCGGTGTGTTAGCGGCTCATCCGTCAATGAATCTTAATGCGTTTAACGGTTTTAAGGTTAATGATTCATATCTGTTCCCGACACTGTTTGTAACCATAGCGTGCGGTGCCGTTTCGGGCTTCCACAGCCTTGTGTCATCAGGAACATCTTCAAAGACCGTAAGCAACGAGAAGGATATGCCGTTTATCGGCTTCGGTGCGATGCTTTTTGAGTCATTGCTCGGTATCGTGGCACTCGTTGTTGTAGGTTCGGTTGCCGTAAACGGCACGAAGCCTGACGGAACACCTTTTGCAATTTTCTCATCGGGTGTTGCCGGATTCCTTGAGAAGCTCGGCGTAAGCAATACTATCGCCACTGTATTCATGACGATGTGTGTATCGGCACTTGCCCTTACATCACTTGATTCCGTGGCGCGAATCGGAAGAATGTCATTTCAGGAGATTTTTGCCGGAGATTCAAAGAATCCTCTTGTCAAAGTCCTTACGAACAAATATTTTGCAACGGTAATCACCCTCGTAATAGGTTATCTGCTTGCAATGGGCGGATACAGCAAGGTCTGGCCGTTATTCGGTTCGGCTAACCAGCTCCTCGCGGCGCTTGTACTTATAACGCTTTCCGTATTCCTTAAGACGACCGGCAGAACAGGATGGACACTTTACGTTCCGATGTTTGCGATGCTCGCCGTAACATTTACGGCCCTTGTCCAGAAAACAATCGCACTCGTTCGGGCAATTGTAGCGCACAGCGCGACATTCCTTTCGGAAGGTCTCCAGCTGATTATCGCGGCTCTGCTTATGGTACTCGGAATATGCGTGGCAGTCGGATGCCTTAGAAAACTGTTTACCGCTAAGAAGCAGGAAGCATAAATTTATATCTGCGATTTATATGGCACAGTCAGTGAATGATAAATTCATTGACTGTGCTTTTTTTATGTTGACAAACAGAATTATATATTAACGAGCCGGCACCACAGCATTCAGACAGAAAACCGCTTAGTGAAACGGTGGCTGAATTGTAGATTGAGTTTTGATCCTTTTGTGGTATAATAGCTAATTGAAGTCAGAACGGAGATTAGTTTTATGTCAGTAAAGAAACATCAGGGAATTTTATTTATCATACTGGCGGGATTCTTTTTCGCCTTAATGTCGTTTTTCGTAAGGCTTGCCGGCGACCTGCCGACAATGCAGAAAGCTTTTTTCAGAAATGCGGTGGCAGCGGTTATATCAGTGGTCATGCTTCTTAGAAGCGAAGAGAAGCTCAGGATTCATAAGCAGAGTATTCCGGGACTTTTCTTAAGAAGCTTCTTTGGAACCGTCGGACTCATATGTAATTTCTATGCGGTCGACAGGCTCAACATAGCGGACGCCAATATACTTAACAAGCTGTCACCTTTCTTTGCAATTATAATGTCTTATTTTATACTCAAAGAAAAAGCAAACATAATCGAGTGGATATGCGTTGCGGCGGCATTTGCCGGAGCGGTTTTTGTTGTTAAGCCGTCCATGAATATGCAGTTTGTATATGCCCTCATCGGGGTATGCGGCGGATTCGGCGCGGGTGTTGCGTATACTTTTGTCAGAAAATTAGGCCAGAGCGGTGAGAGAGGCCCGGTTATAGTCATGTTTTTCTCGGTATTTTCATGTATTGTGACATTGCCTTTTATGATAATAGAGTATGAGCCGATGAGTGCCATACAGCTCATATTCCTGCTGCTTGCAGGGGCATCGGCAGCCGGCGGACAGCTTTCAATTACCAAGGCATATACCAAAGCACCGGCGAAGGAGATTTCGGTATTCGACTATACGCAGGTTATTTTTGCGGCATTGTTGGGATTCATATTCTTAGGTCAGATGCCTGACATATTTAGTGTAATAGGTTATATCATAATAATAGGAAGTGCCATATTCAAGTGGTGGTATATTAAAGAAAAAGACAAAAAGGAGGCAGCCTCATGAATAACAAATCAGTAAAGGGGAGCATGATAAGCGGTAATCCCGCCAAAGAACTGATAATTTTTGCCATTCCGATGATTCTCGGCAATCTGTTCCAGCAGTTTTATAATATTGCCGACTCGGTGATCGTCGGTAAATTCTTAGGCCCGGATGCGCTCGCGGCCGTAGGTGCTTCCAACTCAATCACAACTCTTTTTGTAATGGTTGCGATAGGAACCGGTATAGGATGCTCGGTTATCATATCGCAGTTGTTCGGCGCCGGCCGTATGAAAGATGTCAAAAGTTCTATTTCCACGGCACTCATTGCCATATTTGCGTTCAGTCTTATACTGAGCACGATAGGATTCATGCTTTCCGGCAATATTCTTAAGTGGATGCACACGCCGTCGGATGTATACGAAGAAGCAGATAAATATCTTAAAATATATTTTCTCGGTTTTGCTTTCCTTTTCATGTACAACGCATTCAACGCGGTGTTCAATGCGCTCGGTGATTCGGCGAAACCGCTTGTGTTCCTTATTTTCTCTTCGGTGCTTAACATCGGGCTTGATATTCTGTTCGTGTGGAAATTCGAATGGGGCGTAGCCGGTGCGGCATGGGCGACGCTTATAGCGCAGGCTGTTTCGGCAATAATATCATTTATTGTGTTGATACATAAGATTCGCGGAATGCAATGTGAACGTTATGACAGATTCAGTCCGGGACTTTTGAAGAAAATGGTAAGCATGGCAATTCCTACGGTTATACAGCAGTCCATCGTATCAATCGGCCTTCTGCTCATACAGTCGGTTGTCAACCGTTTCGGTTCGGATTTCTTAGCCGGATATACGGCGGCAATAAAAATCGATAATCTTGTAATCGTGCCGATGGTAAATGTCGGTAATGCGGTGTCCACATTCACCGCCCAGAATATCGGAGCGGGTCAGTTCGACCGTGTTAAGAAGGGATACAGGACCGGACTTATAATGGCGGCAGCAATCGGTGTCGCACTCGGAATATGGCTGCATTTCGGCTCCGAGAGCGTTATAGGACTTTTTATGGATGCGGATGACGGAGCTGCTGCGATTCATGTTGGAACCGAATATCTGTCCATTATCTCGTTACAGTATTTTATGATGGGAATGATGAATGTCACGGCGGCAATCTTAAGGGGAGCCGGGGACAAAAAATGGTTCCTTGCGCAAAGTCTTATCAATCTTGTTTTCAGGGTTGCACTTGTATACATTCTGGCGGATATCACGAAGGGCTACGTCATCATGTGGGCCAGCGGAGTTGGCTGGACGATAGGATTTATGATATCTTATTTCCGTTACCGTCAGGGCGGATGGCGCCGATGCATATAATGCCGGTAATGTCAGCAAGTATCCAGCCAATCGGAATCGACATCCAGATGCCTGTCTCGCCTATAAAATATGCCAAAACATAGGCGAGAAGGACGCGCATGCCGAGCGATATGACTGTGAGTACGACTGACATGCCGGCTTTTTTGATAGCCCTGAAATATCCGTACAACAGGAAAAGCCAGCCGATACCTATATAGAAGGCTCCTTCTATTCTCAGATACCTTACGCCGGATACGATTACGTCAATCTCATCCGCTTTCACAAATATTCCCATAAGCTGTCTTGCAAAAATAAATACAACCGCGGAAATAACGATACAGAATACCATCGAAAGGCCGAAGGCTTCTTTGGTTCCGCGTCTGATCCTTTCATGCTGTCCGGCACCGTAATTCTGCGCTACAAAGGTCGAAAATGCGTTGCCGAAATCCTGTACCGGCAGGTACGCAAACGTGTCAATCTTGACTGCGGCGGCAAAAGCTGCCATCGTTACCGGCCCGAAGCTGTTTACAAGTCCCTGCACCATGAGTATGCCGAAATTCATGACCGACTGCTGGACGCAGGTGAGCGATGACATTTTCGTTATTTCTTTGAGAATTCCCGGATTATAATGCCTGTCGTTCCGTCCCGGAAGGAACTCCCTGCATTTCATAATAGTGTATAATAATATACCAACAGCTGATATGTACTGTGCAATTACAGTTGCGGCCGCAGCGCCTTTGACACCCATCCTGAATACGGCGATAAAAAGCAGGTCAAGTCCGATATTGACCACTGACGATATTCCGAGGAATACAAGAGGTGCCAACGAGTTGCCGAGTGCGCGTAACATACATGAGCAGTAGTTGTATAAGGATGTGGCGATAAGTCCCGCAAAAATTATTTCAAGATATATTTTCATATTCGGTCTTACCTTGTCCGGAACACGCATAAATGTGAGTATCGGGTCTAAAAATACAAATACCAGAATGTTGACCAACAGTGTCACAGCCATGATAAGCACGAGCGAGTGAAGTATGGCAAGGCGGAGCCGGTCTTTTCTATTCTGGCCGTAATATATGGAAAAAAGTGCGCCGGAGCCCATCGAAAGACCCAGAAAAACCGATGTCAGAAATGTCATGAGCGTGTATGCCGAGCCGACCGCTGCGAGCGCGTTGCGCCCGATTACCCGTCCGACGATGAGCGTGTCGGCGATATTGTAGAATTGCTGTAAAAGGTTGCCGCCAATCATTGGCAGGGCAAACAGAATAAGTGTTGATGATATTTTCCCTTTGGTTAAGTCACGATACATATAGGAAAACCTTCTTGTAAATAAATGTCTGTTAAAAAGTATTATAGATAGCGGAATGTTTTTAGTCAAGTCGGATGACGGCGGGAAATTGTTACGAAAATGTTAAGTTTTCAGCCAGTTGTTGACGCGGGAGGTGCGGTATGATTTAATATAATCAGATATACAAGGAGGGACTTATGAGAAAATTTAACGTATTGGCTGTTTTTCTGCTGATAACATTACTGGCAACGGGCTGCGTTGCTTCCTCGCAGAGCACGGAAACCAAAACAAAGTCACTGGGCGACTTGTACAATGCGGGGCTAGAGTATGCAGCGGAGGACGGACAGAGAATCGAATGGAATGAGCTGCCTGATGAGGTGCTTGAAAGATGGAGCGGCGGATGCGCCGAAATAGCAGAGCTTCTTGCGAGGGGTGATTATGGCGAAGCGGTGTACAAGCATTATATGGACACATTCGGTAACACGCAGTCCGGTGTAACGGTTGGATATACGGATGAAGTTTCGGACGCCGTGGAACGTATGTTAAGAAGAATGGACTTTGATGAGATGCTTCTCTCACAGGATGCAGCATATGACGGATTATCGGACAGTGAGAGAAGGGAGATTCTGGACACGATAGTATATAAGTCGGTCAAAAGAAAAAACGAGAAGTGGGGAACATATTATCTGAGTCAGTTCTATAACAGTATTGCCTGCCGTGGCACACAAAGTAAATGGTATGAACTGCTTAAAAACTCAGAATACACGGGAGAGGCGAAGAAAATTGCCGATAATGTCATTCAAAGGTGTGAACAGTTTGAGATATTTATGAGCATGGAATATGATGTATCTGATGATACTGTTACATTGTACAGGAATGCGCAGTTTAAATATATGGTGTCGCCGTACACCATTATGCTGTATGATACCGGCGATGCGATGCTTGATACGATTATACAGACAATTCCCGAAGCGAAGGACCTGTCGGAAACGGCTGATTACCCGCGGGTATTGTACGAACATTATATGCATACCGATGTTCCGCTTAAAGATGATGGATATTATGCATCCAAGGCGATGGAGTTTGACGAGGTTATGCTTGCCACCGACGCAGTCTGTGCGGCATTGAGCGATGAGGAGAAGGATGCTTTGATACAGAAAATGAATGACAATGTAATCTTAAGAAATGACGGAGAACATTATCCGTGCAAGAATGGTTTTTTTGCATATATTGAGTGGGCGGGAGAAAAAAGTAACTGGAATAAATATATGTAACATCGGCCGCACAAAATCATTGACATTTGTGCGGCTGATGTTATAATTAAGGACGCATTATTGATGCCGACAGTTCGATTGTACCATCCTGTCGTTAAGTAAAACCAGGACTATTTTTTAACATAATTCTAACCAGATCCCCGGAAGAAATGAATATGTTGAATGATAGCTTTGTGTTTTGCAAAGCTTTTTTTATTTTCAAGGAGGAATTTATGGACAACAAAAATGTTACAAAAACTTTTATGTGCATAGGTATCATCTATGTTACATGCCTTCTGCTTTCCAATCTGGTAGCAGGTAAGATGTGGGCAGTGTCATCAAATATTACACTTCCGGCCGCAGTGGTATTATTCCCTGTGACATATATTTTCGGGGATATTTTTACAGAAGTTTACGGATTCAGACGCGCCAGAATAATTATCTGGCTGGGATTCGGATGCAGCTTCTTTGCGGTAGCGGTATACATGCTGACAATAGCACTTCCGCATCCGGAATACTGGCAGAACCAGGAGGCGTTTGCAACAGTGCTTGGTACGACACCGAGAGTAGCGCTTGCTTCTTTTGCGGGATATCTGTTCGGAGAATTTTCCAATTCAATGATCCTCTCCAAACTTAAGGTCAGAACGGGCGGCCGGAAATTGTGGGTGCGCACGATCCTCTCGACACTTGTGGGAGAAGGTTTTGATTCGGTGATTTTTGTCACGATATCATTTCTCGGAACCATGGATACCAAAGTTGTATTGCAGATGATACTTTTCCAGTATCTTTTCAAGGTATGTTATGAGATAATCTGCACGCCACTCACATATGCCATCGTGCGTTTCTTAAAGCGCAAAGAGGGCATAGATACATATGACTATGATGTCAGATACAATGTTATTAAAGGATGATAACTATGAGAGAAAAAGAAAATTTAACCAAGCTCGGAAGTCAGGGAACGGAGTACAAGACGGAGTATGACCGCGAGCTGCTTGAGACATTCGGAAACAAACATCCGGACAATGATTATTTTGTCAAATTCAACTGTCCGGAATTTACAAGCCTCTGTCCGATAACGGGACAGCCGGATTTTGCCACGATAACAATATCGTATGTGCCTGACGAAAGGCTTGTGGAGAGCAAATCACTGAAATTATATCTTTTTTCCTTCAGAAACCACGGGGATTTTCATGAAGATGTAGTCAATGTGATAATGAAGGACTTAATTTACAAGATGGATCCGAAGTATATAGAAGTACACGGAAAATTTCTGCCGCGCGGCGGGATATCCATCGACCCGTACTGCAACTACGGCAAGGCCGGAACCCGGTGGGAGAAGGTAGCGTGGGAGAGGCTTTCCATGCATGATCTGAACCCGGAAAAGGTTGACAACAGATAAAACTAAACGGAGTCTGTTCTAAATGTGGAACAGGCTCTTTCTATTTATAGGGTGATTTCTGTGAATAAATTGATGCAGCTTAGTGTGCAGATAAATTGACGATAAAAGCAAAATAGCATATAATAATTATTAGAAATCCTAAATGTTTTGAGGGTAAGGAACATATGTTATGAATTATGAAAGGTGGGGACAAACTATTATGACAATCGAGAACACAAAAAAGACAAGAGACATCAGAAATGTTGCGGCAACAATGGCAATTGAAAATATGCATTTAAGCAAAGCCTTTGTTGAAGAACTGGTAAAGGTTGCAAATGGAGAGAAGACATCGGAAGAACTCAGACAGGAGGTAATACGTAAATATGTCAGATAGTAAATATTGTTATCCTGATTCTGAGGTCTTAAAGAATAAACTTAATATAACTGATAGAGATGAATTGTTTGAGGCCGAAAAGGAACTTACCGCAATTCGGTTAAAGGAACTTCAGGATAAACCTGTAAAAGGAAAATTTGATTTTAAGCACTTAAAAGTACAGTTTACAAGGGACTACACAGGGTAACGGTCTGACGGGAGGTGTGCCGCCCGTCAGATTTTCCATGTGATATTCAAGCTGTCGCTTGTGGCGGCTATGGT
>ERZ1026957.388-NODE-388-length-22146-cov-11.313386_pt1 | contig 22146 bp, 12 predicted proteins | sample MGYA00519300_ERZ1026957 | MGnify/ENA primary metagenome ERZ1026957 (study PRJEB26926, sample SAMN06164520) | human gut metagenome | biome: ENVO:00009003; feature: ENVO:2100002; material: ENVO:00002003 | host: Homo sapiens | place: USA | collected 2012 ...
GAGATCGCTCAGTGTCTCGTGGGCTCGGAGATGTGTATAAGAGACAGAATATAGTGTGTGTAGTAACAATTATATCATCTTTTAAATACACAATTGATATTAAACTATCAGATGAAGTAAAAAGCAGCCAAAGTATTGTTAATTTTAAAGACAATCGTGATTTACAAGGTGGTTTTTTTATTGGGTGCGGCGAAGTAAATACTGAGCAATACTATTATTATTACTACAAAACTGATAAAGGTAGTTACAAAGCAAGCAAAATTAAGGCTGACGATTGCGAAATAATCTATACTAAGGATACTCCGCACATAGATACTATAGTAAAATCGGCTGACGAAAAAGCAACTGAAAATCCGCTTACTTTTGAACCTCTTTTGTCGCTCAGAATTTCAGGTACAGGAGAAAAGTATAAAATTTATATCCCTGAAGGCTCGATTACAACAGATTTTCAGGTTGATATGGAATGAGGTGAAAATAATATGTTATTTTTTGTGCTGACATTCATTTTTTTGCTTATATCAATATTACTCTCTATTTATGGCTTACTCTTTACATCCCCAAAATGGCTATCTACATTAGCTGTAACTTCAATACCTTGCTCTGCTATGACCTTCAAACCCCAAATTAATACAAATAAACGATTGGAAGTGAAAAAATGAACGATAATTCATCTCCAAAAACAGGCTGTATAACACTTATTGCAGTATTAGAACAAATTATATTTATTGAATTAAAGCTGCTTAATGTAATTAATTGGAGCTGGTGGTATGTGTTGTCACCTACACTGATTTATGCAGATTTATGGTTCATAACCGCAATTATAATATTTTTTACTGACGATTAAGTTAGAGAAAAGAAAGAGGAACGGAAAATGAATATTTGGAACAATTACATAACAAGTGTACGAACCAAAATACAAGTCAAACAGGATAAAAAGTTACTTACTGAAAGACAATGGAAGTTAAAACATTTTGTGAAAATTAATGATAAATGCGGTAAATATTTATGGATTAATGCCTATTGCCCATCTAAGGAGCTTTACTTATGGGACGAGGAAGTCAGACCTATGACTGAAAAAGAGCTTACAAATTACCGTACTGAGGAAAAGGAAAAGCGTGCAGCTCAGGCAAAACGCAGAGAGTTAAAGGCTGAGTATAAGAAAAGACAAGAAATCGGACAAAGTGTATCAGTAAGGAATATTATGAGTACATTAAAAGAAAATGAAATTATAATAGTTGACACTGAAACGACTGGACTCGATTCTGTAACAGACGAGCTGTTACAAGTGTCTATTATTAATTGTGTGGGCAAGACACTATTTAACAGTTATATAAAGCCTGAAAGAACAAAGAGCTGGAACGAAGCTATGGCAATCAATCATATAACTGCTGAAATGGTAGTGAACGCACCGACAGTTTCCGATGTTTATTACGAATTAAACAATATTATAAAGTCGGCAAAAGTCATAATTGGTTGCAATGTAGGTCTTGATTTGATGTTCTTGTCTGCCTGTGGCATTGAGAATACTAAAGCCACAACTTTTGATGTTATGAAAATGTTCGCAGACATATACGGTGAATGGAGTGAGTACTATGGTTGTAATAAGTGGCAGACTCTAACTAAGTGTGCCGAATATTACTGCTACGATTGGGGCAGTGAAACAGCACACGATAGTTTAGCGGATTGCAAAGCAACGCTATACTGCTACAAGAAAATTCAAGAACAAAAGATGAAATAAAACAATTTTACAAAAATCAAGGAGAATGTTTGTCTATGTTTTGGGAGAAGTTTCAATATCTATCAAAAATAAAAGGAATAAAACCACATGCTGTTCTTAAAGAACTTGAAATTTCATCAGGTTCTGCGAACAACTGGAAAAAAGGAACTATCCCGAACGGAGAAATATTAAAGAAAATAGCAGATTACTTTGAAGTATCAATAGATTCGCTTCTTGATTTTGATGAAAATGTGTCTGTTAGACTTAGTAGTAAAAAATCTGTTTTAAAAAAACTTAGTGCCATTCCGCAAAGATTCAACAGTCTTAAAGCCGTTGTGGAAACCACCGATGAGCAAAAACTTGCCATTGCCAAATATGTGGGATGCCCAATATGGTGGCTTGTGAATGAGCAGGACATAAAATTTGAACCGAAAGACACTTCTCCTGAATCAGATAACAGCGTTTTATTTATGATTCTGGATATTATGGACGGTTGTGCTGACAACGATATTGACAAAGCAATGCAGATTCAGCTTTCCAGAGTGGTGTTATATCATCTAAATGAAAAAGGATTCGGAACGGAAAAGCTAACCATTCTTTCAGATATCGAACAGAAAAAACTTCATTTTATTCTTACTGGAGAGGAAAACAGGGATTCTTCTCTCAATTATGGTTTCAACTTTTCAGATCTCGTTTATCTGAAAAGCGTTACAGGGATCGATTACCCTTACTTGTTTGCTGGTATGTAAGAAAGTACACAAAACCCACGAAGTTTTTATGAGCTATATAATTTGAAAAAACAACAAAAAGGCAGATAACATCTTTTTGATGCTATCTGCTTTTACTTTTGTCCTTGTTATGTTGTGATTGATTTTCTTGTTTGTGGGATATAATTTTTGCGTTTTGATTTATCTGCTTTCTTGATAGAGGAGATTTTGTTTTACATACATCATTCCACGACAATGATTTGCAATCCCACATTTTATTTGGAATTACTTCCTGTGCAAATGGGACTATAAATTCATACAAGTAATTGTAAACAGTATTAAAATCAGGTTTTCCTTCAATACCCTTTAATTTGTTGTATGCGTGTTCAATTTCAGCTTCTTTATTATGGAAAGCATCAAATGATTTTATTTCCCTTCCTGCTCTTTTGCAAATATCAGAAATATCCTTAGAATACACTTCCACACATTTAGATAACAGGAAAACATCTAATACATCTTTGGCTCTGTTTTTATATATAGCTTCTCCCGACAAGACACAAATCTTATCAGCCAAAATTTCATTTGGAAGTACTCCTCTGATTTTAGTTTGTTCATAATAATAGGTTTTGCTGTCAATCAACGGCTTAATGTCTATATCCATAGTAATAAATTTTCTGCCTGTGTTTTTATCAATAACACTTATACCGGCAGATTGTTTTTCTCCGTATTGCCGTGACGCAACAGCTTTATAGCATCTTTGTAAATCGCCAAAACTGTTATTTAAAGAATCAACTAAATAGTCCATAGACGGGGGTTGACCAATCCAATTCGCATCAATATCTTTCGTGGTTCGTTGAACTGAGCTAAGACCACTCTCGTTTAAAATCAGTTTAGTTATCAAACCGCCCTTGAACACAATAGGAATATCAGAGGTGGTTATTTGTCCGAGAATTTCGTACATCAGTTTTTCCTGTTCAGTCATATTACTCCTCACAATAATATTCTATCGCCATCTGCTTCACTTGATTAAAAACATCTCTGTTTTCAGGTTTAATTTTAAGATTATCAAATGATTCATTGTTGGCGAAATAATAATTGCTCAATGCTTCAAGAAAAGCAAGCTCATCTATGTTGTCATAATCAGAAAGCATATCGTTTATAGTCTGATTAACAGTTGTACATAAAACACCGTCAAAATTGAGATACTCTATATCGTCAAATGAATTGACAATATGATATTCAATGTTATCAAATTGTCCCTCGTTCTGAGCATACACCTGTATCTTAGATTCATTGACATAACCATTGAATAATTCAAGGTACTCAAGTGCCGAAACTCCGCACAGGATTAAATCCGTACCTTGAACCACATCTTGTAACCAATCGACATTAGAAAGATACCGTGTACTTGTAATTGACATCATAAATATCACCACACTTCATTTTCTTTACATATTATTATATGTCAAAATCGGCAAATTTGCAAGTTTTAAGGACAACAAAAAAGAGCCGTTCAGAGCCATCTGAACGGCTGCTTTTTAAATTAAATAAAAAATATTTATCTACCGCAAAATCGGAATAAAGAGCTGTTTAAAGCCGTTTCAAGCTATTATAATCACAACTCTTGTTCACTCCTTTTAGGCTCTGATTTTAAAAATCTATATCCACGCTATTCATTCCTCAATAAAAGGGAGCAACTGCATATAATGCAGTTGCTCCAAAAATCGTTACTTTTTGTCGCATTCTCCTGATATGGTAGTCAGACGGTAGCGAAGCACAACCTTAAAAATGTCGCATTCTCCTGATATGGTGGTCAGACGGTAGCGAAGCACAACCTTAAAAAATATCGCATTCTCCTGATATGGTGGTCAGACGGTAGCGAAGCACAACACTAAGATGAGTAACCAACATCGTTCAAATACTATTATATGTTATAACTAAGAAAAAAACAAGTGTTTTAAAAAGAAATTCAGAAAAGAATTTCTAATTTTAAAGTGAAGTAACAATATAAAATGTCACTTTGTCACTTATAAGATTATGAGCTAATAAATTTTGAACGGTTTTTCTGTCAAGTCCACCTGTTCCGCAACCAAGTAAAGGTATGGCTACTGAATTTATGTTTAAGTTTTCAGCTACCGCTACTATCTTTGGAATCAGATCTTTAATTTTTTTGATTTTTGCTTTGCTACCCGGAGTACGCATAGTAACTGCGTGTATTATTTTTTTACACTCAAGATTTGGAGCATTAGTCACAAAAACAGTTCCGGGTGAATAACCAAAAAAGGAGTGTGCCTTACATTTTGCTCTTGCAAGCCGTTCAACAGCACCGCAAGATGCAAATTGAATGCTCTCTGCAACTCCTCTATGTAATTCATTAACACATCTTTTACCTCCCATATAACCAAAACCGTTGGATGCATTTACAATAGCATCTACATCAAATTTTGTTATATCGCCTTGTGCGTAAACTATCATAATTCAGGTTCACTCCTTTTAGGTTCTGATTTCATAACTTCATTATTCTGTATTTGCTTTGATGATTTCTTTTTTCCAAGAATAAAATCCTTACCAAAATAATGAGTCTTTTTGGGCTTGTCTGCTGATTTGTGCTGTTCGGACATTTCAATGTTTAAGGCAGTTGTCAACTCATCAAGTCTTTTTGTGCTGCTGTTAAGCTCATCCTCAAACTCAAACGGTTTGTTAAGCATATTTTGTGCAGTCTTATAGTCAATATCAAGTTTATTGAGTTCCGATTTTTTATCGTTCAGAACATTTTCAACCTTAAAAAGCAAGTTCTCAATCTTTTTAAGATTTATAATACTTGATACGCCCAGTTCAACTGAATAAGTATAATTACCACGAAGAGTTGCGGTTATTTTATCAAGGAAATATCCGTCATTGATTACATCAACACCAAAGTTGCCGAGTCCCCCTATGGCGATTCTCTTATTCTTGTTAGCATCCCCTTTGACCTGTGCTACAGCGTTAGTTAATGCTTTTGCAGCTACTTTTCTTGATTCATCATCTAGGAGTGAGTAAGCATCTTTTCCTATAGTAATCTTAACCTGATAACTTTCAGTTTTGACATCAAAAGGTATGTTTTTTACCGTTTCCATATCCTTGCTGATATTGCCTATATCAAGAAGTAATTTTTTGCGTTCTTCGGGATAAGCGTTCACCTTGTCCTCAAGTTCGTATCGTGTGCTGTTGTATTCAGACTTGAGTGCCTGCAATTCTTTTACTCTGTTTTCAAGAGTCAGCTTTTCACGGATACGCTCATCGCCTGTACAAAGAGCCTTGATTTCAGAGTAAGTCAATGCAGCTTGGTCAACATCTGCACATTTTCTGCCGGGCTCTTTCGAGGTCATAATCTGACTTATAAACTTCTGCTTTTTCTCCAAAAGCTGATAGCTGTAGGCATCAAAAGTTCCTTTTGTAACATAACGATAAAGATGTACCTTATCGTTGATATTACCCTGTCGAACCATTCTTCCTCGTCTTTGTTCAAGGTCGGACGGTCGCCACGGAACATCTAAATCGTGCAGAGCAATGATCCTGTCCTGTACATTTGTGCCTGTTCCCATTTTACCCGTAGAGCCGAGTAAAATTCTCACTTCACCGCTTCTGACTTTTGCAAAAAGCTCAGACTTCTGGGTTTCACTTTTAGCGTTGTGAATATAAGCTATTTCGTCAGCCGATACACCTTTTGCAATCAGCTTATCTCTAATATCATCATACACACAAAACTTTCCTGACTCTTCAAGCGAGTCAAGTTCTGCCACACTTTTTGTATCGTCATCTTTATTGCCATCAGCAGATGAGTTTTTGCTCGGAACACCCAAATCACAAAATACAATCTGTGTCAGCTTTTTGTCGCTTGTTTTTTCGTAAATATCAAAAACATTATTGACACAAACATTAAGTTTTGTACCGGGATCATCTTCAAATGACGGATTGATAAGTCGAGGATCAAGACCGAGTTTTCTACCGTCACCGGTGATTTTTAACATATTGTCTGTTGATGGATCAACGGAACCGTTGTTGACCTCATCAGCTCTGTCTGATAATTCTTCAACAAGTTCAGTCTGTAATTCTGTAGGTTCAACATCAACAATGTGTAATTCACAGTCAGGCACTTTAAGGTTAAGAGTATCAGCCGTGCGGACATCTGCAATCGTTTTAAACATTGACATAAGTTCCGGTAAATTTGCATATTCTGCAATGCGTGTGCGTTCCTTGAATTTGTTGCCGGCAGGAGCAAGCTCATATTCTTTTTTTTGTACGCCAAATGTAGATACCCAGTTGTCAAAGTTTTGCATATTATTATGACTTGCAAGGAAATCATAGTTGAGATATCTCATCATTGTATGTAGTTCTGTTACACTGTTAGAGAGAGGAGTTCCTGTAGCAAATACAACACCCTTACCGCCGGTTTTTTCGTCAAGGTAACGGCACTTAGCGAATAACTCTGTCGCTCTCTGAGATGCCCTCGAAGAAATACCCGAAACATTTTGCAGTTTTGTTGTACAGAACAAATTCTTAAATTCGTGTGCTTCATCGACAAAGAGTTTATCAATACCGAGTTCCTCAAAGTACACCGTGTTGTCTTTTTTACTTGATTGTAATTTTTCAAGTTGTTGTTCAAGACTACGCTTAGTTCGTTCCATATCCTTGACTTTAAAAGAATTGCCTTCTTGGTATTTTAGTTCGGCAATACCGGCAACGATATTATCAATCTGCTCTTTGAAAATATTTTCCTGCCTTTCAGGTGATAACGGTAGCATTTTAAGTTGAGTATGACCGATGATAACCGCATCATAATTACCTGTCGCAATTTTGCTCATCAGTCTTTTACGATTTTCAGCCTTAAAATCATCTTTTGTTGCAACCAATATGTTTGCATTGGGATAGAGCTTCAAAAAGTCTGCTCCCACCTGTTCTGTCAGATGATTCGGTACAGCAAACAAGGATTTGTGGCACAAACCGAGCCGTTTACATTCCATAGCCGTTGCTATCATTTCAAAAGTTTTGCCGGCTCCGACTGAATGAGCAAACAGAGTGTTACCACCGTAAATAGCGTGAGCTATTGCATTTTTCTGATGTTCGTGCAGTTCAATATTTGAATTCATTCCCGGAAAAGTAAGGTGTGAGCCGTCATATTCTCGTGGTTTAATACAATTAAAAGTACGATTGTATGTATCAACTATATCGGACCGTCTTACGGGATCGCTAAACAGCCAGTTTTTGAACTCTCTGCGTATCTTATTCGCTTTCTGTTGAACGACCTGAGTTGCCGGCACATCAATTACTCGGATTGGTTTGTTATTCTTATCAAACATAATCCGTCCGTACTCGTCAAGCTTATCTTTGTATACCTTTGGTTCTGATAAATTAAGAGCTGCTTCAAGAATTTGATATCCCGAATAACCGCAAGCTCCGTATGTTTTTGTTACAGTTACGGATTTATCAGCTGATTTATGTGAAATAAACCATTTACCGGAATATTCAGAGTATTCTACAGATATTTTACTGTCCTTAAAAATGCCGTCAGAACGATTGAAAAGAGGTGTTTCAAACAACTTGTACATAAATTGCTCATAGTATTCTGGAGCAATCCAAGTAGCTCCGAGATTAACATCAATATCTCCTGCTTTAAGCGGAGTAGGTAATGCTGCTTTAAGAGCAGTAACATTAGCACTATAGATATTGTCAACAGCAGCATAGGATTCTGCTGTATCAAGTTTAGCATATATATCGCCTGATAGATATTCTGATGCGGTCTGATATGTATATTCATTATTTTCCGTATTCATAGGTATAGGATATATTTCACCGTTATTACGCAAACTTTCTTCAAGACTTGCTTTGTCAATATCGGTAAGATTACTCATATAATCAAAGTCAATATATCCTTTTTCGGCGATACAAACGGCAAGAGCTTCCGATGCAGTATCAATATGTTCAATCTGCGGTTTCGGAACATTTACACGCTGAGTGAAAATATCCGATTTTTTAATCAAGGTATTTTTATCATAGTCCTGCTCAAGAGATGCCACAAGCTGATACGCTCCGTCAAATCCGAGAATATTACGGTTGTATCTGCTATGTATAAGACCGTACTTATCATAAAAGTTGTCATAGATTGTGTTAAGCCTATGCTGTAACTGCTCGACTTCTGCGTCATTATTATCGTGCTGTTGCACCTCAAGCAGTTCTCTTAAAGTATCACGGATTTCCATAAACGCAGTAAGTCTGTCAATGTTTTTTGTTGTGTACTTTTTATCAAGTAAATCTTTAGCCGACACAGTAACTAATTCTCCTGCGGAATTGCTGCCGTAAAAATAAATCTCGTTGCCTGATTTATAGTAGCTCTGTGAACGAAGTTCTTCGGGTTTTGATATAACAGCTTCTGCTTTAGAAACAGGCGATATTACCTCTTTTGCCGGTGAATAGGTAAATGTAATATGTTTTACAGCTTCAGGCAACAGTTCTGATAATGGTCTACCGTCAGCAAACGGTACACACATTGTATCATCTGTTCGTCCGTAGAGCTTGTTGCCTTGAACAATATTACCGAGCACCATTTCAGGATGTTCAATAAAATAATTATTGATTGATAAACCGTTTTCGGTTGTTCCCACATTTACCCAAGAGGGTATATTTTCAAGTGGTGCAGAACGCTTTTGGAGAAAGATAATATCGGGAGTAACTTCCGTTCCTGCCGATTTAAAGGCGTTATTCGGCAATCTCACAGCACCTACCAAATCCGCTCTTTCGGCCAAAGTCTTGCGGAAAGAGCTGTCCTTTTTGTCAAGTGTACCTTTGGAAGTTACAAAAGCAACAATGCCGCCGTCACGCACTTTATCAAGTGATTTCAAAAAGAAATAATCGTGAATTTTTAGATGTTCTGAGTTATATTTAGAATCATTAACGCTGAAATCGCCGAAAGGAATATTTCCGATTGCAACATCAAAACTGTTGTCATTGAAACGAGTATTCTCAAAGCCGTCAATCGTAATGTCAGCTTGCGGATACAGCTTTTGAGCTATTCTGCCTGACAGGCTGTCTTTTTCAACACCGTACAAATTCACCTTATCACGAAGCTCTTCGGTAAGTCTGCCGAAAAAGTTTCCTACGCCCATTGCAGGCTCAAGTATGTTGCCGTCCTCAAATCCTGCGTTACGAATGACCTCATATATACTGTCAACGATTGCTGTATCTGTGTAGAATGAATCAAGCACAGTTGACCGAGCTGCGGTATATTCTTCATCCGTAAGCAAACCCTTGAGTTCAGAATACTCATTTTTCCATTTATCATTATCAGACTCAAAAGCATTGGCAAGACCGCCCCAACCGCTGTAAAGGGACAACTGACCTTGTTCTTCAGGTGTAGCCGCTCTGTTTTCTGCTTCCATTTGCTTTAAAATCTTAATGGCAGCAATGTTATTTTGAAACTTTGTTTTTGCTCCCGTGACAGCTTCTCTGTCCTCAATTACATAGTTTTTGGCTTTTTCATCATTTACGCTTGTTTCGGTCTGCTCGGAGCTTTCGACCATATCAAACAATGTAGGCGGTTCAGCTTTATTAACTACGGTAACTTCAGCTTTTTCTGCTCTTGACGGTGCGGCATTTTCAACCTCCACGGCAAGCTCGCCAACGCTCTGTAATTTTTCATCGCTCCTGACTTCTCTTTCTTTGCTTTCCGTTATCGGTAAATCTGCGGCTTTCTCATTTTCACCTTTATCAAGCTTTATATCGGCTTCGAGTATTTTTACAACACCTGAATACTGTGGATACTGCTTTAAGAAATCAATAACTCCACCGTCACCATCGCCAATATCCTGCCTGAATGTATGAGTTGTTCCGTTTGGCATATTAACAATAAATTTTGTCTTTTCATAACCAAGATGAATATTGTCAAGTTCACCGTTACGGTAAGCTTCGGCTACCGCATTTTCACTGCCGTATTCTTCAATTTCAAGCTGTCTTTGCTCAACCCATTCGTCATCGGCATTTTTCATAAGTGTGTCAAATTCAGAAACAGAGTATGTTTTGCCATTCTCAAATACCGGACTTTCACTCCAATCACAAGTAATTGTCGGACGAATATTTCCCTGTTCAGGCTCGTTTACCGGGACGGCTTCACTCTCCGAATTAAATTGATTAACAATTTCTTCTGAGCTGACTTTCAGAGCACCGGCATAGTTCCTTACCTTGATGTCAAAATTGTTCTGATAAAAATTACGCTCGGCATCGGTTTCTGCATCAGCCATAACCTGTTGAATAAATGAATCACTGTTCAGCTTATCTTCATCGACAAGCTCACCGTTGACTATCCCTGCGTCCTCAAGCTGCTGACGAATAACTGCGGGAACTACGTCGTCAAGCTCGTCGTGTTCCTCATAAAACGGTGCAAGCTCCTCATCGGAAAGGTACACAAGGTCATCGAACGATAAAGAGTGCAGACAGTTATCAATCATATCTTTAAGGTCGGCATATGTTTCTTCTTTGAATAATTTGTCATCAACATAAGTTTCAAGCCTATAGTCAACAAGATTTACAACAGCTTCAACAGTATGTTTGCTATCTTCTGTTGTTGTGTATGCCACTCCGACTTTTTTTAAGTCAGAAAAATCTGCTTCCGAATCAAATTCATCCTGACAGTATGAATTGATAAGTTGTTTTGCATATATAATAGTTGAATCACGAACAATATTGTCAATTGTAGCGTGAGTATATACATCAAAATCAATCTTATTATCGTGTAACATATTTTTTAATTCGTTATCAATTGCAATGCTTTGTTCAAGGTTATGTATTCGTCCCTCTTTTTCAAACGCTGATGTATCACGTTCAACAAAATAATTAAAATTATTATAAAGACCATAAAGTTTGTTCACGCTATCAGAATATGAAGAATATACTTCGGTATTTTTATCTTCATTAAGATAAGTGTTATTAAGTAAAATTGGTGAATCCGTAACTATGAAATCAACTTTACCGTACAAACGATTGATACGCTTCATCTGCTCGTTAAGAATTGCAAATTGGTGTTCATAATGTCCGTCAAGCATTGTAAGATTGTTGTCATAAACAAGATCTTTTGCATATTCCTGCACATATTCCGTAACAAATCCTTGCTTTTTTAATTTTTCGGCTATTTCAAGGCAAGAGGTTGTTTTACCGGCTCCCGGTCCGGCAAAAGCATTGATAACAATAGTATTTTTATCCGAATTATTGCTTGTGATTACTTCTTGTTCAGATATGAGTGTATCAAACTTAGTTACATCAAAACTCTCAGGTTCAATAAGTAAACTTTCAGGCTCAATAAGTTCGCCTGATTTTATCATTTCGGCAGTAGCAACATCTGCAATCAATTTTTGTGTGTCAGCTGTTAATCCCTCTGCAATTTGCTCACCGGAGTAAAAAAGATTTAAAGATTCTCGGAAAAATTTACTGTCTAAATCGGACAGAGTTTGATTTCCGGTGATTTCAACATATTTCCAGAATCGCTTGGAATCATTTGGAAAATCTCGGTTTCCTCGCCAAGCAACATTATAATTTATATCAGTGCTTACGAACTGACCGCCTGTTTCACTATCAGGATTGAAATACATAACCGTAAAATGATTAGCCGAAGGGTTATGAAAAATTAGATTTTTGCTTAAAAAATCATTATCAGGAATTTCGGGAGTGTATGTTCCACTTTCAATTTGTTCTTCAATATCTATGCGTGTAGTACCTTTAATATCTGCAATAAGATTGATTAAATCTTCATAAGAGCCATTTTTGTATGCTGTAAAGAAGTTTTGCATTTCATCAATTGAAAAAGTGTAATCAAGCAAGTTGATTACAGAATCACTCATACCGTAAGCTACCATATCTCTTATAATGTCAAGCTGAGCGTTTGAGTAACCACGATTTTCGGTCAACCTTGCTGTAATATTATCATTAGCAAAATGCTGTTTTAAATCAGTGAATTTTGATATATCTGCAAAAATTAAAGATGTACCCGAAAATTTTCGGTATGTATCAACATAGTTTTTGGCAAGTGCTGAAATTTGAGTTTCGTTAAAATCTGTGCAGTCAGAGAAGAGCGAAAGAAGGGTATCAGTCAAAGTATCATCATTTCGGTCATTAACAAAACTGATAGCTGATTCAAGTGCTGAAAGTTGTAATTCGTTAAAGTGTAATTCGGATATTTTTTCATCAACCGACTTTACTTCTTCCTGTAAATCATTTTCAGATTTTGACATAAATGATGTTCGTTGTTCTTTAAGTTCAGCAGATATTTTATTCAAGGTATCAGCATATTGCTTGTCAACAGTAATAGTTGTTGTTTTACCGTAAATTCTACCTGAGAAAAGGATACCTTGCTCAGTAAGTCTTTGACCGATTTTATAGGCAAAATCGGTATTGTACTTACGGTACAATTTGTCCTCGATAGAATCATAGGTTGTAGTTCCTATGATGTTGTTGGTTTTATAAATTTTCGAGTTACAATCAATTACAGCCTGATAATCAATATCCAATTTATCAATATTAGTTGCAGTGGCTCTGCCAATGGCAATATGTGCTTTACCGTTAAAAATATAAGCACAATAATTAAGACCTGAATTTTCAAGTTTCTGACATATGTTATCAAGGCTATCTTCATTCGCAATGATGACTTTTTTATATTTGTTCGGAGTGTTGCTGTTCCATATTTTGTTTCCGTATAATTCAATCATTTATTTTATTCACCTCTTAAAAAAAGACCTGTGCCTGAATGGCACAGGTCTAAAATAGCTTTATAATTCTTGTCCCTGAGTTTTGTTTTTGTCTTTCGTTTGTTGCTCATTATGAGCAATAGTGTTTGCATTTTGCTTAATTTGATTTCGTGACAAAGGTGCTGTCCTGCGTTCAGACTTCTTTTCAGACTCAGATTCCTTGAGTTTGTCATATTCCTGTTGCTTGTTACCGTTGTTAATAATACCGTCAATGCTGTCATAATCATCTTCAACAGACATTTCAGCATTTTTAAGATAATTTTCTTCGGTAATAACTTTTGCAGTTGAATTAACGATAGTATCTGCCTGCTCTTTGAGAGCCTGTGGGTTGTTCGTAAACTCATCAACAATATTCTGACAGCTCTTGTTGATGATATTATCAGCTTCTTTATCGGGCATTGCTTTGACTGCATCAAACTTTGCAGACCACTCGTCAAGTGCCTTGAGCTTTCGCATTAACTTTTCTTTTTTTGTTGTGAGCTTGTTAATCTGCTTTTGTAGTTTGAGCTTTTCAGACATATAATGAGTTTGACTGTACGCTTTTAGAGCACTGTCAAGTTTATTTTGAGTAGCATCAAATTTTTCTGAGGTCGTTCGCATCGACATCATTCGATACTCTTGAATCCCCTTAACAAAATTTTCTTTGCGTCCGTCAGGTGACTTCATATTGTCGAGAAATTTGTTGATTTTAATGCAGAAATCAGCACGGCTTTGATGTTTCTGAATTTTATTTTCATTGGATTTGATATTCAGTTTGTGGGCAGAAATTTTCTCGTTAATACTGACTATCTTTTGCCGTCTTTCTGTTGCCAAGAGCGAAAAAGCAGTATATACAGGTTTTGGCACAATATCTTTCAAGGATTCAATCGTAGATACAAACTCTGCATTTCGGGACTTTTTTATACTGAGCTTTTCAATTTTTGCATTGAACTTATCATTTTTGCTGTTAAGCTCATCAATTTTGCGATTGCATTTGTCATAAAGGGTAGCAAAAATCGGAATAGAAAATTCTGTGTCTTTTGATGTTTCGGTTACAATCGGTTCAGTCGGAACAGATTGTAAATTTTCTTCTTTTACACCGACACTTTTGGACTTTTTTTTATTAATAGTGTCAAAATTTTTGCTTTCTGTGTTTTCTTTTTCCTTAACCGGTTCATAATGATTTATGTACAGTTCTGACCCCCTGACTGTTTCGGCAAGATTATCATCTTTGTCATAAAGCATATATTTACTCTCATCATCCAATGATGTGAGTATGGTTTTGCCTTCGTTGATTTCATCAACATCGTCTTTTTTAATCCAAAGATAACGAATATCCTCCCCGAAAGTACCGGGAACTCTTGTTTTATACTCGAATTCGTTATCATCATAGACAAGTGATGATTTGTCTATTGTAATATCAGGCATTATTTTTCCTCCTTTTTCTGACAGCAAATGTAGCAATAACAGCTGTTATTGCTATTGCAATTATTGCCAGTAGAATAAAATCAAAACTTCTGTTATTAGTTTCTGCTTTTATGGCAGTATCGGGCGAAGCGGTTTCAGATACCCTTTCGGCTGTCACAATAAGTCTGTGGCTGTTGATGCCATAAGGATAACAAGTTATAAGGCTTAATAAGTCTTTTTCTTCGTCAACTGACAGTAACGATATGTTGTCGGGCTTAACAATGTTTTTTGCTGTTACAGCATAGGTAAGCGTTTCATCAAGTACGGATACCTTGATTTCATCACCGATTTCAAGCTCGTTGAGATTGTCAAAAAACACTTGCGTTGGATAACCCGTATGTGCAGACAAGACAGAATGATTGCCCACACCTCCAATAGGAAACGCTGTATTTGGCAGATGAGCAACACCTTTTTCCAACACTTTGTCTGTATCACCGTGGTAAATCGGCAGTTTAACATTGATTTTTGGTATATCAATGTAACCTATAAGTCCATCGTCAAAATTAAGAATATCGTCATATCCGTCAATCACGCTGTCTGTATCGTAAGAAAAGCCATTGACAAGCTCTGACAAATTGTTGTTATATTCAGCAGCAGCCGACAAGTACTGTGACCTGTCGGCTGCTGAAATGCTGTCAAGAGATGCGGCATAATTGTTAATTGTGGATGCGGCGAAAAAACTATTGACAGCATTTGATGCAGAAGGGTACAGCACAAAGCAGAGTGATGCAGTCATAAAAATTATTCCTATTATCAAGGTGCATTTGCTTCTGCATTTTTTCAATGTGCTGTACTCCTTTCTGTTTAATGTGAAATTACTTGTTTGTAGCTTTTACTCTTCTGCGAATGAACAATGTTGTAATACCGCCGAGTGCAAAAGCTGTGCCGAGAATGTAGAACATAACTGTACCTGCACCACCGGTCTGTGGTACAACAACCTTTGTATCCTTAACATCAACGCTTGCTGTGCCGTCTGTTGGGCAGTTTGTGATGTACGAACCGTCAACAAATGTTGCACCGTATGTAACATCAATTGTCACAGGAATAACTTTGCCATAAATGTTGTAGCCTGTAGGAGCTTTTGTTTCGACAATATAATATTTACCGCTTGCAAGTTTGATTTCTTCTTTACTTGTGTTGTAGTAAGTAACCTTGCCGGTCTTGTCGGATACACCGCTTGCAATGGCATTTGTAAGAGCAGTTGCGTCCTCTTCTGTCTTGAAAAGGCTGAATTCTGCACCTTCGAGAGCCTTTCCGTCTGTATCTGTCTTGTTTGTTGTTACTGCAAAGGTATAAACATAAACTGTATTGCCATTTACCTCTGATTCAACACCGTTCTTGTTAGAATAAACGAGCTTTGTTTCTGTATTTGGGTTGCCTGTCTTTCCTGTTACAGCGTACTTATTGAGTTTTGCTGAATAAGTTACAGATGTATAAGTAACACCTTCTGCATAAAAGTCATTCTTCTGGAGATAAGCGTTTGTGAGAGCTACATTAAATGTTGTAGCTTTACCATCAACTTCTGATGTTACATTGAGAGTGTAATCAGATGGAGCAAGGTCTGTTTCGTTTATTTTCTGTCCCTGTGCGTTGAGAAGTGCAACCTTTACGCTGTCTTTATCAAGAGTAAGTCCTGCTGACATCTCATCATATACGGTATATGATTTAAGTTTCATTTCTGATGAACCGGCAGTCGATGACTTGATTTCAAAATTTACTGTGTCACCAAGGCTTACATCGGTAAAATTAACATTATCCTTTGTGCTGTTAGTGATAGTCTTGCCTGTTACAACATCACCGTCATTTACCTTTGTTGCAAGGTCAATATCATTGATACTGTAAACCCAACCGTTATTGTAGTATGGGAGCGATACAACAGAGTTTGTAACACTTCTTACACCGGCAGGAAAGTTCGTAGCCTTAATGTAGTACAAACCCTGAACAAGGCTTGAAAAAGTCTTTTTTACAGATGTTGCCGAAGTAGTAAATGTGCCAACGGTTGAAGCAGTTGACGGGATTGAAGAAAGACCGTCAAGAGCTGAGAGAACATTCGATGTCTTACCGCTTAAAATCTCGTCAGAGATTGAAGGAATAAGTGAATCATAGCCTGTCTTGTATGGATTTTCGGTTGTTTTGAGTTCTGCAACCTTGTACACCGTAAAGGTGTAACCCGGCTTTGAACAATTGAGCGTGAATGAAACCTTCTTTGTTTCATCAAGAGCATTTGCGTTGGTTGCAGCACTTGCAAATGGGATTGCAGTTAATACCATCATTACTGCAAGCACCATAGCTGTCATAATTCGTGTGATTTTCTTTTTCATTTTTGATTGTCCTTTCGTGATTTTTTATATTTCTTGCTACCGTGTTTACGGTAGTCATAGATGAAAAATATAGCCAATGCTCCGAGTGCTACAGAAGCAAAATAAAACGGAGCAATACCACCGCCACCTGTTTGAGATAATACGGATTTATTGTCGGCAACGGTTAAAGACATGTTAAGTGTGTTTTCATTGTCGGCTGAAATTGTAAATTCAACCTTTTTACCGTATGGCATATAGCCTGACGGAGTTACAGACTCAACAAAATAGTAATCTCCTACCGGCAGTTTACGGATTAACAGAGTGCCGTTTGTTGCCATACAGTCAGTTGCAGATTCAGATTCAGAGAGGTACATATAACTACCTGTGCCGTTTTGAATGCATCTGACGGGTGTGTCATCTGACTTGTAGAGCTGCCAACCTGATCCGCCAAGAGCTTTTGTGCCGTCTGTTTTTGTGAGCTTAACCGAGCCTGTTTTTACAGTATTTTTGATACTTGCAAAAACTACGGTATCTGAATTAAGCGTAACTGTTACGCTTTTTGGCTTGTTGTACTTATACGGTAAAGAATAAGTACCATCCTCGTTAAGCTCACCGAGTTCGGTTACTTTATATTTAAGCAATTCGTCATTGCTGTTATAAATCGGCAAATCTGAGATTTCAGGACTTAAACCTTCAAGGTCGGTGCTTACTTTTTCGTTAAACCCTGTTTCAGCACAGCTTATTTCAAAATACAAACCGTCCACAACATCATCTTCAGATGTTTTTTGAACCTGTAACGAACCTGTTTTTACGGTGTTCACACAATCATATGTATAGTTGTATTCATCGGTATCATAGATTGTAAATTCAACTGCATCTTTCAGTTCATAACGGCTCGGAAACTTGTATGTTCCGTCTGACTGTTTAATGCCGATTTCGGTAAGCCTGTAAGTAATTTGAAAACCGTTTAGGTCAACTACATACGGCAGAATACCGTCAATTTTGTTACCGTTGGCATCAAAAAACTGCTCATTGTCTGTACTTGCTTTACCATTTTCATCAGTAGTCAAAACGATACTTGTAATCTCGTTTCCGTCTGCATCATAAGCCATAGGGGTAGGGATAAGGTCATCGCCGTATTCTCGTTCATCGTCAAAAGACTCAAGCTTAAAACTCAACCCCTCGATAACTCCGTCCTCGGAAGTCTTATTGATGTTAATACTTCCTGTTGCAGGAGCGTTGTAGGCGGAATAATTAAGAGTAGATGTTGTTCCGTATTTGTTGGCAGTCTTACACTCTGATTCAGCCTTTTCAAGGTAATTTTCGGGGAAGTAGTAACTGCTTCCGCCGAGAAAACCTTTTTCAATAACTTTATATTTTATAGGGATACAAATTGCTGAGTTCGGAACGGTCAGACAGCTTTTGAGTTTTTCGCCGTACCTGCTGTAATAATTAGCTGTTCCGCTTGAATCTGTGACTATAGACCCGTAGTATTTACCGTTTTCGTCCTGTACCTCAAACCACACACCTGATACTTTGCCGTTGTAGGAAGTTTTCTTGACGGTCAAATCTGTTTCGGGAACTGAGTTTTGGAAACTGAATGTAACGGTTTTGCTCTCGTCAAGTGTAAATGACTTACCGTTAGCGTTGGATTTTGCTTCTGATGATTTACCGTAATAGTATCTTGAATAAGCATTCTCACAATTGCTGAACACGGCATTTGAAACACCTTCATAATATGAGCCTTTGTAGCTGATTGCATTTTCTTTCTTTATTGTCCAAGTGTAACCGCCATAGCTGTGAGATCCTAAAGTAGTCTTAAAACCAAGCTCCTTGACGGTATAGGTTATCTTATTGCCTTTATCGTCATAAACCCTTAAACCTTTAACTGTAGCTTCACCGTTTTTGTCAGTTGAAACTGCGTTGTACTCGTTGCCGAGGCTATCTGATATTGCAAACCACAGATTTGAAACAATACCGTCTGTTGATGACTTCTTGATTTTGAGGTCAGCTTTTACGGCATCTTCATAAATCGTCTGAATAACGGCTGTTTCAACGGTTGAGTTTTCCTCATTTGCAATGACAGGATAAACAGTATCGTCAAGCTCATAGCCTGTCGGTGCGGTTATTTCTTTGATGTAATATGTTTTGCCGACATCTACCGATTTTGCAAAAGTCCCCTTGCCGTCAGCACTTGTTGTAAGCTTGTCATACAAGCTTACACAAGCTGAATCAGAGTACAAGCCATATACTGCACCGCCGACACCTATACCTGACCGATTAAGTTTGTGTATGCCGATGTATGCCTTTGCCGGCATTTCATCAATCGGCACATTGATAGGGGTGTTTGTGTCCTGTGCAATACCGGCAATCTCTTCATTGATTACTCTGTAGAACACGACATTACTTAACGAGTATCCGTCAGGTGCTTTTACTTCTCGAATGACAACTGTACCAATTGGAATGGTTGGAACAGTTAAAAGATTGTAGCTAAAATAAAAATCGTCCGAATTATAGCCTTCAGCAAGATACTTAGAAGCAAGCAATGCTTTGCCATCTTCATCAGTCTGAATATACCAAGTCCTTTTAAGGTTTTTGCTGTCAAGTGCAGGAGCGGTTTCATCTGCTTTGACATCATAGTCCTTGTCAATTTCCTGTGCGTAGTATTCAATGCTGAAAACTGCACCGCCAAGACCTTGACTTGTTGTTTCGCCCGTTACTGCGTTTTTCTTCTGCAAAACAATACCGACAGGGTCATTAACCGGATTATCCTTTGGCTCGGTTTTTTTGTCAGACAGCGAAACTGCTTTAAATATTGCATAGCCGTTGCTGTCTTTTTTTCCCGAACTCACAAATGTATATACAGTTTTGTCAAGCTCATAGCCTGTCGGTGCGGTTATTTCTTTTGCATAGTAAGAAGCTGTTGAATCAACATATTTACTGTAACTGCCGTAACCGCTTGAATTTGTCGTTATACTGCCGATTTTTTGGGTACAAGCCTTGTCTGTGTATATGCCATACTCAGCTCCCGACAAGCTGTAACAACCGTTGCCGGCTGTAAGCTCTTTGTTTGATGATGATTTGTGAAGTTGCAGCTTGACAACATCCGGAAATGTCAACTTAACATATCCGTCTTTAACTGTATAATTAGAACCCTGAGCAAAAGTCTGATATGATGCATAGTCATTACTTGTAATTAAATACAAACTGTTTTTGCTCTTGATTCCATGTTCCTTCAAAAAAGAATTTTTCATTGTCACATTAACTGTCGTACCAAGATTTTTAGAACAGGTAAATGTTATCTTTTTACCGCTTACGCTGACCTTAACATTTGAATTGCTGACGATTACATCGGATGCTTTTGTTACTGAAGCGGTACCGTTCTTATCAGTCAAAGTGATTGAATACTGTCCGTTTGATTGATTATATGACATTTGATACGACTTCGCAGAACTGAGTGATGATGCTGTATATGACGGATTACGCACCGACCTTTTGCACCAAGACACCATATTGTCATATGCTGTTGTAACATTTGCTACAGTAGTTTCAGCTGAGCTTGTCGCAGTCATTGTATTAGCAGGAGTCAGCAACGGTTTTCCGGATACGGCATCAAAGGTTGAAGCGTTACGCTTGCCTGCAACAATCTCAAAAATCAAGAGCTGCGTTGCATAGTAGTAATGAACCTTCTCTTTCTTTGCAGCTTCAAATCCGCCAAAGCCCCAAGCAAGTATCAGATTAACTGCATTTTGCTGTGCAGTAGTTAGCTGTTTCCAAGCTGCTGATTGAGATGTACTTTTTACAGTAGCAGAACCTGTTAATTCAGATGCTTTATCCGGTTCAATACAGTACGCTCTCTGTGTGTAGTCTGAAAAATTCAAGGTTTTTCCGGATGGAGCAAAAAAGTGCACCTTGAAATTTTCCCAACCTTCATAATGCTGACTGTGCTTTTTTCCGTTTGCGTCTGTATAAGTATATTCAGCTGTTTTCTTGTATATAAAACCTTTGCCGTCTGCTCCACGATTGCCTTTAACCGAGGCAGCACTTACGGAAAACGAACCAACAGACAATGAGCCGATAATTACAGTCAAGCATAAGAAAACCGACAATATTTTTTTAATTAACTTCATTCAAATTTTTCTCTCCTTTCAACTAAATATTTAAATATTGAAAAAGAAAAACTACTGTATTCTTTTGGGTGATGCACGAATCATATTTACCTCCGTAAATTTATATTATTAACCACCTTAGTGGGGATTGTAGGGATGCATCGGACAAGTTAATGCCCGATGCAAAAGAAGAATAACAATGAAAACTTAAAAAGTCTTGCTGTCAAGTGAATAGTGAGAATCATAAAACAGAAAGTTGTAATCAACTTCCAATGTTTTCGCTAATTCTCTGATATATGCAAAAGTCGGTTCATAATTCAAGTCATATTTTTCACCAACACCTAAAGTAATACTTGTTTTATTAAGTGTGATACTGTCAGCAAGTTTTTTGACTGTTACGGTACAGCTTGCAGTCTTGCCGTTATATGTTTTGGCTGTAATCTTTGACGTGCCGACACCGACAGCAGTTATTTTGCCGTTATTGTCAATACCTGCAACCTTACTGTTGTCAGTTGTAAACGACACCTGTGACAGCGTTCCGTTTTCAACCGTAGTTTTTAATGTGTAGGTTTCAGTTGTGCCAAGTGTGATACTTGACTTGTCAAGTTTTACACTTTTAGGTACAGTAGTAGGCTTTGGAACAGTTGTAGGTTCTGTAACTGCTTCCGTTGTAGGCTCTGTTGTTGATTCTGCTGTTGTCGGTTGTTCTTCTGTTGGCTCTTTAATCAGACCTACGATAATCTTCTGTACAAGTGTTGAATCAACAACGGTAATCACACCGTCTTTATTAAGGTCATACAGCTTAATTTGTTTTTCATCAAATGTCGTCATACCTACAACATTCTTCTGAATAAGCGTTGCATCTTCGATCGAAAACTTTTGCTCTGTGCTTACTGCTCCTGCACCGAAAGCACAAAGGCTCACAAGAGTAGTGGCAGTAAGTAAGCCCGAAATAATCTTATTTTTCAGTTTCATAAATTCCTCCTTAAAGGGTTCTATATATATTCCGCAAAATTTGCGGTTTGTCACCCTAAAAATCAAAAAATTTTAAAAGTTTTTTTAAAATAAAAACCTTCTCATATATATCTGTCTCTTATA
>ERZ1026957.391-NODE-391-length-22101-cov-4.708700_pt1 | contig 22101 bp, 24 predicted proteins | sample MGYA00519300_ERZ1026957 | MGnify/ENA primary metagenome ERZ1026957 (study PRJEB26926, sample SAMN06164520) | human gut metagenome | biome: ENVO:00009003; feature: ENVO:2100002; material: ENVO:00002003 | host: Homo sapiens | place: USA | collected 2012 ...
ACGAGATCGCTCAGTGTCTCGTGGGCTCGGAGATGTGTATAAGAGACAGCTCTGCTTCCGCGTGCTAATACGAACGTACCCATACATCGCCATAGTTTATACCCTCTCCATCCTGTATCATTTCTATCGTTCGTCTGATTTAATACTGTAAATATATCATCTGTTGCGTCTAAAGTCAACAACTTTTAATACAGAAATTAAATACATCAGATTTGATACTTTGCTTTGGGTACTTGGTCGTTATGGATACCAAACATATATTGACGTAAAAACAATAATCGTGTATAATATAAAAAAGATAATTTTGAGCAGAATAGAGTCTCAATCAAACATAACAATTTAATAAAGCGTTCCGTGAAAAAATGGGAACGCCTACAGCAAGACGTAATGGTGACCAACTTGGGAGCAATTTGCATCCAGGTTTACCTACGTCTTTTTTTATTGCAAAAATCGGGCGTTAGGTTAGCGGGCAGCAAGATTTTTCTGTAATTTACCCACAGGAAGGGAGAATGTAATTATGGTATACACGATGCCGCCAAGCGGAAACGAAAAACGTGCCCGAGATGAACGGGAAAACTTCAAAAAACAGGCTGTACAGCGGTTGGCATTACTGGGTTATCTGCTCCAACACAGCGGAAAACAAAAGGGGTATCAGATTGCAGATGCAAAAACCGGGATTGCTGTCTACGGCCCGGACAGCAGACTAAGTTTAGAGAATGTCATTGGAATCTGCAATCAGCTATGGGCGCAGAAATACCCGGATAGCCCACCAATCTTGAGTGCCTACAACGGCGACGAATACAAACGCTGGGATACCGCTCGTAAAGTGGCACAGGCGCTGCAAAATCATGAATAAAAAGGAGATATGTCAATGATACGTGTAATTGACTCCCCTTGTGGAGCGGGAAAAACTGAGTGGGCAATAAGCTACATGAATGCTCATCCGCAGGAAGCTTTTATTTTTGTCACGCCCTTCCTGAGTGAGGTTGAGCGTATCAAGCAGAGCACGACGGCGGCGTTCTATGATCCGCAGCACTACCAACGGACTGATTTGCTGGGTGGTGTAGCAGGTTCCAAGACTAAGCTGGAGGATTTCAATGATCTGTTGGCCGAGGGCAAAAATATTGTCACAACGCACACAACATTCACGAACGCCACACAGGACACGATCAACATCTTACAAGACAACTCTTATCATTTGATTCTGGATGAGGCTGTTGACGTGCTCCTCCCGCTTAATGACCTTATCGATTCATCAAACTATCGCGTGAACAAAAAGAACGTTAAGCTGATGCTCGACAATAACATCATAGCTGTTGATGATAATTGCCGTGTGCGCTGGACTGGTGGGCCGCAACCGATTGACGGCGAAGAGCGTCACTCTTTTTGTGAGGTTCAACGTCACGCCGAAAACGGAAATCTGCTTTTGATTGACGGGAGATTCTTTATTTGGGAGTTTTCTCCTGAAGTATTCAACGCTATGGAGTCGATCACTATTTTAACTTATCAACTGGAAGGTAGTTTTCTCTGCCCATACCTTCAGCTTCATGGACTACATTACAATAAATCAAGCGTTGTTGGCTCCTATGAAAATGGATTTGCGCTTGCACCTTACAAGGTTGATATGAGCCAGCGGCAAAAATGGAAGCAACTCATTACCTTATATCAGGATAAGAAAGTATCGGATTTTGGGAGCCTATCTGCCACTTGGTACAAAAACTGCGTTAGAGATCACCCCAAATCTCAGGAATCGTCTGAGCTAAAGCGTGCTCTGCGACGGTTCTTTTTGGCCGTACAAGCCAAACCATACGACATAATGTGGAGTTGTCCCAAGGACAGCCGTAACAGCATTGCCCCTGGTGGATACAAGCTGATTCGTGAGCTGACTGATGAGGAGAAACGTGGTCGAAATCAAGCACAACAGGATGAGTATGCAGATAATAATGGCCTGCGCTGCTGGATTGCATCAAATGCCCGTGCTACCAACAGTTATAGTGATAGGCACGTATTGGCGTATATGCTCAACCTCAATCCCAACCCGGAAGTTTCCAAGTATTTCGGCAAACAGGGTGCATCACTCAGTCGGGACACCTTTGCACTTGCTGGACTTATTCAGTGGGTATGGCGCTCTGCAATCCGCAAGGGAGAGCCGATAACTCTGTTCTTGCCATCTCCCCGTATGTACAAGCTTTTCACGGAATGGCTGGACGGAAAGCGGTAGGCTTTGGATGAGGGGTCACCCAAAACTGATGAGAAACCTCCATTTACTGACGGCGATTTGAGGGCATCTGCTTAAGAGGACGGAAGGATAAAAAGTATAGCATAAGGAGAGTGGAAGTTAATGCCTAAAACCATAGCAAAATCTCCGTATACCGTACCGATTGCCAGAGTGAAAAGAGAAATATTTTTCTTTCCTTTTCTTTTTCACTTCGCTGCCAACCTCGCACACACAACCGACTGACGTGCAATACAACAATTGGAAAGGAGATGTATTATGGCAGAAGAAATATTTGCATACGGTTCGAACCGTATCACAATCGACAGAGAACATTGCTATTTGGAGATCAATGCGCGGAAACACAGCAAAAAATACACGCTTGACCGTGACTTGAGGGCCATCGAAAAATTAAAAGAGCATATCGAACGATGGGGCTACTTCTGGATTGACGGGAACGGTGAGGGTGCTAGCAAACATGGCTCCCTGAGATTGACAATCTACAAAGCATATCACCCCTATGGGCGTGATATTGACCACACAATGCCAAAAACGGAAAGATATGTGTACCTGTGCGACGGGAATCCCTACAACTTGACAAGTGCAAATCTATACGTGTACGGCGATGAGGTGCCTTACAACCAAAGCCGACGTATATGGCATGATGAGTTTAGGATCTGGATTAAGCTCACCAATCAGGATCGGGTTTTCTTCACCGACTATGATCCTGCGCTGTATTCGCTCCTTTGCAACACAAGACTTGCATCGTGGTACGTTTGGCGAGAAAACGGCGCATTACCTCCGCGACTGACTGGCTGGAAGAGTAAGCGGGGGACGCAACGGAAACTACTCAAAGGCGTGTCGAAATCCGACGTATTTACTATATCTGACAGATTATTTTGCAAAATTGATGGCTACCCAGTTGGTTTGCATACGGTGGTATGGCTGTACCATACAGGCAAAATACGTGTAGATGATCTGGAGAAGTCAATCAAAAACGGGTGTAAGGAGATGTCGGAAACTGGGCTGCAAATCGACCATCTTCGCAACAATATACAGAATAACACCATTCACAACCTCACAGCTATGGAAAGAGCAAAAAACAACTCCAAAAACAATCTAATTGTGCAGATAAATTTTCCGTATTTCTTCATCCCGGTTCGCGTTGACGATAGTTTTAGAGTCATGTGCGGAAAGGTTGATGGCGAAGATGTAATCGTGCGGCGTATCATATGCCGTGATGTAGATAGCTTCCTGGACTGCCTCCGAAAGTTTCGGGATGTTGCGAAGAGCAGCGGAGAGATGTTGCCCATCCCGGAAGACCGCACAAGAACAGTATGTATATCACAAATGCTGATAGACGATGGAAGAGAGTATCATGGGAAACAGTATAACGTTATAGAAGCCTTATTACGGGCAAGCGATGACGAATTTACTGCCTGGGATGGTGATATTACGATGGTTTTCCCGTCAATTTCGACGTTTCCCCCGTCTGTTGACGAAGATTTAGGCAAATCGAACCCCTGGAAACAAGGGGAATAACAGGTTCGATTGCGTGTTCGATACGATCCGTCTACTGTCGAATAATTTAGCACTTTAGTATACTAAATTACAGGGTTCGAGGCACATTGAAATAAGTGAAGCGCTGGACGATAGATGAGGGGACTTTATCATGCTAAAGTGAGGCGGCTGCCGATGGAAAATTTTGATTGGCGGAAAATGTCAAAGCTAACTTACCCGCTCGGGGTCAATGAAGTCGAATACCTACGGTTCGAGGATAATGGTACCTGGACATCCTCTGATAAGGGACAAATCTGCGTTATGACCAACACCAAGCCAGCTAACGCCGTTGCCGAGTTGAATGCCAAAATGCACCCAATCAATGATGCAGATTGTAGGCATATGATAGATTCGCTGCGGGAGTGGATACAACACTATCAAGCGTTCGTGACGGATTATGGCTCTTTACCGCAGTGGAAAGTGGATGTCAAACACGCTCATAAGAGTTGTGAGCGCATGGAAAAGGAAATTGAACGCTTACAAGGATTAAATTTGTCTTGAGAAACCGCCGCCGCAGAAGTATAATATCTATACTCTATGTTAGGCGCTTTCGGGAGAAAGGAGAATAATAGAGTGTCCGAAAAGCGCAAGGATCACAAAGGGCGTATTCTCCGCGCTGGGGAGGGACAGCGCCCAAATAAGACGTATTTCTACAGATATCGTGCAAACGATAAAAAATGGCACTATGTTTATGCACCGTCGCTGGAGGGAATCCGAAAAAAAGAAGAAGAAATCAAGCGCGATCTGCTTGACGGTATCGACTACGCCGGTGGTGAAATTACGGTTGCAGAGTTGGTAGACCGATACATCAACCTGAAGCGTGGGTTAAAGCAAAACTCGCTCAGGGCATATGGTTCGGCAATCAATCGAATCCATACCGATCCGTTTGGGCAGAAGAAAATCAAGGCTGTAAAGCTGTCAGATGCAAAGGGGTGGTTTATCGCATTGCATGACAGCGGCATCAAGCAAAATACGATAGGAGTAATTCAGAGCGTTGTGCGACCAGCATTTGAAATGGCGGTAGATGATGATATGATTCGGAAGAATCCATTCAAATTTAAGTTGGCGGAGGTTGTCCCCAATGATGCATATGTCCGCACAGCACTTACCAAGGCACAGCAAGATCGATACTTGCAGTTCATTCGGGATGATAGCACTGGGAACTATTATGACGATATTGTGATACTACTGGGGACTGGATTGCGTGTGAGTGAACTGTATGGCCTTACAAGATCCGACGTTGACTTTGACCGGCGTTGTATTCATATCCGAAAGCAGTTGTGTCGGACAGCGGACAAGCCTTATTTTATCGCTCCTCCGAAGACCAAGAGCGGTATTCGCAGCATTCCGATGACTGATAGTGTGTATATGGCCTTGCAGCGCGTGATTGACAACCGAGGCTGCCCAAAAGTTGAAATCATGATTGACGGTTATAGTGGTTTTCTCTTCCTCGATAAGGATGATAAGCCCAAGGTAGCGATGCACTTGGAAAACTATATGAGAAGGATGCAACGCAAGTACACAAAGCTGCACGGAAACACATTGCCCACCGTTACCCCTCATGTGCTGCGGCATACTTTCTGTACCAATGCACAGCAAGCAATGTTGGATATCAAAAGTCTCCAGTATATTATGGGACATTCCACCGCCAGCGTTACTTTGGATGTCTACACGCACAGCGATTTTGACTCTGCTGAGAGAGCTTTTCGCAAGGTTTCTTCAGCACTTTGAGCTTACACACAACTTACACACTTTTCCCGTCATAAGACGGAATAAGACAAAACGAGACGAAAATAATCGCGCAGACAACACAATCATATTTTTCTGATTTTGTTCAATAAATTGCTGTATTTTCTGTAAAATACGCATAATCATGGTGATATAGTTCGAAAAATGGTTTGTGATTTATCATGGGCGGCATGTACTAAGAGACACCGCAAAGCCTTGGAATTGCTTGATTTTTTGAGTGTGCAAAAGCGGATTTACGCCTTGCCTTACGCCACTTACGCCAAAAATTCAAGCGCATGATAGGGTAACAGAAATCGGCACCTGCTTTGGTCAGGTGCCGATTTTTACAGTTTGTCAAATAGTATAAATAAAATTTACAACTATATTGACGAATACAAAATCTAATGATATGCTGTTAACAGAAGAGGTGATCGAAATGAATCGCTTGATTTCGAAATGTCCTGTTTGCCACGGAACGTTGCAAGTTACCACACTACAATGTCCTGATTGCGGCATGGAGCTAAGAAACACATTCGATCTCAGCGCGTTTGACCTGCTTGATTGCGACCAATTCGAGTTCTTGACGACATTCCTAAAGAATAGAGGAAATCTGAAAGAGGTGCAATCTGATATGCAGCTATCCTATCCAGCAGCGAAAAAGAAGTTGGACGAGCTGCTTGCCGCCCTGCATCTTAGCGGCATGACAGACGAAGCGATTCCAAAGGAGGTGGATGTGAGCCGTATGAATGTAGACTATACCAGCACGCGCGCCTCTGAGATCATCAAGGCGAAGCTGAAAGCGCATGGCGGACATGTTACTGTGTATACAGTACGAGGACTTCCCTGTGAGATTTACGCAGAGCAAGACGGAACAACTTTTACAAGTGATAAGTTGCCAATTAAGCCAGCCTACGACTATAAGGTGTTTGACGATATTGTAGAACTCCTTATAAAGCAAGGTGGCAGAGCAAGGAAAGGCAACGGAAGAAACTACAAGCTCGGTGAACCCGGCTGTGAGGAAAACACCGTTGTCGGTACAATAGCGCTTCACCGCGGTAGAACAATCGGAGAATCCGTTTTTGACCCCGTATTTGTCATGGCTGCAATCTTGGAATGGGCGGGAATTGCTGAGAATGGACGCGGCGAATTGATTCTCACTGACGAGTACAAGAAGAGACTATCATAACATTTCTCCTGCTTTTGTTGGCTTTTGGTATCATATTCTCTTCAAGAGCAAGATTGCCAGACGGCGCCTGCTTTCAGCGGGCGCCGTTTTTTTGCCGTAAACCAAAGTTGTAAACCTTTGCGAAAATAATGGTTGACAGACGGGGGGCTTTGTGGTTTAATGCTACAGTAATCTTACTGTGGCCCGGCGATGACCGGGGCGTATTCTGGGAGGAATTCTATTATGAGCGAAATGCAGCAGGCGGCAGTGGCCGCCAAAAAGTCGAAGATGAGTGTGCGGGACATCTGCTACGCAGGCCTCTTCGCGGCGGTCATCGCCGTGATGGCGCAGATCTCCATTCCGATGCCCATGGGCGTGCCCATGACCATGCAGACCTTTGCCATCACGCTGGCGGCTGTGGTGCTGGGCAGCAAGCTCTCCACCATTTCGAGCCTCATCTATATCATCATGGGCGCGGTGGGACTTCCGGTTCTCGCCAACTTCTCCGGCGGCTTTGATAAGTTCGTCGGCCCCACCGGCGGATTTCTGATCTCCTTCCCCCTGATGGCCTTCATCATCGGCTGGGGCGTGGAGCATCGCAAGGACTTCAAGGGCGCGTATGTGATCGCGCTGGTCGTCGGCACGGTGGTCAACTATGTGGTGGGCGTGGCGCTGTTCTGCGCCGTAGCTAAGGCGAGCGTCGCCACCGGCATCACTGCCTGCGTGCTGCCCTTCATTCCCACCGCCATCATCAAGGCGATCCTCGCCTCTGTGATCGGCTTTGCCATCAGGGAGCGTGTGCCGGAGCTGAAGAAATGATCCATCTGCGTCCCCACCACCTGCTGTGCACGCAGGGCTACTCGGGCAAGGGCTACGACGAGAACTTCGTTGCGCACATGAACGAGGTCGTGCACGAGCTGAGAAATGTACCCGGCACCAAGATCATGCTGGCCTTCTCCACGGACACGCTCTGCTTCTGCTGCCCCCACAAGGAGGGCGAGGATCTGTGCGACACGCAGGAAAAGGTGAAGCGCTTCGACCGCAAGACGATCGAGTACTTCGGCCTTGAGGAGAAGGAGTACGTTTATCAGGACTTGATCCGCGAGATCGACGAAAAGATGACGAGCGAAATGCTCGCGGACATTTGCCGGGATTGCGAGTGGTTCCCCATCAGCGCCTGCCGGAAGAATATCTGCGGCAACAAGTGAAAATTTGTGAAAGCGACGAAAGGCGAAGCTGACCGGCTGGTCGGCTTCGCCTTTTTCCTCGTTTGCAGCAGCGCGCGCAGCTCGCTGACCTGCTCTGCTGTAAGAGCGCGCTTTGGCAGGAGGTATACCTCCTGTGTGTTGACATAGAGAAGATACATGGAGCTGAGCTCATAAACGCAGGCAAGCTTTGTGATGAGAAAAGAAGAGTCGCCCTTGTGCGACGGAATACAGATGCGAATACGATGGGCGTCGATCGTGACATCGTAGTCGCACCCGAGCGTGTTGTGGGGAGAGGCCAGATACTGCCGGATACCCTTCTCCGCACCCGCGAAGAGAAAAATGCCCCAGATCAGATAGGCGAGGGCAAGAAAAAATACGAGATAATTCACCGTTCCCAACCCCAGTGCGCCGCCGATGGCATAGAGTATGGAAACGCCGAGTACGAGAAACATGATTTGCAGCGCGCGGCGGTGGCGCAGAAAAAGACCGTAATAGGTCGCCTTGCGAAAGTCGGAAACGGTGATGGAATAGTTTACATGGATCGTCTGCATAATGAGCACCTTTCTGAGGCGTAAAAGATGTTTCTATTATACGGGTTACGGTCGGAATTGCAAGAGAGTGTTTCCGTTTTCCGGGAATCGAAAAGGAGGAGAACGAATTGATCAGTGGTTTGGACTATTTTCGGGAGTTAAACATTGCCTCCGTGCTGCTGCGGTTGGTGCTGGCAATGGCCTTTGGCGGCATGATCGGCCTTGAGCGCGGACGCAAGCACCGCGCGGCAGGCTTTCGCACCTATATGCTCGTCTGCCTCGGGTCGGCGCTGACCAGCATTCTGAGCCAGTATTTGTTCGTGCAGCTCAGTACCGTCTGGGTGGAGATCGCCGTGACGACCGGCAAGCAGGTCGACGTGAGCCGCCTTGGAGCAAAGGTTTACAGCGGCATCGGCTTTCTGGCCGCCGGTACGATCATCGTCACCGGCCGGCAGGAGGTCAAGGGAATGACGACTGCCGCGGGACTTTGGGCATCTGCCTGCATGGGCATCGCCATCGGCGCGGGGTTCTATGAGTGCGTGATCATCGCGTTCGTGCTGATGTTTCTGTGCATTCACTTCCTGCCGGTGGTGGAGGTATATCTGCTGGAAAACGCGCGCAATATGAATATCTACGTGGAGCTCAAGTCGCTCGATGAGCTTGGTGTGCTGCTCAGCCATGTCAAGGCGCAGGGCGTGCAGATCTACGGCGTGGAGATCGACCGCGGCGGAGAGGAGTATCACCGCTATCCCAGCGCGGTGCTCAGCGTCCGGCTCAGTGCGCATCAGCAGCATCCACAGATCCTGGCGGCGCTGTCTGAGGTTCATGGCGTGACCATGATCGACGAGATTTGAGGGGGAGAGGATCGCAATGCTATCTATTTTTGACGGATTACGGGATATCACACTTGCTTCCGTTGCATTCCGGCTGATCCTGAGCACACTGTGCGGCGGGATCGTGGGCATGGAGCGCGAATTCAAGCGCCGCAGCGCCGGCTTCCGCACCCACATTCTGATCTGCCTTGGTGCGGCCATGACCACGCTGACGAGCGAATTCTGGCTTGTGTATATGCGCTACTATCTGGACGCTGCCCGTCTGGGCGCAGGCGTCGTCGCCGGTATGGGCTTCATCGGCGCGGGTACGATCATTGTCACGCGCCGCCAGCGCGTCAAGGGGCTCACTACGGCCGCCGGCCTGTGGACGGTCGCGGTCGTCGGCCTTGCCATCGGCGCAGGCTTTTACGAGGGCGGGTTGTTGACGACTGTTCTGATCCTGCTGGCGGAGATGCTCTTTTCCAAGCTGGAATATCACATCATGGCCACCGCGCCCGAGATCAATCTTTTCATCGAGTATGAGGATCGCTCCGCGCTCGACCGTGTACTCAAGCTCTACCGCGACAGGCAGATCAAGGTTTCCAACATGGAGATCACCCGTCAGCCCGGCGGTGAGGGGAACGATGCCGCCTGCGCGCTCTTTACGCTGCGCTTGAACAAGCACTGCCCGGCCGGAACGATCATTTCGGATATCTGCGCGATGGACGGTGTGCGGAACGTCGAGGAGATCTGACGAAGAAAATAAGAAAATCGGCGCCTTAGCAGGCGCCGATTTTTCTGCTCAGGCGTCCCCCTGCATGGGGATAAACAGCGTGTCAGCCATGTTGGTGAGCGCTTCCGCGCCCGCGCCGGTATCGACGCTCAGGCTGTACTCGATGCCGGGGACAATGTCGAACCAGATGATCTTGCCCGCGCCGCCCTCATCGTAGGAAAGCTGTGCGTCACAGTAGCTGACCTTGCCCGCTGCGCTGAGCGAGAAGCTGCCGAGGCCGGAAATATCCACAAGTTCCAGCTCTCCCGGCGCGGTGCGGTAGACCCAGCGCGCGCCGCTCAACGTGAAGGCGGTCTCTGCCACGGTGCGGCCGTCCTGTGAAAAGACGCTGATGACAACGTCCTCTGCTCCCTCGGGCGCGGTGGCAAGCTCCTGCCCGAGTCCCGCGGCGAGAATTCTGGCGTTTTCGAGCAGCTCTGCATCGCTACCGCTGCTGCTCACGCACCACTGCTGCCCCTCATCGGGCAGGAACCAGCTCACATAGCCGGTGAGGTTATTCGTGCACAGCTGAAGCTGCGCCTCCCCCACCGTCCAGCTCAGATCCTGATCCCAGGTCTCATAGAGGCCGGAGATGTCCTCGGGATCGGACGCTTTGGCCGCGCGGCAGGTGTATGCCGTGCCGTCGAGCGTGTAGCTTGCCTGTATCATCTCTGCGCCGGTTTCGTCTGCGTTGAGCGCGGTGAACGCGGCGTTCTCCGCGCCGTCGGGCAGGGTGAGCGCGTAGCCCATCGCGCGGATCTGCGCAAGCGTGGTATCCGACCACGAGTTGGCGATCTGAACGTTGCCGCCGTTGCCGGGGGGATCGCCTGTTTTGCTGCTGTTCCACGGCTGTAAGATCACGGCCGCGGCAACGACGCATACGCATGCGGCGGCTGCCGCAGCGCGCGCCCGGATATGGTTCTTCTTCATCGGTCTTTGTGCCTCCTCAAGCATGGTCTGATCAGCGGCGTGCTGAAAGACGTCAAATTTTCGATCGTTCATATGGCAATATCCTCCTTGAGCATCGCCTCGCGCAGACGGTTTCGCGTGCGGAAGAGCGAGGATTTTACTTTTTCCGCGCTGCACCCGCATGCCGCTGCGATCTCGCTGACGCTTTCCCCGTACCAGTAGCGGCGGACAAAGAAAACGCGGTTTTCCCTTGTCTGTGCGCGCAGAAAGGCTTGAAGCCAGATGCTGAATTCTGAAGCTTCCACGCTTTTTTGCGTGTCATCTGCGCCCACAAGGCAGGGCTCGAGTTCTTCGAACGCTTCGGTCAGCGCGCTGGCGCGTTTTCCCGCGCCGTTGTAGGAGAGTTTGTCGAGCGCCAGATTGCGCGCGATGCGCGCGAGAAAGGCGCCCAGCACCCGCGGTTTTTCGGGCGGAATGGAATTCCATGTGCGGATCCATACGTCGCTCAGGCACTCCTCCGCGTCGCGCTCGTCCGGCAGAATGCGCCGGATCACGCTGCGGCAGAGCCTGCCGTATTTTTGCTCGCTTTGTGCGATGCCGTCTTCGCTGCGCTCATAATAGAGCCGGACGATCTCTTCATCGTTCAAGACGATCACCTCTCTTTTCTTTCATGCATGAAGGACGTTTGGTTCGTCTTCACCTGTACAGACGAAATGCGGGGGAAAAGGTTGCGCGCTTTGCTGCAATTTTTTTGCTTTGACAGATATGCTTCGTTCGCGTAGAATAGATATGATATCATTTTAGCAGGAGAACCTATGAAAAAACAACTTGCAGCGCTGCTGCTCCTTCTTTTTGCGTTCTCGCTTTCCGGCTGCGGCGAAAAAGCTGCCGAGAGCGAGGCGCGCACGGTCTACGCCATGGATACGGTGATGAACCTGACGGTTTACGGCGAAAAGGCTGCCTCCGCGCTCGAAAACGCGGAAAAAGAACTGCATACCTTAGACGGAGCAGTCCTCTCCCGCACGGCGGAGGGCAGCGAGCTTTCCGCACTCAACGCAGCGAACGGGGAAGCCGTTTCGTATGCCGCGGACGACCTACTGCCGGAACTCATCGAAACGGCGCTTACCATCTCGGAGGCAACGGACGGCGCATTTGACCCGACGCTTGCCCCCGTGCTGGACGCTTGGGGCTTTACGAAGGACTTACGCCGCGTGCCATCTTCCGATGAGCTGGCGGCGCTGCTTGCCCGCACGGGGCGCGACAAGATCGCGCTCGAAAAAACGGCGGACGGCTATTTGGTCACACTCTCCGGCGGCGCGCAGCTCGACCTCGGCGGCATCGCAAAGGGCTACGCGGCGGATCTTCTGCGCGCGCAGCTTGAAAAAGAGGGCGTCACCTCGGCGACGCTCGACCTCGGCGGCGATGTGTTCGTCATGGGGAAAAAGAGCGACGGCAGCGACTGGCGCATCGCCGTTAAGGACCCCGGCGATACGGAGAGCTATCTTGGCATCGTGTCCGCGTCAGATGCGTTCATCGTGACCTCCGGCGTGTACGAGCGCTATTTTGAGGAAAACGGCGTGCGCTACCATCACATTCTCGATCCCAAAACCGGCTGCCCCGCGGAAAGCGGACTCGTCAGCGTCACGGTGCTGTGCAAAAACGGCGCATGGGCGGACGCGCTCTCGACGGCGTGCTTTGTCCTCGGCACGGACAAAGCGCTCGCGCTGCGCGATGATCTTGCCGCGCAGGGGGTCGCCTTTGAGCTCGTTTTCGTCACCGATGACGGGCGCGTGCTCTATACCGGCGGCCTTGCCGCCGCCTTTACACCAAACGAGGAAAGCGGGTACACCTATGAATCGCTCGCCTAAGTTCAAGCCGACGCTCTGGGACGCGCTCGTGGTGCTCGCGGTGCTGGCGCTGGCGGGACTTCTTGCCGCGCGCCCGTTTCTCGCTGCGAAGACGGCGGGCGAGCTGACGGTCAGCATCAGTGTCGACGGCGAAACCGTTGAGCGCTGCGCGCTCAGCGCCTACGAGGGCGGCACTTACAAAAGCCGCGGCTATACGCTCACCGTGGAGGCGGCAGACGGCGCGGTGCACGTTGCCTCGAGCGACTGCCCGAATCAGGACTGCGTGCATTCCGGCGCGATCTCGCGCGCGGGGCAGAGCATCGTCTGCCTGCCCGCCCGCGTGGCGGTCACACTGGAGGGCGCGGCGTCCGACTATGACCTGATCGCGGGGTGAGCGCATGAAGATCAAAACAAGAGAGCTGACGCTCTGCGCGGTGCTCGCGGCGCTCGCGCTCGCGCTGTCCTACATGGAGTCGTTTTTTCCGCTCGCGCTCATTGTGCCGCTGCCGGGCGTCAAGCTCGGCCTTGCCAATATCGTTACGCTTTACGCGCTCTATGCCCTCGGCTTTCCGAGCGCGCTCGCCATATTGCTCGTGCGCTGCACGCTCGGCGCGCTGTTCGCGGGCAACGCCTCGGCACTGCTGTTCTCGCTGCTCGGCGGGCTTGCGGCGCTTCTGGCGATGGCGCTTTTGCGCAAGGCGAAAGGACTCAGCATCTTTGGCGTCTCGATCGCCGGTGCGGCGGCGCATAACATAGGGCAGGTCTGCGCCGCGATGCTGACGCTCGGATCGAGCGCGCCGCTCTATTACCTGCCGTTTCTGCTGCTGGTGTCGCTCTTCACGGGCGCGTTCAGCGGCCTTATTACTGCGTGTTTGTTCCGCGCGATGGCGCACACACCCTACGGGGCGAAGGGAGAGAATCACCATGGATAAAAAGGACGAGATCATCCTGCAGCAGCTTGACGTTATCCGCACGATGACGCAGAACAGCCTCAATCGCATGGGCAGCGACTTCTGGGGCGCGCCGCTGACGCCGGACGCACCGAGATCCGCCGCGCCCAAAGCAAACGCGCCGGGGCGCACGGACGGCGCAAAGCCCGAGAAGACCGCCGCCTCCACAGGCGCGGACGAGAAGAAAGAAGAGGAAGCGCCGCTTCCCCCGCCGGAGAAGATCGAAGATCTCAAGGCGGAGCTGGACGGCTACGTTGGGCTCGGCGAGGTCAAGCGCGAGGTGAATAACCTCATCAACATGGCGACTGTCTTTAAGCGGCGCGAGGAGATGGGGCTTCCCAACGCGGACTTTTCGCTCCACATGGTCTTTACCGGCAACCCCGGCACGGGCAAGACGATGATCGCGCGCTTGATGGCGCGCATCTACCGTTCGCTCGGCATACTCTCGAAGGGACAGCTTGTCGAGGTCGACCGCAGCGGTCTTGTCGCGGGATACGTCGGTCAGACGGCCATCAAGACGAGCAAGGTCATCGAAAAGGCGCTCGGCGGCGTGCTGTTCATTGACGAAGCCTACGCCCTCAACGGCAAGGGCGACAACGACTTCGGTCAGGAGGCCATCGACACGCTTCTCAAGGCGATGGAGGATCACCGCGACGACCTTGTGGTCATCGTGGCGGGCTATGACGGCCTGATGGAGAAATTCATTCATTCAAACCCCGGCCTGGAGTCCCGCTTCAACCGCTACCTGCACTTCGACGACTATTCGCTCGATGAGATGCTCGAAATTTTCGAGATGCGCTGCCGTAAGTCGCTCTACACCCTCTCACCCGACGCTGAGGAGGACGTGAAGGACTTTATCCGCGACGAAAACGCCGACGGTGTGACCTTCGGCAACGCGCGCGGCGTGCGCAACCTCTTTGAGCAGATTTTGACCGCGCAGGCCAACCGCCTTGCGAAGATGGAGCACTTCACGAAGGAAGACCTCATGACCCTCACGCGCGACGATGTGCTCCATGCCCGCGGCATGGAGGAGGACGTGACGGCAGCCGAGGTCGAAGCGGGCCTTGCAGAGAAAAAAGAAACGCCCTCCGGCGCAGAAGCGCCGAAGGACGAAGCGTGATTCGATTCAAATAAAAAGGGCAGAGATGCGATGCATCTCTGCCCTTTTTGATTATTTGTCAATGCTTGCCATGTGCTCGAGCAGGCGGACGACCATGCTGGAATAACCCCATTCATTGTCGTACCAGGCGATCAGCTTGACGAAGCTGTCGTCGAGCATGATGCCGGCGGTCTCGTCGAAAATGCTCGGGTGCGAGTTGGCGACAAGGTCCTGAGAAACGATCTGGTCGCTCGTGTAGGCGAGAATGCCCTTGAGGGGACCTTCGCTTGCGCGGTGAATGGCCTCGCAGATCTCCTGATAAGTGGTCGGTCTCTTGAGCTGTGCGGTCAGGTCGACGACGGAAACGTCAGCCGTGGGAACGCGGAAGCTCATACCGGTCATCTTGCCCTTGAGCTCGGGAATGACCTTGCCGACAGCCTTGGCAGCACCCGTGGAGGAGGGAATGATGTTGTTGAAGACCGAGCGGCCGGTGCGCCAGTCGCTGCCGCCGCGGGCATCAACGGTCTTCTGCTTGGACGTGGAGGCATGAATGGTAGACATGAGCGCGCGCTCGATGCCGAACGTATCGTTGATGACCTTGGTGAGGGGAGCTAAGCAGTTGGTGGTGCAGGAGGCGTTGGAAACGACCTTCATATCGGGGCGCAGCAGCTCGTGGTTGACGCCCATGACGAACGTGGGGGTTTCTTCGTCCTTGGCGGGCGCGGTCAGAATGACCTTCTTCGCGCCGCCGACAAAGTGTGCGGAGGCCTTTTCGGTGGTGGTGTAAACGCCGGTAGACTCGATGACGTACTCAACGCCGTAGTCAGCCCACTTGATCTGCGTAGCGTCAGCCTCGCTGAAGATGTGGATCTTGTGACCGTTCAGGATCAGATTCTCGCCGTCGTGCTCGACCGTGCCGTTGAACTGGCGGAACACGGAGTCGTACTTAACGAGATAGACCATGTAGTCAAGGTCTGCCTTGCGCAGATTGATGCCGCAGATATCAAACTTCTCGGGATGCTCGGACATGATGCGCAGCACGACGCGACCGATGCGACCGAAACCGTTGATGCCCACTTTGATAGCCATAATGATAACCCTCCACGAAAGTGTGTTCGTATTTTTCGGAGCTTCGCCCCACTTTGTATGTTCATTATAGCATGGAGGATTTTTTTGTCTGCCCCTTTCCTGAAAAAAGGTGACCGAACTTCACCGTACAAATATGTGTATAATATCCAAAAACATGGAAAAGTATTTGTATATCTTCACCAAATATTCCATACATTTCAAACATTTGAAGCATGTTCTTGTGCATAAAACAGCACGGTTGGCAACGAAAATGACGGTTATCCTGCAAAACAGGCAGGTAAGGCGGTACGAGTCGGCTGCGCACAAAAAAGGAAGGACAGCTTTAGCTGTCCTTCCTTATCGTGAGAAACGTTACGCAAGCGCTGCGGTAATGATCGCCATGGAGTAGACCTCCTGAGCGTTGCAGCCGCGGGAGAGGTCGTTGATCGGCGCGTTCAGACCGAGCAGGATCGGGCCGTAGGCGGCAAAGTTGCCCAGGCGCTGGGCGATCTTGTAGCCGATGTTGCCGGCGTTGATGTCGGGGAAGATGAAGGTGTTGGCGTGGCCGCCGACCGCGTCGGTGATGTGCTTGGTCTTGGCGACAGCCGGAGAGACCGCCGCGTCGAACTGGAACTCGCCGCCGATCGGGGTGTCGGGCATGAGGGCCTTGGCCTTCGCGCAGGCATTGCGCATCTTGTCGACGTCCTCGCCCTTGCCGGAGCCGAGGGTGGAGTAGCTCAGGAAAGCGACCTTCGGGTCAACGCCGAAGATCTTGGCGCAGGAAACGGTCTCCTTGCAGATCTCGACGAGCTCGTCCTCGTTGGGCTTGATGTTGATGGCGCAGTCGGCCATGGCGAGCACTTCGTTCTCGCCGGAAGCGGCGGGACGGACCATGATGAAGCAGGAAGAGACGATCTTGTTGCCGGGCTTGGTCTTGATGAGCTGGAGCGCGGGACGGACGGTATCGGCGGTGGAGTAGGTGGCGCCGCCGAGCAGGCAGTCGGCCTTGCCCATCTTGACGAGCATGGTGCCGAAGTAGTTGCTCTTCTTGAGCGCGGCGCGGCACTCGTCGGCGGTCATCTTGCCCTTGCGCAGCTCGACCATCTTGTCGACCATCTCGTCCATGCCGTCGTAATTCTCGGGGTCGATGATCTCGGCACCGCGGATGTTGAAGCCGATGTCCTCAGCGGCGGCGGCAATCTCATCGGGGTTGCCGACGAGCACGGGCTTTAAGAAGTTACCGGACAGCAGACGGGCGCTCGCTTCGAGAATGCGGGGGTCGGTACCTTCGGTGAAAACGATCGTTTTGGGGCTCTTTTTCAGCGTGCTGATCAGTTGTGCAAACATGTTGATTCCTCCTGATATATGATGTGCCGGTCAAGCGGGCACAGATTTACGGATATAGTATACACCCACTTTTTCACCCTCTCAAGGAAAAATAACGCAAAAATTCATGCAAAAGTTTACAAATTTTCCAAACTCTTCCAACACTTTAGCAGTATCATTTCCCTAAAAAGGCTTGACGAAGCCTCAAAAAGCAAGTATACTGAATGATGGTTACAAAATGTAACTTTTTTTACGTTGGCCCATTCTCTAAGGAGTTTTGATATGTCAGAACAGAAAAAAACGACCTCCCGGCGCAGCGGCGCGCCTTCACAGCGCCGCCGTTCAAGCACCGCGCAGCAGAGACAGACGGCAAAGCGCGGCGGTATGCCGCCGTGGCTGCACGAATGGATCGCGCAGCTTGCGATCGTCTGCGCCACGATCGGCGCGCGGATCCGCCGCATCGGCCCGCGCGCGCGCACGGTCATGCGCGAGAGCAAGGCGCGCAACTTCCCCGAATCCAACCGCTTTCTCGTGCAGGTGTTTCTTGTCATCGGCGGAATGATCCCGATGTGGCACGCACTGCTGCACGAAAGACTGCTGGCGCTGCGCCGCCAGCGCAACCATGCCGCCGGCGAGCATGAAGAGCGCTGGCACTGGCACGCACGGCGCGTGAATCCCTTCTACTTCATCGGCGGCGCGGCCGCCGTGGCCGCGATCGCGCTGTTCTTCTCGTTTTACACGATGGGAACGACCGTGATGTACAACGGCAATGTAGTCGATACGGTGGGCAGCGCCTCGCAGGCGCGCCGGGCCGCGGCGAAGCTGGAGAGCATCACCACCGAAACGCTCGGCACGGTCTACAAGATCGAGGACGGCGCCATTCATTATGCCACCGCCTTTGTCCGCCGCAGCGATGTGACGGACGCTACGACCTTCGAGCAGGATCTTGCCGACGAGCTCGGTCAGGTGACCTATGGCTACTCTCTCTATGTTGACGATGAGCTGATCGGCTCGACGGAATACGCCGGCGCGCTCGATGAGCTGCTGGAGCAGATCAAGCAGATGTATGTCTCCGCCGATACGCTGACAGTTGACTTTGTGGAAAACGTCCGCATTGCGGAGGGATATGTCCCGACGGAAAGCGTGATGAATCTCGGCGAGATCGCCGAGATCCTGAATTCGACCAAGACGGGCGAAGTGACCTACACGGTCGTCAAGGGCGACACCTGGGGTCAGATTGCCAACAGCCACGGCATGTCGTCCGCCGAGCTCGAAGCACTGAACCCCGGCTACGACATCAACCGCATTCACATCGGCGATGCGCTGACGCTCTCAAACGCCGTGCCGTACCTGACCGTTAAGGTCACCGAGCGGCAGAACTATGTCGAGGACGTCAACTACGATGTGAGCTATGTGGACGATGCGTCCATGTATCAGGGCGATGAGCGTGTGATCTCCAAGGGCGCTTTCGGTAAGGCCGATATCGTGGCCGACGTCACTTATATCAACGGCGAGGAGCAGGAGCGCACGGTCATTTCCTCCGTCACACTCTCCGATCCCGTGGTGGAAACGCGCGCACGCGGCACGAAGGTGCGTCCCACCTGGTATCCCACCGGCAGCTTCCGCTGGCCGTGCTCGGGCCGCATCACCTCGTACTTTGGCTATCGCAACATCGGTATTCGCGGCGCGACGACGAACCACAAGGGTATCGACATTGCCTGCGCGCGCGGTACGCCGATCTACGCCGCCGACGGCGGACGCGTCATCTTCTCCGGTTATAAGGGCGCGATGGGCTATGTCGTGATCATCGACCACAACAACGGCTATGTGACCTATTACGAGCACAACGGTTCGCTGCTCGTTTCGGCGGGTCAGACCGTCTACAAGGGCCAGCAGATCGCCAAGGCGGGCCGCAGCGGCGTCGCCAGCGGCGTCCACTGCCACTTCGGCATTCAGCGCAACGGTTCGTATGTGAACCCGCTGAACTACCTTAGCTAAAAACAAAGGACAGATGGCACAAGCCATCTGTCCTTTATTTTTAATAAGTTTGCGTTTCTTATCTTTTTTACTGCGCCGAGAGCGCGTGGCGGACTTCGCCGGTGAAGTAGAGCGAGCCCCAGGAGCAGATAGCGTCATCTTTGTCTGCCATGGCGAGCGCGCGGCGAACGCCGTCGTCGGTGTCGGCGGCGGGAATGGCGGGCACGCCCTGCGCGTTCAGCCAGCCGGCAAGCTCGTTTTCATCGAGTGCGCGCGCAGACGGCGGCGTGATGACGACAAAGGCCTTCGCAAGCGGCAGAGCGCGGCGCAGCATCTGCTGCCAGTCCTTGTCGCGCAGAACGCCCGTGAGGAAGATGAGCTTCTTGTTCCCGTAGAGCGAGGAGAGGGACGCCATCAGCGCGTCCGCGCACTGGGGATTGTGCGCGCCGTCTACGATGAAATCGGGGCTGCGGCGCAGAAGTTCGAGCCGCCCCGGCCACTGTGCGGTGGAGAGACCCTGATCGATGGCCGCATCGGTGAGCTTGTCCCAGCCGCGCGCACGCAGGGCAAAGCTTACGTCGACGACCGTGAGCGCGTTCAGAAGCTGATATTCGCCGAGGAGACGCAGGTGGAACGGGCCGTGTCCGCGGTAGCGGAAAACCTGCCCATCGAGCGAGGAGGAAATGCGCGTAAGCTCGCTCTGCGCGGTGATGGTGAGGGGAACGTCTTCCTGCGCGCACTTCTCGCGCGCGACGTTTTCGACGCCCTCCGTCTGACCGAAGAGCACGGCGTGTGCGCCATGCTTGATGATGCCGCACTTCTCCGTTGCGATCTTCTCAAGCGTGTCGCCGAGAATGGCGGTGTGCTCAAGGCCAATGTTCGTCACAACGCAGACCTCGGGCGCGGGAATGACGTTCGTGGAGTCCATGCGCCCGCCGAGACCGACCTCAAGAGCGACGATGTCGCACTGCTCCTGCACGAAGTAGAGGAAGGCGATGGCGGTCATGATCTCAAAGCCTGTGGGCATTTCGCTCATCCTTTCCGCCGCTGCGCGCACGGTGTTCGTGAGCGCGATGAGGGAAGCGTCGTCGATCTCGCGCCCGCACACGCGCATGCGCTCGTGGAAGCGCAGCAGGTGCGGCGAGGTATAGAGTCCCGTGCGGTACCCCGCGCTTTGCAGCACGGAGGCGAGCATCGCAGCGGTCGAACCCTTGCCGTTCGTGCCGGCAATGTGGACGAATTTGAGCTTTTCCTGCGGGTTGCCGAGCAGGCCCAGCAGCTCATACGAGCGGGACAGGCCCGGCTTGCTCTGCTCCCAGTTGTCGAATTGCAGATATTTGAGGGTCTCGTCGATGGTTTGCAGTTCTTTCACATTGTTCACCTGTATTTCTTTAAAATGCGGCGGAAGCGTCAGCCTCCGCCGACGGAATATCGTGTTACCGGTCGATCTTGCGCAGCGCTGCGGTGAATTCTCCGGGCAGCGGGCAGGAGAGCGAAACAAGCTCTTTTGTCCGCGGGTGAATGAATTGAAGCCCCACCGCGTGCAGGCACTGCCCCGTAAGGCCAGGGACGGGCTTTTTCGCGCCGTACACCGTGTCGCCCAAGATCGGGTGACCGAGGTAGGCCATGTGCACGCGGATCTGGTGTGTGCGCCCGGTCTCGAGCCGGCACTGCACGTGCGTATAGCCGGGGTAGCGCGCGAGCACCGTCCAGTGCGTCACCGCGCGCCGCCCACCGGGCACCACTGCCATGCGCTTGCGGTCACGGCTGTCGCGCGCGATGGGCGCGTCCACCGTGCCGCTGTCCTCGCGCAGGTTTCCCACCACGATGCACTCATAGGTACGCGCGAGCGTGTGGTCTGCAAGCTGGGCGGAGAGGAATTGGTGGGCATAGTCATTTTTTGCCGCGATGATGAGCCCGCTCGTGTCGCGGTCGATGCGGTGCACGATGCCGGGACGCAGCGCGCCGCCGACGCCGGAAAGGCTTGCGCCGCAGTGAAATAAAAGCGCGTTGACGAGCGTCCCGTCCGGATGCCCCGGCGCGGGGTGGACAACAAGCCCGCTCGGCTTGTTAACAACGATCACATCGTCGTCCTCGTAGACAACGTCGAGCGGAATATCCTGCGGCACAGCGTCGATGGGCGCGGGCTCCTCGGGGGTGAACTCGATGGTTTCATTCCCCATGAGCTTGAGGCTCTTGCTCGGCGCTTTGCCGCTGACGAGCACGCGCCCTTCTTCGATGGCTTTCGCCGCCGCCGAGCGCGTCAGATCCTCCATGGCGCGGGCGAGAAAGGCGTCAAGCCGCGCGCCGCGGTCTTCTTCACTTGTTTGCAGCAGGATCGGTTCCATCGGTCTTGTTCTCCCGGTGTTTCTCGTCGTATTTTCCGTAAAAGGCGAGGTAGTAAATGAGCGCGCAGATCGTACCGCACACGACGAACACATCTGCCACGTTGAAAACGGGAAAGTCCATGAACATCGTGTCGAGCATATCGACAACGTAGCCAAGGCGCACGCGGTCGATGAGGTTGCCGATGCCGCCGCCCAAGATGCACGCGAGCGACCACTGGCCGAGCGGATGGCGCACGACCTTCGCGAGCAGCCACGCGAGCACACCCATGCCCACCGCCGTCAGAATGATGAGCAGCCACCGCGCACCGGAAAAGCTCGACCACGCCGCGCCGTAGTTGTGCACGCGCGTGAGCCGCAGCAGCGGCGGCAGCAGCGGCTGCGACTGGCCGAGCGTCATCGTATTCACAACGAGCCATTTGACGGCCTGATCCGCCGCCACGCACAAAACCGCCGCGAGGGCAAGGCAGACCGCCTTGCCCTTTGCACGCCGGTAAAAGCAGAAATATAAAATTGCCATCAGCGCGAGCGCGCCGAAAACTGTCTCTTATACACATCTGACGCTGCCGACGAATAGCCTTGTGTAGATC